>Ga0209427_10008348_pt1 | contig 11654 bp, 5 predicted proteins | sample DeeMarSWOR136_30_FD_187465 | JGI IMG/M metagenome (GOLD analysis project Ga0209427, IMG submission 187465) | Marine sediment microbial communities from White Oak River estuary, North Carolina - WOR-1-36_30 (SPAdes) (version 2) | ecosystem: Environmental > Aquatic > Marine > Intertidal zone >... | reverse complement strand
AGACAATATTCTTCACGGAGCCGAATAACCCGTAGAGCATAGTCAGCACGAGCAGCAAAGTAATCGGAACGATAATCATCAGCCGCCGGTTGGCCGCTTGGTGCAGCTCGAATTGCCCGCCCCAGCTCAGTGTATACCCGGGCGGCAGAGAAACCGTGGCGGCGACTGCTTCCTGCGCCTCTTCGACAAAGCCGCCCACGTCCCTGTCTCGAACGTTGCACTGGACGGAGATGAAGCGCCGCGTGTCCTCCCGGCTCATTTGGCGCAGGCCGGTGACCGATGTGACCTTCGCCAGCTCCCGAAGCGGGACCGTATAGCCCGACGCGGTGCGAACGAGCAGGCTCTCAATCGACTCGATGTCGTTGCGATAAGGCTTATCAAATCGGACGTTTATGCCGAAGCTCCGTTCCTGCTCGAACACCGTCCCGGCGATCTCGCCTCCTACGGCGTCGTGGATGATGCGCTGAATCTCGTGGCTGTTGAGGCCGTGACGGGCGATGCCATCGCGATCGATCGCGATCTGCACCTGGGTTTGACCGCTGAACTGCTCCGTTTGCAAGCCCGCGACACCCTCAATGCCGGACAAGACGGCCTCGATCTCGCCCACCTTCGTTTTGAGGACGTCCAGGTCCGGGCCGAAGACTTTGGCGACGACCTGAGCGCCGGTGCCCGTGACGAGGGCATCCACCTCGTGCTGGATGGGCTGAGAGAAAGTGATCGACGCGCCGGGATAGCCCGCTAATCGCTTATCGATCTCCGCGACAAGCTGCTCCGGCGTTTTGCCGGCGGTCCATTCGCTCCTCGGCTTGAGGATGATCGTGATGCACGCGTAGTTGGTATGATGGACGTGGGGGCCCACTTCGCCGTAGCCGATTTCGGAAAGAACGCGCTCCACTTCCGGGCTTTTGAGAATATCCCTTTCGATCTGCCTCGTGACGTGGCTAATCTCTTTAAGCGAAATGTTGGGATTCATGTGCGCCAAAATCTGGACGGCGCCTTCCTGGAGGGTGGGCACGAATTCCTTGCCCAGGCGCTTGAACGTCAGTCCGCCCAGCGCCAGAAGGACCACGACCACTGCGACAACGGCGGTCCCCTTATGAAGCGTCACTTTGAGAACGCGCCGGTAGAAACGATGGAAAACCGAAGACCGGGGTGGTTTGATCTTCTCGGCGCCGCGCTCCTTGTGCAGCATACTGTACAAAACGGGGGCGATCACCAAAGCGTAAAGCAACGAGCCGATCATCGTGACCGTGACGCTAAAGGCCAGCGGACGGAACAATTTGCCTTCGACGTTCTGCAAAGTGAATATCGGTAAGAAGACAATGATGATAATCGCGATGGCAAAGAAGATCGGCTGACCGATTTCATGCGCCGTGGAGACGATCACTTCGGTTGTCGAGTGGCGGTCCGACGGATTCTGCAAGGAGGATTGAATCTTCTCGACCATAATAATAGTCGCATCGATGATCATACCGAGGGCGATAGCCACTCCGCCGAACGAAATTAAATCGCCCGGTATCCCATAACGATACATCATGGCGATAGCCAGCAACACGGAGAACGGCAGCGATAAGACCATGATGAGCGTATTGCGCAGATTGCCGAGAAAAACAAAAGCCACCAGGCAGACGAGAATGAGTCCGACGATCAAGGCGTTCCGCACCGTATTGATGCTGTTCATCACCAGCGCCCCCTGATCGTGAAACACCGAGACCTGCGCGCCCGGCGGCAAGGTCTTGTTGATCTCCTCGAGGCGCGCCCGTACCCGTCGAATCACGTCGAAGGAGTTCGCTCCGTGAAGTTTGTACACGCCACCGATAGCGACTTCCTTCTCGCCGTTCAACGAGACGACGCCCCGTCGAAACGCCTGGCCGAACTCCACGAGCGCCACATCCTTAATATACACCGGGTTGCCGCGATGGCTCTTTAAGACAATGTTCTCGATATCCTCGGCGGTCTTGATCTGACCGAGACTTCGCACCATCAGCTCTTCCGAGCCTCGCTCGATCAGACCGGCGCCCATGTTCTGGTTGTTTTCACGAACCGCCTCGACGACCTCGTCGATGGTCAGATCGTATTTCAGAAGGTTCTCCGGGATCACCCGTACCTGGTACTGACGCACGTAGCCGCCCTGGCTGAGCACTTGCGCGACGCCCGGGACGGTCTGAAGGTTCCGCTTGACGACCCAGTCTTGCAGCGTTCTCAACTCGGTGGTACTGTAGCCGGGCCCGTCGATGTAATAGGCCAGGATTTTGCCCATCCCACTGACAACCGGGCCCTTCTCAACTCCGTGCGGCAGATGGATTCCCTCCGGGATGCCTTCTTCGGCCACCTTGAGTCGCTCATTCACCTGCTGGTGAGCGAAGTAAATATCCACATCGTCCTCGAAGTAGATATTCACGGTGGACAACCCATGGCTCGACAGGGAGCGTATCTTCTTAACGCCCGGGATGCCCATCATGGCCACCTCGACCGGCCGGGTGATGAGTTGCTCGACTTCCTCGGCCGCGACCCCTTCGGCTTCCGCAAAGACCTGTACCAGGTTGGGGCTGACGTCCGGAAAGGCGTCGATGGGCAAGTTCACGAGAGAGTGAAGTCCCGCGCCGCACACTCCGAGGAAAAGCAGTAGAACCAATAGTTTATATCTGAATGAGAATTTAATGATTTGTTCAATCATAATCAGTGAACGTGCCCGTGTCCGCTTTGTGCGGTTTTGGACTTCTCCATTTCTGCTCTGATTCGAAACGCATTCTTCGTCACGACATTTTCACCCGGCTGCAATCCCTCGGTGATCTCGATCCGTTGCCCGTCCGTTCTGCCGAGCGTTACGTTTCGTTTATCGAAGGCATGCCCGTCATAAACGAAGACGCACGGCTGATCCTCGATGTACTGCACGGCCGACCTCTCAATCACCATCGCCGTTTTCGTACGATCGATGGCCACAGTTCCGCTGACAAAGGTTCCGGGGCGAAAGCATCCGGATGGATTCGCCAGGACGACCCGGGCCAGGGCCGTCCGCGTGTCGTCGCCGACGACCGGAGCGATGTACGTTATCACCCCCTGAGTTTGATTTTGACCACAGTCAACGACGATCGTCTGACCGGGCATGATAGCCGGAAGGTCTCTTTGGTGGACGCGAAAGTCCACCCAGACGGTTGCCAGGTCAGCGATGATAAATACATCCGCATCGTCCTTCACCGATTCACCTAAGGACAGGTGCTTGCTGATGACCGTGCCATCAAACGGCGCTCGCAGTGGATACCAGGCCAGACGCTCGTTCTCTCTGACGGGATCGGTAACATGCTCCTCGGCGAGATGAATATCAGCATGTCCTGCGCAGTCCGTACAATTCGGATCCGTACAAACGTGTTCACTTTCACTATGGTTATGCTCGGATTCTAATGCTGCGATTTCCCGAGCGGCCTCCTCTCTTGCTTTGACGCAGTCGGGGCAGTTCGGATCGGTGCATACGCCCGCGCCTTGACTACTTTCAGAAGAGGTTGTCAGCGTCTGAAGGGCATGCACATCCGAAGCAGTCAGACCGAGAACGTACAGATTTCGCTCGGCTCCGGCTACGTCGAGCTCCCGGATCTGCTGGGCGCGCGTTGCTTCCAGAAGGTCATGCTGGACCTCGAAAGCAACGCGGTCCCGTGTCGCGTGGTAGAGGGCTTCGGCTTTCTTCAGGGCGCTCTCGGCTTTCTGGAATTCGTCGCCACTGGTGATCTTCTTATCGAAGAGGCGTTTTTCTCTTTCGTACGCGGCTTTGGTATATTGCAGCTGGGCATAAGCGGAAACAAGATCGCTGCGGACCTTGCCCATCGGGCCCCAATCCGTATCGCTCAAACGCTCCAGGGCAGGCGACGACTCCAGAGCCTCAAGCAGTCGCGTCGCATTCTCGTGGACCTCGCGGGCGCGTGTCAGCTCGATGGTGCAGCAGGAAATCTCCGCAAACTTGGACAGATAGCCGATCTTAGCCTGACCCAGCGTCGCGCTCTCAATCGAGGCCATCACCTCACCGGTTTTGACCGCGTCCCCCACGCTCTTGAGCACCTCGCGGACTTTGCCGGCGACTTGCGGCACGACGTGTGCGACCCGGTCGGCATTGAGCTTCACCTCGCCGGCCAGCTTCGTCTGAAGCTCCAGAACGCCCGGACCGGCAGCTTCGATCTCGACGTCATATCGGCTCAACGCGTCTTGTCCCGGCTGAAGCTCATCGTCCTGCGTATGCCCGGTATCTCCTTTATGCGTATGTCCGGCGTCGTCATCATGACCATGGGGATGTGGATGATCTTCATCATCTAATTCGGCCGCGTCGTCGTGAAAGGCATGACCGTACTCGTTCGTCGAATCAGCGGTGTGCTCGGCATGGCTGTGGGAATGGCCGTGCGAGCCGTCTCCTGACAAGCCCAGAGAGGAAAAGAACTCCGAAACGCGCTCCGTCCCAATGGCCGTGATGGTAATAAGAAACACGGCCAGTGTTGCACCGATGATTTTTAAGGCCGTTCTTTCACTCATTGTGTTGGCCCTCCAGTTGGTGTTTGATTCTGATCTTTATCTGTTGTATCGATTCCGCGACCCATCAGCCTTTCGGCCTGAGCGCGGCTTTTGTGGTAGGTCTCCGCCGCGTCGATGTACTGTGCCCGGGTCTCGAAGAGCGTGCGCTGCGCATCCAGCACGTAGAGATAGTCGAACTTGCCTTCCTCGTAGCCCTGAGACGCCGTCTCGAAGGCCCGCTGGGCGTTGGCGAGCACGTCGTTCTGCAGTGCGGCGACCTCGTCGTAGGCCCCGGCCAATCGGTTCAGCGCCTCAGCCAGCGCCGCGGTGCGTCTGATCTTCGCCGCTTTGTATTGCTCGCGCGCCTGCGCGAGCTTCTCCATTGCCACCTCGACGCCGCCTTGATTCCGATCAAACACTGGTATCGGCAGAGCTACGCTCACAACCAGCGCCGTGTCGTCCCCCTCTTCGAAATACCGCACACCGCCCGACACGGTGACATCGGACGTCACCTTCGCCTTCTCCAGCTCCACGGCCGCCCGCCGCTTTCGCTCTTCGGCGGCCCAGCGCTCCAGGTCCGGGCTCTCGGTGACGGCGTCCGCCACCTCGTCAAAAGAGGGCGCCGGCGGGGCGGTGTAGAACTCCCCCGTCGCCTTCTCGAAATCGACCGTCTCCCGGCCGAGCGCGGCGGCCAGTTTCCTCCGCGCCGTCGCTAAGGTATTGCTCGCTTTCTTTGCCTCGATCTCGCTTTTGGACAGAGCGACGTTTGCCCGCAATTCTTCGACCGGTGGGTCCTTGCCGGCCTCTACACGCTGGGCAACCGCCGACTGCGCCTTCCGGGCCACATCGAGCAGCTTCTCGCTCAAGGCCACACGCTCTTGTGCGGCCAAAACGCCGACGAACGCCTGCGTGACTTCCAGCATCACGTCCAGCCGCACCGATTCATAGTCCCACCACACTTGCTCTTCATCCAGTGAGGCCAGGCGGATGCGCTTGTCGCGTTTGCCGCCAAGTTCGATGAGCTGGCCCAACTCAATCCCCGTCTCGGCCGCGTCAAAGCCGCTGCGATCACCGGCGCCGCCGAACTCTTCCACCTCCACATGGACGTGAGGGTTCGGCAGCAAACTCGCTTGCAAAGCGCGGGCTTCAGTGGCACGCACCTCGAACGCGAACGCCTTCAGGTCGGGATTGTGCATCAGGGCGTAGGCCAGAGCATCCCGCAATGTGATCGCCCCCTCAGGCAGTGAACTGACGGGCGGCTCGGGCACTGCTTTGAGCACGGGCCAGGCGGTTGCGGATGCGTTGCCGGGACGAACTTGCGTGGAACCAGGCCGCGTCCGTCCGGTTTCGCAGCCGCTGCAAATCAACATAGAAGAACCTGTTAATAGTGTGAGGATCGTGCGATACATGACGCTACTCCCGCGGTAAATCCCTTGTTTATCCGGGACAATCACCGTACTAATGAATCGGGCGATCATCAGGCCGGCTTAGCAGCATGGTCCGGTGTTGCAGAGCGCGCAATGCTACACGACTAAGATGATGCTACTGAGAGGATGGTGATAAGACGTGAAGGCCGGACGTGATCCGGCGGCGGTGAATGCTTTAAGGTCATGATCAGCCATATCTGGAAGGGACACAGTCATCATGGCTGAGACGGCGTTCATCCGCGGTGTCTTCTGTACAAGGGGACCGTCCGAAATACCGATCGACAATGGAATATCCGCACACGGCGCACAGCAGGCCTCCTGTTCGGCTGCGAAGGCGTTGGTATCGTGTGCCGCTTCTTTAGAACCCTGAGAACACGGGCAGTGCTGATGTCCGGCCAGCTCGATAGCGACGTGTCCATCCGAGCCCATACACAGGACGACCGCCTGGGTGCTGTTTGCAGCGATACTCAGCATCAACAGCACGATAAAAAACCGGCTACCACGACTCAGCGGCTTCTTCCAATTCATTCAACCAGCCAATTCCAAAGCCAATCTTCTTCTTATAGACTCTAACCACACACGAGGATGGCGATTCTTGTCTATACTATACGCTAAAACCGTATATCTGTTCAAGCTAAATCTCGCCGGCTCCCGGCCGGAAATGTGAGCTCTCGGCTTGTCCTGCAACCCAAATCTCTCCGCTCAGAAGTGGGCGGAGGTGATGCCTTCACGTATCGCGTACTTGGTGAGCTCGGCGATGCTCGAAATGCCCAGCTTGTTCATCAGTCTGCGACGCGCGCCATCGGCCGTCTTGGGACTGACATGGAGCTGACGTGCTATCTGCTTCACCGTCTTGCCCTCGGCGGTGAGCTGGAGGACCTGACGCTCGCGGAGCGTCAGCTCAATGCGCTGGCCCTCTTGCTCACTCTGACCTCGGGAGACGTAGTCATCCACCACGACACCGGCGATGCGAGGGCTAAGATAGCGCTCGCCGGCAGCAGCCGCTTCAAGCGCCTTCGACAGCTCATCAAACAGATAAGACTTGAGCACATAGGCCATTGCACCGGCCTGGAGAATGTCCCGGACGATGTGCTTCTCCGCGTGCATGGACAGCGCGATCACGCGGATGTCCGGATTGTCGCGAAGGATAAGACGGGTGGCGTCGGCCCCGTTCAGGTTGGGCATGGCGACATCCATGATGACGACGTCCGGCGAAAGCTCCTTGACAAGATCCAACGCTTCCTGCCCGTCCTTCGCCTCGCCGACGACTTCGATATTGGGCTGCCTCTCCATGAGGGAGGTCAATCCTTGTCTGACAATCCCGTGGTCATCCGCGATCAGTATTCTCATTGCTCCATCTCCCCTATACCCGTGGCCGCGCGGTGCTCCCGCGGGACGGCCATTGTGACGCACGTCCCTTTACCCGGCGTCGATTCAACTTGAAGCCTGCCCTGTAGGTACTCCAGCCTTTCCCTGATGTTGAACAGGCCGAAGCCACCGGTCGGCGTGAAAGATGAGTTCGACTCAGACACGTCGAATCCAACGCCATCGTCCTCGACGCTCACATAGGCGCTGTCGCCCGACTCTCCGATACGCACGATGACCGTGCTTGCCTTTGCATATTTGACGACATTAGCGAGCAACTCCTTCACGGCCCGAAACAGGCTGATCCTCGTGTCATCATCGAGCTTCGGTTGCCGCCCCTCACGCACAAGCTCACAACGTAGCCCGTGTTTGCCCTGGATTTCTTGCTCAAGCCAGGACTCCACAGCCGCTCCCAGCCCAACCTGATAAAGTATAGGATTGCCCAGGTTGAACGTCAAATCATGGGCGTCCATCATAATCTCATCGATCAGGCGACATTGGCTCTCGAGCCTCTCTGAAACACGTTCGCTTTCGACGGCTCCACGCAGCGACTGGAGCTCAAATTTGGCCATCGCCAGCTTCTGAGCCATGTCATCGTGTATACCCGCCGCGATGCGACGCCTCTCACGCTCTTCGGCGAGCACCAGCTCGGACGTCAAAGACTTGAGCTTCGCCTGGTACTGCTGCAAGCGCCTCTCAGCCGCCTTGTGTTCGGTGATGTCCAAAACAAACCCTACCCCGATTCCCTGATGTTCCTCCACAAAGGCCGCACCGAGTATTATGGGAACTCGGCTTCCATCCTTGCAAATGTACTCTTTCTCGAAGGGTGTGATTCGTTTTCTGGTCATGAGCTCTTCCACAGCTTTTCGATCAACCTCGGCGCAGTCAGGGGGGGTCATATCGGCCCAGCTAATCAGCCCGTTGGCCAGGTCCTCTTTGCTGTACCCGGTCATTTCCAGGAATGCTTCGTTTGCATCGGTAATCTTGCCATCCAGATTCCAATAGATGATACCCAGCATATCAGACTCAAAGATGTACCGGAATTTGGCCTCGTTTTTTCGCACCTCTTCCTCAATCCTCTTGCGCTCGGTGGTGTCAATGGCGAAACAGCCGATTCCAGATATCTTCCCTTCATCATCATATGTCGGCCACTTGCGAGAAAGATATATCCGCTCCTGGCCCAGACCATTGGAAATCAGCTCCTCGGCCTCTATGGTCTTGCCGCTTTCCATTACCTTCCTATCTGTTTCTCGAAGTGCGGCGGCTTGCTCTGCTGGTAACAGCTCATAATCGGTCTTGCCTGCAATGTCTTCTATGCACGTACGACCCAAACCAATAGCCGCATTCAGATTGAAGGAATGGTACCGCCCGTCCAGATCCTTGCAGAATATGACTTCGTGGGATGATTCAATCATGGTGCGGTACTGCTTCTCTCTCTCTCGCAGTTTCTCCTGCGCCTTCTTGCGCTCGGTGATGTCCTTTGTGATTCCGACAAGTTCGGTGATATTTCCATCCTCGTCTCTGAGGGTTGTCAGCGACAGAAGGATTTCAACGTCCTGCCGGTTCTTATCGATGCAGGTGACTTCAATACCTGGGATGTCCTTTCCCTCCAGTAGGTCTGCAATCATGGAGTCTAAAACATGCAGGTCTTCGTCTTTGTAGAGAATGCTAATCGGTGTGCCAATAGCTTCTTCTTTTTGGTAGCCATAGATGGTCTCAGCGCCTTTATTCCAGAAAACGATATTTCCAACGGTATCGGTGGTAATAACGGCGTCGGTCGTGGAGTCAATGATGACCGCGCTCTTTCTCATCGCCTCTTCAGCCAGCTTGCGCTCGGTGATATCTAAGACAACTTCAATCGCCTTATCGACCGTGCCGTCCGTATCAGGTAGCGGGGCGGAGAACACTTGATAAATCCGACCATCAAGCCCTCTCTGCTCGGCGCTTGTCACTTTTTTCTCCCTAATTGCTTGCATCGCCGGACATCGTTCGCATGGCTCTTCTATCGCCGCATAGTGCTCGTAGCAACGTTCTCCCCGCAGCTTGCCAAACCTATCCTCCAAAATCCTGCTCTGGAACAAGATCTGGTAATCAGCCCCAACAATGTCGATGCCGATTCCGGCACGATCAATCCCATCCATCAGACCCTGAAGCTTGTCTCTTTCTGCTCGCAAGGCCTTATTCGCTTCCTTTCGCTGCGTAATGTCCCGAGCGATTCCAAGAATAAGAGCCTGACCGTCGATTTGCACAGGATAGGTCCGTATCTCCACATCGACTTGCGTACCATCCTTTCGATTCAACACGAATTCATCCGGGCCGGTGGGTTGACCCGCCGCATTTTTGGCCAGAAGTCTGGCTGCCCTCGGCATTTGCTCACGGGAGAGAAGTTTCGAGTCCAAGAAGCCTTTGCCAATCAATTCCTCTCTCTTGTAACCGACCGTCTGCTCGGCGGCCCGGTTGCCGTCCACAAACCTGCCTTGTGGATCAACCATGTAGTAGGCATCCGGGGCATATTCAAACAGTATCCTGAGCCTTTCCTCCGAGCTTCTCAGTCTCTTCTCGGTCTTCTTGCGCTCGGTAATGTCCCTGACGATGGCTTGTATGAGTGTCGTGCCATCCAGCTCGACCGGATTCAAGGAAACTTCAGCTTCCAACAGGCTTCCATCGCATCGCACATGGCTCCATTCATAGGACTGGGGTTCCCCCTTCAGCGCCAGCGTGATCCTCTCCAGGGCCTTCTCTTTGGATCGGCGCCCATCGCCTTGAAACTCAGGTGAAAAAGGATCGTAGGGCGTCTTGCCCATGATCTGCTCTCGCGTGCAGCCGAACATCTCCAACGTCTTGGGATTACATTCGATGAATTTGTCGAAATCCATCACGAATATGGCATCGTTGGCATTGTCAAAGAGAACGCGATATAGAGCCTGAGTATCCGGCAACGCCTCTTTTGTGTCACCCTGCGGAACGATGCCCGGTCTCGCGTCCTCCATCACGGCCTGGCTTTGGTTCCGTCTGCTCCTGTTGGTTGCATTTTTCCTCGCTCTTTCTTTACTGGACACTGCTCCGTCTCCAACATCTTCAACTCCAATAACCATTCGCGCGCGCCATGGCAGTCGCGCCGGGCAACATCTCCGGCTGCCCGTTGATGAACGTCCTGTGATGTGAACCCCTCAATAATCCATGGTGGGACGAAAGTCAACCCCCATTGTTCCGTACAATCGCGAGTGCGGGGCAAAAACGTCCACCACGTCGTCGAAACGTTCACGGGCCCGGCTCGAAGGCGCCGGATGGGCTGTCATCGTGCTTGCGAATTCTCAGCAGAAATGAGATGTTTTTGGACGGTGATAGAGCCCGTGCGGATTCGCCTTCTGGGGATGGCATTCTGCGTCACAGGCTCCGAGCCGGGTCATCCTCGACCCACAGGAGGAAAGCCCTCCACATGCAGGTGCGGCGACTGGACGTCTTGTGGCACCGGCGACGCGCATCTCATGCATCGCCGGACGGCTGCTCCGAAGCGACCCATCGCCTCGCCCGGTCCGCATCCGAGAACACACGCCAGTTGTGGCCGGCATTCATCATACACGTCTCGAAGAAATGGTGACTCTCATCTGCCTCGTCTACGATGATCGCCGTCCGTGAGCCACGCTCGAAACCAAGCTGTGGCACACGCCGATAGGCGATATCATAATCCTCGACCGTGCTCTTGGTGCTGGGCGCACCGCGCGCATCTATCAGAAGGTGGCTCACGCCGTGCTCGGCGGCCAGCCTGGCGGCATCGTTTAGTAGGTCGAGTGCCAACGTCTTCGTGACCGGCTCATGGACGCGGGCATAGACCCAATTTTGACCCTCGGTAACGTTTACCTCATACGGCACGACAGCCCTTCGAGCCGGTCTTTCGATGTCAACCTTCTTATCCAACTTATCGGCCTCTGAAAAAAGGGATTAACGGCCTGGCTCCCCGCAAGCAATGAGCACGATGACACCTCCACGCTCGCGAGTTGACGTTCAACATCCAGGCCGATAAATCCCACAGTACACGCTTACCTGAGATTATTTCGACTATAGGAGGGAACATCAACGCGCTTTATCCCCTATCCACACGAGGAAAATCCTCAACTCACTCGCATAAGGCGAACGAGTAGTCGTTTGTGAATCGTGAGTAGATCAACGCTGATGACACGCAAAAAAGTACCGGACACTAATTTTCCTAATTTTCCGGATAGCTCGTCACCCACGACCAGGGGTGTCGCGGCTAATTACGATTGGGTGACCGACAGCATATCTTTCAATCGGCGCGCTCTAAGGTTTGTTGATATGTCCCACAGAGTCTTGAGAATTGCGATTCGATTCCTCATGGATTTTCTTCTC
>Ga0209427_10008347_pt1 | contig 11656 bp, 9 predicted proteins | sample DeeMarSWOR136_30_FD_187465 | JGI IMG/M metagenome (GOLD analysis project Ga0209427, IMG submission 187465) | Marine sediment microbial communities from White Oak River estuary, North Carolina - WOR-1-36_30 (SPAdes) (version 2) | ecosystem: Environmental > Aquatic > Marine > Intertidal zone >... | reverse complement strand
ATCTAAGGGAAGACCGCTCCCCAGAAGAAATATCAACAATAGAGCAGGTTGAAGAGCTATATGAAAGACAGAGGGGGAAATGAAAGGAACAATTCTGCTTGTAGATGATAGAGCTAATAAGTATATGATAGAAGTATTAGAAGAAGAACTAGGGTTTCTTGTTTGCAGATATTATGATGGAAGGGGGGCAATTAGGGATATTCAAGACAATCTAAAATATCAATTAGCTCTTGTTGATTTATCTCTTCCAGATATAAGTGGTGAAGATGTTATTGAAGTATCAAAAGAAGTAAATCCAGATGTGCCAGTTATAGGCATATCTGCCTTTGGTTATAAGCCAAAAAAGGCAGACAAATATGTTAGTAAAACACAGGCTGAAGAACTGCTTAAAGTGATTGAAAGCTATTTCAAGCAGAAATAATCACTACTCTATAATGGTACAAAATTAGAAAAGTTTATAAAGGGGAAGCTATTTCTATACTATATATTAAAACGGGGGATACCATAAATTACACATTATAATTAGTGGAGGGTATCAAAATGAGTAAAGAACCAAGCTCACGATTAGCAGAATTAGCTAAAAAATATAACCATGAGATAGGCAAGCCTGCTGAACAGGAAGCTGTCCAGGTTAGCTTTGACAAAGAGGCTTATCAAAAAGACATGAATAGGCTTGAAAGATTAAGCCAAGAACCTAAGCTTAAATCCCCAACAACTACTGGTGAGCTTCATGCTGAATTAGCTGAACTCCATCTAGATATGGCTAATCTGGCAGAAAAATACGGAAAACTAAATGTTAAATTAAAAGATGTCATAGGAAAAGAAAGCATATACAGCCTGGGAGAAGTAATAGCACTTGCATGGCATAAAATCCCAGTTCTTGGAAGCAAAAAAAGAAGAAAAGAGATTATGATTCAGGCAGCAAGAAGAAGAGGAGATCTTATTGAAAGACTAGTAGAAGCTATGAGTGAAGTTCTTAATGAGCAATACCAAAGAGCAGTTGAAGGCAAGACTCGTTCAAGAGAAATGCAGATAGAAAACGTTGCCCACATGAAAAAACTTGACAGGAAACTCATTGACAGCCTTAAAGGCGGATACTATGGTGGTGCAGACCTGACTGCTGCACAACAGGAAATTGAGAAACTAGAAAAAGAACTAAATGACATTGATTCAGTCTTAGGAGAATATGAAAAAGATGTACAAACTGCTAAAGCTGCAGGAGACATAGACAAGGTTAATGAGCTTACCTATGAAATGGGTGAGGTTCTTGACATTAAACATGGAGTTCTTGATGGAAAACTAGCTGCAGATGGAATTGTATCTGAAATCAGGAGAAAAATGCTTGATTCAGCAGAAGCAACACAGTCTGCCAAAGGGGCAACTGCAGCTTCTAAAGTAAATTACCAGGCAATCAATGCATTAACAGATGCAATGAATGAGCTGGAAATTAAATACAAACATGCTCTTGATGACATGATTCCAGTATTCAAGATACAAGGCAAGATAGCTGCTGTCGGGCAGAATGCTCTTGACTTGCACAACACACTAAGGGAAGTTTCAGCTATATCAGGAAGATTAATGGATACAAACGCTAAACTAGTGATGCATCTTGCAGCAGAAACATTTGAGCTTTTGAAAACACCTCTTTATGATATGGAAAAAGCAAAGCAGATAGAAGGTAAAATCAAGGATTACATGACACAGTTAAATGAAAACAAGAGAGCATGGGCAGAGAACCAGCAGAGATTAACTGAGATACCAACTACACCTCATTACGCAAAACACAAATAAATCCTTTTTTTCATTTTTTAAAAGAGGTAGTGTGAACTATGATAACCAATGAAAAGGACAACAAAAACATTTACATTGGAAGGGGAAGAGAAATCATCTTACATGAAACAGCTAGACCATGCCCTTGACACATTAGCAAGAAATCTTAAAGAGCAGAGAAATCCAGAACAACATGAAACTCTGAGGATATTTGGGGAAGAGCATGGCTGGGAATGGAAAAGAATCCAAACCCAAAGAAATACCTATGAAACATTATCCCAATTAGTGCAGGATGTAAGAGAGCAGTATCAATGGCTTGACTGGATGGTCTTTCCAGATAACCCTTTAAAAAACAGAGGCTATTTTGAACAAATAGAAATAAACAACGAAACAGGTCTGCCATGGCAGTTTGGCTTTATGGAATTATACAGGCTGAGGAAAGAAGCAGACAAGCTTGCTGCAAAACTTCCTTCTTATGAAGATAATGTTAAAAAATTAAATGAATTGCTTGTTACAGATTACGCTGGGATTGAAGAAGTTCCAGGAAAAGCACAGGCAATCCATAAAGATGCCATGAAAAAGAATTTTTTTGAGCAACTGGCAAAATCCCAGCTAATTGTATGGAACCAGACAGAACACAGTGTAAAGCCAACTGCAAAAAAAGTAATCTCCTTAGGAGGGGAAACATTATGGAACCTTACAATCCCTACTTATCTGCTGGCAAGCGGGATGTTCCATCTCTATGTTATAGATGCATGGCAGGATGTTCTTAAGCCTGAGATTACAGAAGATGAAGATGGAAATGTTGAATTATCTGAGCAGCTGAAGCGCTCCCTTAAATTTGGAGAAAAAAATACAGCATGGTATATCTTAAGCTCAATTGATAATAAATTTGAAAGCCTGCATCCAGTCCATGTATCAAGGGTTTTAATAGGTCCTTTTGAAAACAAATACCTCACAAGCCCTGATGATATTGAAACCCTTCCTGTAACTGGTGAACTGCTAAAAGAAAACCAGGACATAGGCTTGCTGAGGGCAAGCATACAATATACTTATGCTCCTAATCATAAACAAGAAGAAGGAAAAACAAGGCAGGAATATTATCAGGAAGACTGGCGCGATGAAATCATAGTCTGCCCAGGCGAATACTCAGCAAAGGTATCAGAATCTGTCTTAGGAACACAGGTGAGGATATTTGAATCCTAAAGAAATAAATTTGGATAATCAGGTTGAATCAGAACTTGAAAAAGTAAAGCAAACAATTAGTGAAACAACCAGCTCAAAAGCCCCAAAAAGGCTGCAGATGGGAGATACCTTCTACACAGCAATTGTAAAGGAATTTTCAGAAGGCACAAGAAACACCCCTGAGCAGATTGATTATATAGAAGCATTTGAAAAAGCAGTGACTATTTTTAAGACAGCATCAGTAGCCCTAAGGACAGAAATGGATATTCTGACCTTGGAACAACGACTGGGCGCATTAAAACAGGGAATAGAACAAAGGGAGAACATTACCCAAGCCCAGAAAAAAACATATGAAAATGCTGAAAAAGAAAAAGATGAACTTCAACAGCAGATAATTGATGCAATCTTCTTTTCAAACCGCTATGCATTATACTTCGCAGGCCAAGTTGGCCTGGCGCTCCTAAATGCTGAAAAAGCAGACATAAAAAACATACCATCCTTTGGGACAAAATATGATGCAAGCAAAGAAAGCAGCAAGCTTGTTTCCCTTCTGGCAGAAATGGTCACAAAAGACATAGAAAGGATTGCCAGTGATAAAAAATCCAAAGGAGAAAAAGTTGCAGATGATGATCTAAGATACACTCTTGAATGTGTTTTTACTTCATGGATTAACCAATTCAACTGGTCAACCTTCAAGGATGTTACAGAAAAACATAATGTTGAAAACATGAAATTAAGGTTTAAGAATTATTCTTTGCAGGCAGGAGATTTCAAAAGAAAACATGACCAGGTGCTTGTAGATGACAAATTAATGCCAATTAAAAAAGAAAATGTTATCGGAGAGCAGAAATTCGGTAAAACCATATGGTCAAACCTTGTAAAGCTGTCTGCTTACAACCATGAAAAAATGGCAAACCCCTATGACCCTGCAAGCGTCATATTCATATATGGGGAGCCAGGCGGTGGAAAAACCTTCACATCCCATGCATACATACAATCATTCTCAGAACTCTGCAGGGAAAAAGGTATTTCCTTGTGGGCTTTAACTCATAGCACAACAGATTATGCATCCCATTACCAGAACCTTACAGCAAACAGGTTAGCTGAACTTGCAGGAAAAATCAAGGATTTTCCAGGAATAGTCATTATGTATGTTGCAGATGCAGACAATATATTCCAGTCAAGGAAAAATCCTGACTTGACAGCAGAACAGCAGCAGACCCTTGGGGTTTATTTCAAGATGTTTGACGGAACAATGATTCCAAAAAACGGAAAATTCATGGCGATAATGGATGCCAACTACATAGAAGGGATTGATGATGCTACAAAAAGCAGGCTGTTTGATGAAGTGCTTGAGCTGGAAAGATTTGACAAGCCAGAACAATTTGCAGATTTGGCAAGGGCATACCTTACAAAAGGAGCTGAAAGCAAAATCCCTGAAAAAGACTGGCAGGAAATAGGCAAATATCTTCTGCAGTCACCCCTGAGCAACAGGGAGATAAACCATGTTGTAAAGCAGTTAAGAAGGGATTTTACTGTGCCAGAAGACATGATTGGAAAGCCATATGAAGAGCATGTTGCATTCAGAAACAAACATATCCAGGGAATCAACAAAGATACAATCATAAGCACATTTGATAATTACATCACAACAAGAATGGAGATTGAAAGAAAATCCCATGAAGCAAAAATGAAAGAAGACACACAAAGATTCCTGGATTATTTAGCTACCCAAGGTGCAGGAGAGGCAAAAACAAAGTAAAATGAGCATTCTGAAAAAACTAATGGATATATATCTTTTGAAAAGAATAGCAAGGCAGGCAAGAGGAGCATTAGATACAAGTAAATTAGAACAGGATTTTCTTGATTTTTCATCATACATGCCAGAAAAAACCCTTTTAGTAGGACTGCCGAGATTATACAAATTGAGAGGAAAAGAACGAGAACATTTCTCTGAAGTATTATCCTCATTAGGAATAAAAGCAGATGTTCCTGAAGCAGTTGATATCTCAGGAGCCTTTGATTACAGCAGCATGTCTGATGCAGTTGCATTTGTTTCACTTCAGCAGTTAAATGCAGACCATAATTCAAGCAGCAGGTCCTACCTTAACCTTCTGCTGCAGGAAGTATACAGCAACGGGGCGCAGATGATAAAGGATTTTGCAATCCATGAGGGGATTTGCAGCAAAGTAACATGCAGAAGGGGAAGCCTTGATTTAAGGGAAGCCCACTTGTTTCCAGAGCGGTTTATCCCAGGCCCGTATTTGCTGGAAGTTGAGCTGGACACACCAAAAGGAGTTGTTAAAAGATTCATAGAATTAGGCGAGCTGCTGGAACAATTCAAGAAAAGCCCGCAGGAATATATCTTGGATCCTGAAAAAGTCCAGAAAGCAATAAGCGAAACAATAGCCCTGAGAGAAAACCTTGGCTCTTTATCAAGATATGACCAGCCAAGAATACAAACCTTTGATGCAAATACAAATTCCTGTATAATAAGAAATGAAAACAATACCTTATTTTATCTTTATTCCCCTGAACAAAAAAGAAACATACTTGTTTATTTTGGTGAATCCCCTTTTTCGGGAGAAGAACCAAGAAATCTGGTTATAATGAAAGGGGACGAGCACCACCATACCCTTGCCCAGTTGGTAGAATTTGGAATATTTAAACCAAGTGATAATATCTTAGAGATGCGCATTGCAGATTTGGCTTATATGAGGGACAGCATGATAAGAGGCAAAACAAAAGGAAATACCCTTGATATCCAGAAACTCATTGACTCATTGGAAATAGCCCAGGAATATTTCAGTGAAACACTCAACCCTGACATGAGGCGCAGCTATGTAACAAGGCTATCCCCGGAATTAATAGAATTTATGGTTTACCCTGTAACTGATGATCCAATCATTCACGAACTGCTTCCAAGGGTTTCATGGAACAAGACAGTTAGGAGTTACCATGATACCCGCAATTTCATAGCTCAATTTGAAAAAGCAAAGAAAAAAGAAAAAAGAGCTATGCTGAAGGAAGTGCAGTCAAACCTTATGTTCTGCAACCAGCAGAACAATAACGTAAATGTTTGGTTATACCAAAACTACAAAGAGCTCTGCTCTGAACAAGGATTAAAATTTAAAGTAAACGGAGGCTAGCAAAATGTTAGAAGATTATCTTGATGTAAAAACAGGACAGGATTTGATAGATAAAGGGGTTGTTCCAAAGGATTCCTCATCCCATGTCTCCCTTATCGCATTAAAAAGACTGGAGATTATAAGGGACAAGATCCTTAAAAACCTAAATGATGAGATGCTTGGGGCATGGTTCCCGGCAACAGCACCAATTACAGAAGACAGGAGCGGGGAATTACCTGATGAAGAAATTACTGATCCAGAAACTATCATGAATTACGCCCGTTTAGGAATGAGGATAGTAGGAACAGGCAAACAAGAAGAAACAGATATTACTGGTTTGGAAGGGACAATAAAGGAAATAAACAAGCGTTATAACTGGCTTGAAATTGATTATGACAAAGAAATCCCTGAGGGACAATCTTGGGATAACAGATGCAGGGAAGGGCATGGCCTGCGCACAAATCCACAAAACCTAAAACTGCTTGCTCCAGGAAAAAAACTTATCTCAGGATATGAAATAACAAAAGGAGTTGTTGCAGACAAACAGCTTGGCCATAAAATAAGGTTTGCAAGAAGCCCTACAGGAACAATAATGGATGAAAATGGCTATAACATTGACGGCGCCTTGCCTGCAGGCACAATAGCAACTCTTGTAGAATACAATAAAGAACGTGGGCAGTTAATGGTAAAAACAGATGAAAATGTAGAAGGCATGAAAAACAGAAGATATTTTAGAGTAAACATGGATAGTGTCTATGACAGGCTTGAAGCATCAAGCTTGGGACAGATTGCACCATTAGAAAAAGAAAAAGAAGTAAGAAGGCAGACTTTAATTGATTTCTTTCCTAAAACAGTCCTTGATGCAGAAAGAGCTGAAAGCATCATAATCGGGTTGCTGATGGGAAAAGACATGATATTCTACGGCCCTGCTGGAGCAGGAAAATCTGAAGTTGCAAAAGACATAGTTGAAATCTACAAGCAGAAAGGAATCTCCTTTATTGTTGAGGGATGCAAGGTCCAATGCAATCCATTCAGCTTGTTTGATGAGGATTTTGCAAAAGTAGTGCCTCCATGCCCAGAATGCATGATTAAATATGATTCCAAATTCAAAGACACCGGAAGGTTCAAAAGACCAAAACCAAAAGACGTAAAAGTTATTGTGGCAGAATGCGGGGACGGCTTTGGTGTCGAGTATACAGAAGGGACAGTCAGCTTTAACAGGATGCATCTGGCAGGATACAAACTGCCAAAGCTTGACGGCAGCACAACAAGTGCAAGGGAAAATGATTATGACCCAGAAGGATTCCGTCCAGGAGCATTGGTAAGGACAAACAACGGAGTTCTTTTCATGGATGAGATGGATAAGCTAAGGCCCCAGGCACTGGATAATATCCTCGAAGCACTTAACAGCAACAGGATAAAGCCAGACCAGCTGAGGTTCAGCTACCCAGCTCACGCACTTATAGTAGGAACAGCAAATGACCACACAGTATTCTCCCAGCCCTTGAATGACCGTATGCTTCTTTTGGCAATAAAATACCCAGAAGATGCAGATGTAAGCCGCAGCATTACAAGAAGCACCTACCACGGAGAAGCAGATGAAGCAAGTGAAGTTGAAATAGGGGAAACCCACAAAGAAAACGGAAATAACCTGAGAAAAATCCCTCTCTGTGATACCATCGAAAGAGCTGTAGATGTGCTCTATATGAAATTCAGGAAAGAATACAATGGCGCAGGAAAAAATGAAATCTCAGGAAGCAACAGGTCAAAGTTCGATGCGCTGGATGCAGCAAGGGCAATATGGCTTGTTGACCATATATTCTATGAAAAAACACCTGAATTTCCAGATGAAACCTATGCGATAAGAGGAATCCAGTATGCTATAGCCTCAAGAATGCAGATTGCAAATGCAGAAGAAGAGCAGAAGGCAAAAGAAGAGCTTGCAAAATGGATAGCAAAGGAGTTCCCAGATGTGCTTAAGAGGGAAGAGGAAACATGGTGGTGCAGGGTTTACAAGGATATTGCTGTCACCAAAACACAAATCCCAGACATTGAAGACAACTTTGTTGCAGAGATAGTTGCCTACAAGAAAGACCCTGAAAAAGCAGTGAATTTCTTTAAGGAAATAAAACATGCTTACCAGAATCCCAAGAGTAACAGGGCACAGGCTGCAAGAATCCAGTATCCTTTCATGGATTACTTGTTTAAGGTCCAGCCTAATTTCATGGGCATCGATGAAGACCAGCTGCACGGATTAATGGGCTATTTTGTAGCAAGTAAAAAAAGGTTTGATGTAAAGGACAGTAAAAATGAAAGTTGAGGATTACAGGCTTGCTGATTGTGCTTTATTCCGCCTTCCTCCTGTAGATGTTTCTGAAGTAAAAGATGCAATAGAAGATGCACTTCTAAATGCATGGAGAAGAGGGTATAATGTAGACAGTGCAATCGACAGTGTCCTGAATGATGATGGGGTTATAGGCAAGCTTGAAAAACAAATTGCAGCAAACCTCGAATTCCAAAGGGAAAAAGCAATGGAATATGCTGGAAAAAGATCCCAGTCAGAGATGGATATCTATGAGAAATTTAAGGCAAGGGGGCTTGACCACATTCTCAGAAAATATTCAGGGGAAATATCTGAAAGAGAGCAGGAAAAAGAAACCCTATATGAAAGACTGACAGAAAGACACGGAGCATACAGCGCTGCACAGGCGCATCTTGAAAAAGTCCGTGCAATAGTCCGGGCCAAATTAAAACAAATAGGCGGAAAAGAAGGTTTTGAAGCCCTTCTTGAAATTAAAAAAGCATTAGGTTATTCTTCAGAAGGAGATTATTCCCTAGAAGAAGCTTATTCTCCAGAAGAAAAGAAAGCTCCAAAAAAAGCAAGGAAAAGACATAAAAAAGAACCGCTTCCCCTTGAAAAAGCCCTTGCTTTAATTGAAAAAGAAAGATCCCAGGCACTTAAAGTCACAAAAAACGGTTTGGTTGAAGAAGAACTTGAACGAAGACACCGAAGAAACATAATATACAGGATTTTCAAAAAAATATGGGATTTATTAAATCGTGATATGCTTTAAAATGGAAGAAGAAAATAACAACAACGGATTAGAGGATATAATTGAAGCAGATGAAATATCTGAAGCAAAAGAATGGGGCATATCTGCAGAACTTCCTGAAATCCTTGATTTAAAGGAGTATACAAGAAGGTTTACCAAGCGTTATCAAACAGAATCTTCTTTCAGGAAGATAGTCCACAATTATCTTGGCCTGACATCTTTTGGCAAATTTAAACTGGTATTAGGAAGCTGGTTTCGTCCTAACTGGTACAGGAGAAAAACAAAAGAAATGGTAACAGCATATGCGCAGGAAGTTAGAAAAGGCCTGGAAAAAGCAAGGGAGATACAGGAACAGCTGATGGAGCTGCAAAATGCCCAGCAGACAACAGACCAGCATGAAGAAAAACTAAAGCTGGTTGATTCAAATTACAGGCTTGTAGACGGGGAATACAAACAAATCCTAGATGAAAAAGGCCAGGAAGAGGAGGGAGTTATACAATCCTTTGAGCAGAAAAAACAAAAAGCAGAAGAAAAACTTGCTGAACAACAAACCAAAATTAAGGAACAAACTGATGCAAGAAAGATTGTGCAGCAAAAACTTCAAAATCATATAAGAAATTCTTCATTAGTACAGGTAGGTGCAGGCGGCAGGCTAGAATTTGATGAACAGAAGATGACAGAAAAACTAGAGGACTTATTTCTTAAAGAAATTGTTGACGGCATTGAAAAAGAAGACGGAAGAACAGGGTTTATGACGAAAATAAAAAATGATTATGCAAGTGTTTTCAGCCATTGGGCAGAAATAGATGATTTAAGTGAGATTCCTAATGTGGACTGGATACAATCAATGATTTATTCGCGTACAAAAGGATACTCTGCCCCGGTTTTTCCTTATCTTGTTGCAGGAAAAGGCTCAGGCTTAAGTAAAACTTCTCTTGATACAGCAGTTATATTAGATTCAAGCCAGAGCATGGAGGAGAATGACAGGTTTGAAATAGCAAAAAAAACAGCCCTGGCAACAAATGCATTAATGAGAAAATTAAACCCAAAAAACAGCACATACCTTGCACATTTCAGGGACCGTGTACATGAAGTGTCCAGTCTGGAGTTGTTAAATAAGGTGCGGCCAACCAACGGAACAAACACACACCTTGCAATAAAATGGCTTTTAAATACATTAAAAGATAGGGGCCCTTCAATTGCTTATCTGATAACAGATGGATACCCAAATGATGTAGGTGCTGCAGAAAAAGAAGCAAAAAACTTCCATGCATATCCAAATGTCTTGTTAAGGATTTTCTTGATTGATGGGGATAAAACCAGCGAAGACATTGTCAGGCAGGTCGGCAAAGCAGCTGGCCCTGGCACAAAAGTCATTCCAGTCAAAAACTACCAGCTGGCAGGGGGGCTCATAAGGGATGTCAGTGCTGCAATAAAAGGAATGTATGCTATCTCAGAATTTTAAATGCCCCCGCGAAGACCGCTCACCAGAATAAATCTCAACAATAGAATGCAAGTTGAAAAATTATATAAGAGGCAGAGGGGGAAATGAAAAAAATAATCCTAAAAATTTGGAGATCAGTGACAGGTTATAATTTAGATGGAGAACTTAAGAACGTTATAAAAATTATTCAGGATACCTATGAACCCATAATGGATGATATAGATCCTCAACTTGGTTTGAGTGAATTAAATAACTTAAAAATAAAACATAATCCTCACATGAAAGCTCCTGCTGATATTAATACGGATGAAATGGAAATAAAAATAAAAGATATTGAAAACAGTTCCGTAAAAATAAAATTCTTAATTTGTCATGAATGTTTACATTGTTTATTTAATTCCACAGGTCTAGTAAGATCTTTCCTTGAGTTAAATCATGATTTTGAATATAATGATAAAATTAGAGCTGCAATTGATGTATTCATCAATCCTCAGACTAAACTAATCATTCCAATAAAACAGAAAAGGATTGATAAACTGCTTGGTTGTAAAAATTCAGAATTTAAGATTTTAGAACCTATCCAACACCAAATAAATGAAATAATAAATTTTTATGATGTTAACAATAAATTTATTGATATCTATATTTATTCCCCCGTCTCAATTTTTAATATTACACCATATATTTAATTATTTTGTATAATAAACAAAGAAACAAAAAAATCCCTAAATTAAAATATTGTCATTATCCATCAATTAAAACAAACAAATTTAAATAAGACGTTATTTTTCCATTTTTAGGATTTTATGATTTCGCATAAGAAGTATATGGATATGACTCTGAAGTTGGCTGCGAAAGGCAAAGGCTATGTAAGCCCAAATCCTTTGGTAGGCTGTATTATTGTCAAGAGAGGAAAAATTGTAGGCCGCGGCTATCATAAGAGATATGGTGATAACCATGCAGAAATAAATGCCTTAAAAGCAGCTGGCAAGAAAGCAAACAATGCAACCATGTATGTTAATGTTGAACCTTGTTCTCACTGGGGAAAAACCAGCCCATGCACAGAAAAAATTGTT
>Ga0209427_10008346_pt1 | contig 11656 bp, 8 predicted proteins | sample DeeMarSWOR136_30_FD_187465 | JGI IMG/M metagenome (GOLD analysis project Ga0209427, IMG submission 187465) | Marine sediment microbial communities from White Oak River estuary, North Carolina - WOR-1-36_30 (SPAdes) (version 2) | ecosystem: Environmental > Aquatic > Marine > Intertidal zone >... | reverse complement strand
TTTAAAAAATCCTTATCATCTAAAAGAACTTTTTGTAATTCCCAGCTTAATGAACTATCTTTTCTCTGAGTCATATCCTATCCTTTCTCTGTTTTATTGTTTGACTTCAATAAAATTTAGGATGGATATGACTCACTTTTTATATCATAATTCCTTTTTACACAAAATTATGGACGTAATCTTAATTTTTCCATTTGACCATGTTGTTATATCAAGATCAGATTTGGTGATGAGTGATACATATCAGTAGTTTAAGCAAAAGCTTATAATTATGCTAATGAAGTATTGCTTCCCATAATTATATTCATTACATATCAACGGCTATCTAAAGCACTACATGAAAATCCACAATAAAGAATTTATTTAAAATCCTATGTGAGATTTTAAGAGGGATATAATTATTTAGGAATAGAGGATAATGAAAATCATTGGAAAGTTTTTATATGGGAATAATATATAAAAGAAACAAACAAGATTAAAAAACGAACGATAAGAAAACATCTTATCTATTTTACGTATATCCAAAAGATATTACTATAATTTAAAAACTATAAAATTTATAAAGAGATTATTCTTTATCTATTAAGAATTCCTCAGAAAATAGCCAAGATGGGTCAAGGAGGATCATATAGCCTAAACAGTTGGTTATTATGTTCAAAGTTCAAAATTCCCTTAATTCAAGATATTTCTTTAAATCTGATATCCCAGAAAACATCTTAATTTTCAAATTTCAATATGTTTATAATTATCTTGATAAAGATTCCATACTCTTAAGAACGTTTAAGCTATTTTTCTAAATTATTTTAAGCTAAATTAATAATTCTACATTAAATCAAATTGGGGACTCCGGGAGGCGGTAATGGACTAAAATTGGGGACTCCGGGAGGCGGTAATGGACTAAAATTGGGGACTCCGGGAGGCGGTAATGGACTAAAACTAAGAATATTTCCACAATTAAAATATGCTTTTGTTATCAATATATTCTCAGGCGGACTAAGCTGATTCCAAGTAGATATTACATTTATAGGTTGGTAAAATACTAATCCAAGAAATAAAATCAACACAATTCCAATTAAAAGTATTGGTATTAAACGGCGCATGTCATACCTCCTGTTTACTCAAAAAATTTTATCTATTCTCCTTGGTTTATTTATTCATTTTCCTTGTGAAATGCCTGAAACTTTTGATATAAACTCATATAATTCTTCTTAATCGCCCATTTCATCAAATCAAACGTTGTAAAATAAATCCCTTTCCTCCTCAGGCGACTAAAAGGAATTTGTTCTTCTTTTATTTTACGATAAATACTCGTCCGTGATTTTAATCCGAAAATCTTGCTTAAATCTTGAGCACCTAATATTTCTTGGTAATCAATAATTCGCCGAATATACCAAAAATTCCCTTTTTTAAAAGATCCAAAAATATCATTATAATTAAAATAACGCCGCAACTGAAATCCCACTTGGCCTGCTGAGTTCTTTAATATACCATCTTCAACAAGCCAATGTGCGGCAACCCTTAATGATACTTCAGACAAATTTTCTTCTTGCAACCGACGCTGGATGCAATTATTCATCTTGGCAATCATAATAATTGCCTTTCCAAATTTATTTTTATATACTAACTATAAACAAATATTATTAAATAATACTACTATCTGTATTGAATTGTAAAATATACAACATTTATAGTTGAATTATAATCAAAATAATTTCGATATTTTTTGTTGGAGGTGCAAATGGATCTAAAAGATAAAACATGTCTTATTACCGGAAGCTCAGTAAGAGTTGGTCGAGAAATAGCCCTTACCTTGGCACAAAAAGGTGCAAAAATAGCTATCCATTATTTATCTAATGAGGAAAAAGCAAACGATATTATAAATCAAATACACAATTTTGGAGGTGATGCCCTTGCCGTAAAAGGTGATATAAGTAAAAAATCAGATTGGATTAGAATGAAAAATCTGGTAATCCATAAATGGAATTCTATAGATATCCTAGTAAATAATGCCGCAATCTTTTATAAAACTCCATTTTTTAAAATATCAAACAAAGATTGGACACAATTCTTAAATGTAAATCTTATAGGAACATTCTACGGCTGTCAAATCATCGGTGATTTTATGTACAAAAAAAAACAGGGTAAAATTATTAATATTGCAGATGTTGCAGCAGAAAATATTTGGCCTTCATACATCCCCTATTGCGTATCAAAAGCAGGAGTTATCGCGCTTACCAAGGGAATCGCCAAAGCTTTAGCACCATATGTTACGGTGAATGCAATTTCTCCTGGTACTGTCCTATTGGCAGAAAAATATGATGAAGAAGAGGAAATTTCTTTAATAAATCGTACGCCATTGAGACGAATTGGTGATCCAAAGGATATTGCAAACACAGTCGCATTTCTCATAGAAGGGTCAGATTTTATAAATGGAGAAATTATAAAAGTAGATGGAGGAAGATCCTTAACTTAAAATATTTACATATATTGTACTTTCTAAATACTTCTTTGCGATTAATCATTTTGGGAATTACTAGAAGTCACTGATTTCATTCTACTTAAAGGCAGTAAAATTGTAAATTCACAGTGGTCTTCACTCGTAAATGTAATTTTTAATCTGCCACCTTTTTCCTTTAGTTTTCTCTTTAGCAATTCCATATCCATTGAGTAGTTTTCTAATGCCTCATTATCTTTACTGAATTCAATATCAGGTGTACAAAGTAGCTGAGTAACCTGCACTCCCTCAAAACTACTTTCCAGTACTTTATCATTATTTTTCTTACTTATCATCTTATGGATCATTCTTTCAATTCTATCAATTCTACCATCATGTTTTAACTTTAAACCTAAAAATCCATTATCCACAAAAGAAGAAATTTTTATCATTGCATGAGGATTTTTATTGATAGATTTTCTTAGAGCAATCTCTTCAATTCCATACAAAATAGTGTTGCGTAATAGCAGAAATAAAATATCTTTTACCATTTGCCGATAATTATATGGAATGGTAAGCACATCAAAATCTTTATAATCAAAATCGACTTCTTTATCAAGTTGCTTGCTGAGATTCTTTATCAAACTCTTTAATGAATTAACTAATAATTCACACTCATAATTTCTTTTTATCCTGAAATGGATATGGAAATGGCTGATTCGCTTAAAAATAGTACGCACCTCGACTAAAGTGTCACGCATGTCTCCAAGTGATACCACAATAGGTACAAAATCGGCTCCGCTTAAATCATCATGATTTTTTAGACTCAATACTTTTTCGATAAATAGATTTGTTTTCTCTGTAAAAAATCTTAAATCCAATAATGAAGCATTTCCTTTAATAATAAAAAGAGAGCGATAAATTATTTCGATTAATTCTCGATGATTTTTTGAATCTTTTGAATTTTTAAGGACTTCTTCAATTCTAATCAGTTCGTGCTCAACACCAACAAAAAACTCCTTTAACATTTCAGGTTCTACATGTAATATATTTACTAACCACTCCATTTGTTTCTGTGTCCGATCCTCAGTCATTTTTAATTTCTGATTTAAAAATACTTTCTCGGATACATCCTGAACCGTAGTTAAAAGAAACTTGATACTATCCGATTTTTTAACTCGCCGAAAATTAAAAGAAAGATATTTTGAAGTTGTCCAAATTCCCCATTCATCCTCATAGAAGAATTCTGTTTCAATAAGAGGATTTAATTCCTTGATTACCTCCTCATCTAAATCATCTTGAAACATTAATTTTAAAAATTCTTTTGTATTTTCAATAATTTGTGAAGGAATACGATTCTCAAGTATATCAATAAAATTTTTCTCTTCCAAATCAGTAATCCCTAAAATCCTCTCAATAGATTTAGAATAGTAACGATTCAGTTCTAGGAATTTATTGAGGAAAAAAATACCCTCCTCTGCATTGTTAAGAATATTTTCTGTAACAAGCTGGAGAAGAGGCATTTGTAATTCCGAAGAATTGCCTGATTGGTCATTAGTTGCAGAGAAGGCATGATCATTTTTATCATTAATACTCATAAAAAAATGCCTCAATAAATCACCAATGCAAATTTGATATTAAAATAATTATTCCAAACATACCACCAGAAAAGATTGGAAATCCTTCCAAGTTATTGGAATGACAAACGCCTGTACTTGTTCAGGAAGGCGAATATCTTTTGCTTTTCCTTCAACTACAACCGGAACTGAGATCATAAAACTACTTCCATACGCTTCACGAACATTGCCAGAGATAGTATTAGCAATCTCACCGGTTAAATCCTTTATAGTCTCTACTGTTGCTTCATCATTATCCAGGATAATTTGAGCTAAATTTTTTAACATCTCCTGTGTTGTAGTAATATAAACACAACCTTTTCTCTTCCCAGAAATTCCTATTATACCTGAATAATCCAAGACGACTGGTTCCTTTCCTTTTAAATAAGGAATACCGGTAACAGGTTGTTCACCAGTAATTTCTTCAAAGTAATTAATCGTACTATCAATAAAAAAATGCAGATCTGTCTCATTCATAATCTTTCTCCTCTGTTAATTCAAACCTAACATGCGAGCAACTGCTGCTTTGAGCTTTTCCGCGGTAAAAGGTTTAACCATATAACTTTTTGCCCCTAATTGAATCGCTCTTAAACCAGTTGCCTTATCTTTTAAGGCGGTTATAACCATGATTTTTACATCCTGATTTATTTTCATCATCTCTTCTAAAACTAAAATTCCATCCATTTCAGGCATAGTTATATCAAGTGTCACTACATCAGGATTTGTATTTCGAAATAATTCTAAAGCAGACTTTCCATCCCCTGCTGTACCAACTACTTCAAGCGGAAAATCACTCAAATTCTTCTCAATTGCTTGACAAATAGTAAAGGAATCATCAACTATTAGAAGCCTTAGTTTTTCATGCATACTCACCTCACAGTTTTATTTAATACTTCAAAGAAATTTCTTCAACTTGATTTCATATCTATTTTAATCATTTCCAATTGGAAAGAGAAATACGTTACATTTTCACATCTTGTCTTCTTTGCTCTACGGCTTTTCTTGTTCTCTTCGTTATCGGTATCTGAACAATAAATTCACAGAATTCCCCCTCTTCGCAGGATACCTTAATCTTTCCTCCATGCTTTTCTATTTTTTTCTTAATAATGTCCATACCCACCCCGCGCCCGGCATGATTATTAGCCTTCTCCACAGTTGTGAATCCGGGAAGAAAAATAAGTTCAACAATTTTGTTATCATCCCATTTTGATATTTCATCCCTGTCTAAATCATCTCTTTCAGAAGCAATTTTCCGAATTTTGTCAATCTGAATTGCACGACCATCATCACGAACCCGCAATGTAAAAAGGTTTTTTCTTAAATCTGAAGAAACGGCAATAATCCCTCTTGGGTTTTTACCTTTGCTCATTCTTTCTTCAGGGCTTTCAATACCATGGTATAATGAATTTCGAATAAATTGAATCAACACCTCTTTTATTAATAAACGATATTTACTAGAAAGAAGGGAAAAATCAAAATCATCATACTGAAACTCGACATCTTTGCCTAAATCATTTGATAAATTAATTATCAGGTTCTCTATCGACTTAATAATAAGATTATTTTCTTGATTTCGCTTATCACTAAAATGATCATGAAATTGACTAATACGATCAATTAATTTCCTCACTTCCTTTAAACCCTGCCTTACCTCACTCAGATGTATCACAAGTGGAATAAAATCTTTACCTTGAATTTGACTGACTTTCTTTACCTCATTAATACCTTCTTCAAACTTGTGAGTAAGGTTAATGAAAAATTTTAAATCCAATAATGAGGCACTCCCCTTTATCATATGAATTGAACGATAAATCTCCTCTAAAATATATTGAATATTCCCATTGCCACTTCCTTGTTTTAGTAAGGAATCAACATAATTCAATTCACTCTCTGCACCCTCAATAAATTCATTCAGTAGCGCGGGATCAACGTGTAATATATTTACTAGCCATTCCATCTGATTTTGAGTTCTTTCCTCAGAAAGTTGCAATTTTTTAGTTAATATGACCTGCTCCGTAATATCTGAGACAGTGACAATTAAATTTTGTATTCTTTCATCCTCCAAGATCCTCTTGAAATTAAAGGAGAGAAACTTCGATTTTGACCAACCACCTTTTCCATCTGCAAAATGCATTTCAAGTTCAGATAAAGGATTCAACTCACTTAATGTTTGTTCATCAACATCTGCTTTAAACATAAGTTCTAAATATTCCTTAGCACTTATGACAATTTCTTTTGGTATCTTTCTTTCCAATAATTTGAGAAATTTTTGATCCGTTAAATCTTGCTCATCAAACATCTTTTCTAACGCTAGAGAATAACCAGTAGCTAAGCATAGATTTGGATTTAATAAGAAAAGACCCTCTTCAACATTGTTCAAAATATCATCAGTATCTTTTTTTGCTCTTAATAACTCATAATTACTTTGATTCAATTCCCGTGTTCTCTGGGTTACCTCTAATTCTAATCTTCTTTTCTGGGCATTTACACTCTTCATTCTTAAAGTAATAATCATATATATCGTTACTATAAGAGAAATTATTAACAGTAATTTAAACCACCACGTATCCCAAAAAGGTGGATAAATAAATACTTTAATAGACGTACCAGTCGTATTCCATATCCCATCATTATTGCTACCCCTAACTTTAAAAATATATGTACCATCATCAAGATTGGTATAACTCGCAATTCTTTGATTTCCACAGAAAATCCAATCTTTATCAAATCCTTCTAATTTATAAGCATATTGGTTTTTTTCTGGATTCGTAAAGTCTAAAGCGGCAAATTCAAATGAAAAAAGATCATCTTTATAAGAGAGTTCAATTTCACCATGGGCCGTAGAACTATGATGAAAATATAGAGTTTCATCGTATTTTTTTAATGATGTAATGACGAGAGGAGGAATTTCACTATTTTCTTTTACTTCATCCGGTATGAACACGGTAAGTCCATTAATACCTCCAAAAAACATCTCCCCTGCTTTGTTTTTAAAAAATGCATTCCCATTGAATTCATTACTTTGAATACCGTCATGTTTATCATAATTTTTAAAAGTTTCCTCATCGGGATTAAATTTTGAAAGACCTTGATTGGTACTTAACCAGAGGTTACCCTGTTTATCTTCTAAAATGCCATAAATGGTATTATTTGGCAGACCATCATATATTGTATAATGAGTAAATAAGAATTCATCTCGGTCTAATTTATTTAATCCTCCACCATGGGTTCCCAACCAGAATCTGTTGGAAGAATCTTCATATAAACAAAGCACCCGATCACTAGAGATACTCAAAGGATTGGAAGGATTATTTCTAAATGATATGAATTTATCTTCTTTTTCAATATATAGATTTAATCCATTGAAGGTCCCAATCCAAATAGCTCCACGCCTATCCTCATAAACATATCTTATATGATTATTACTAATACTATTAGGATCATTTGGATCGTGAAAATATTTTTTAAATTTTCCTTCTTCTCTATTCAAGATATTTAAGCCATTTATGGTGCCTACCCATAATTTTCCTTTACTATCCTCAAATATGCAACGCAAACTATTCTCACTAATACTGCCTGTATCCTTAGGATGATGAGTAAAATGCAGGAAAGAGTTTTGCTCTTGATTAAATTTTGTCAGACCTCCACCCTCTGTTCCAATCCATAATTCTCCTTCATTATCTTCGAACAGGCATTTGATTTGATCATTTCCTAAACTTCTAGAATCATTCAGATCATGAAAGTATTGGATAATTTCTCCATTTTCTCTATCAAGCCTGTTTAAACCATGATTTGTTCCAACCCATAAAATCTTATTGTAATCCTCGCAAATTGCCCATACATTTCTATCACTTAAACTATTAGGATGAGCTGGATTTTGTCTATAATTCTTGAAAACTGCTTTTTTATAATCATACTTATTTAATCCACCACTGTATGTGCCAACCCACAATATACCACCCTTATCTTGGTAGATAGAACGAATCATATTATCAGAAAGACTGGTTGGTTCAGTCGGATCACTTCGAAGTATTAAAAAATTATCACTTTCAGGCAAATATTGATTGAGGCCATTATCTGTTCCAATCCATATATTACTCGATCTATCTTCAAAAATTACATAAACATGATCATCACTTATACTGGAGGGATTATTTATATCAGATTTATATCTAATAAAAAGACTATCTCTAACAAAATATTTATTTAAACCACCACCATTGGTACCAATCCAAATATTTCCATGCTGATCGTTTAGTATGGATAACACTTTATTGTTACTAAGACTTGAATCATTATGTAGTTCATTCTGGAAATTATGAAAACCCCCAGTTTTCCAGTTTATACAATAAACACCTCCTCCATCTGTACCCCACCATAAATTGCCATGTATATCTTCACAGATTGCTGTAATATCGTTATTCTTTTCATTTGTTAGACCTTGAGTATTAAATTGGTATCTATCGAATTGTTTCAGCTTTTTGTCAAAACGATTTAATCCCCCTCCCTCTGTACCTATCCATATATATCCAGATTGATCCTCAAATAATGCCAGAATATGATCACTACCGATACTATTGGGATCACTCTCATCATGTTTATATCTAATAAACCGATTATTTTGAGAATCAAAAAGATTGAGTCCTCCTGCATTTGTTCCTATCCATAAATTACCTTCCTTGTCTTCTAGAATTGTGGTAATCCAATTATCAGATAGTGTATATTTATCTGTTGCCTTATGTAAAAAAACTGTAAAATTATAGCCATCAAATCTATTAAGCCCTTCTTGGGTGCCTAACCATAGAAATCCCTCATGATCTTGTATAATTGATGAAATAGTACTTTGTGACAATCCCTTTTCGAATGATATTCTATCAAATACAAAATTTTTATTCTCTGCCTGAGTTAATTTTGATACACAAAATACGGTCAATAAAAAAACTAACAATACTAATTTGTTTTGCATGTGCAAGGCACTAAAATACATAAATTTTATCCTTCTCATCCCCTTTATGAGCGAAGCAATATTCAAAGATGCACCACAATACAAATTATAATTCCATTGACAATATATTCGGTCTTTAAAAAAGATTCTATAATGATTATTTAATAAAGTTAAAAATCTCTAACTGATGTGTAAAATTTCAAGGGTTAAGATTATCTATGGGAGGTCCTAAATTTTTAGAATAGAAATAAAAATTCTTAATATTGACAATTTATTAATTTTTTACAGTTAAGTAAATCTTTCTCAATAATCAACCTGATAAAGTTGCTATTTTTTCCGTCGTTGATAATAATTTTCTGAATTGACCTCTCAACTTCTCATCCTGAAGTTTCTTTGAATATTCTTCAAATATATTCATATCACTTAAAATTATTTTTAATACCACACCAGGCTGTTCTAGAGAATTATCCCATGATATTGTGAAATCTTCTCCTAATTCTCTTTCAATCTTTAATTTATATTGATGCATGATATGATTGATTTCATGCAATATTGGATAACGTATCGCTTCTAAATTAATTTTAATTCGCAGTAACTTCTGCTGTTCAGTCCCTTTCTTCTCCAACACTCTATCAATCTGTAGATGATTCCATAGTTCCTCCATTTCAATCTGATCTCGAGACAAAATATCATATACTTTATCTAAAATTGATATTAAATTAGATCCATTAATCTTTAGTCTCACCGCAAGAATGAACCAATTTTGATATTTATTAAAAGGAAATTGAATCATTTTTCTTAATATTTTTAATTGAAAATTATTTGTGTGAAGATATTCCTGAAACCAAAGAGGGATATATTTAACCATCTTCATCATCTTTTTAATACCTGCGATTTGTTTAAATTTAAATAAAGTCATTACTTTTTCGACTACATCCTTGGAAAGATGTGCTTCTGCGATTTCACATACTTTAAATTTTTCAATTAAACTGAGGTCACCCTTTAAAAAATTAATATGCAATGCCTCTAAGAAGGCATCATTTAGCTTCTCTTTAGGGAATACAATGGCAGGTATTTTTTCTAAATTATTCAGCACCGCAGCAAGATATCGCCTGTGTCCATCGATGATAATGTATCCATTCGCTTTCACTAGCCATAAAGGAAATAAAACACCATGTTCCTTTATTGACTCTATCAAAAATTGGTCAACACTATTGAAATGATACTTATATTGATTAACTTTTCGAATCCGAGAACAATTAATTTGTTTGATAATCATGATATTTCTCAATTAATTCGTAACTGGTTAAATTTATGAAGATAAAGATTATTTACTATACAGAACCTCTATTATATTCTATAAGATAATTCCTAAGTCCACTCACATTACAGAAACAAGCAAGGATTTGTCAAATTGTTTAAAAATGAATTATTCACAATAAAATCTGTTAGGTTATTTAAGTATTTTTGTTTGAGATGTAAAGACTATTATGTTTACCTAATATTTATTTTGTGAAACATTATACTAAGTAGGATAAAATGCATAAAACATACAATCGCAAATCTCATTACAATCCTAAATTAAAGAGGAAGATATGAATAAAATTAAATCTTTTGAGGATTTTTATTAGGTAACCATTCAGCTTTGTCTAAGCTGAAAAGAACCAATGATAAAATTCTGTTTAAAATTAAGCGAATTTTTTAAAAATGTTTCCCATGTTCTTGATTCATACCATCGAAACGCGAATTATTATCTTACACAGGACTTAGATTCAGTTGCGAAACCATTCTTCTTGAGTAATTTTTCCTACTTCATTAGTGTTACATATGTACACAAAATTTCAAAGAGTTACTTTCGTTTCACCTCTGGTTAAATGAATTAGTCAAAAGAGTGGTTGATTAATTTATTCATCTGATCATCAGGATGGTATAATGTTTAGTCTTTTCTAATTCAACAAAACTTTTGCGTTACAAAATATGCTTTATGATTTAAGAGGTAAAATTCCCTTTTACCAATGGTATGAAGACCTTACTGAAGGAACAAATAAAATTGCCTAAAAATGAATTAAAGTAAAATTTTACCTTTTTTACGCATCTTTATCAACCAAAATTTATTCCTTGCGCTAATGGCAAGTCATCCCCCCAATTAATTGTATTTGTTTGTCGACGCATATAAGCCTTCCAGGAATCCGATCCCGACTCCCGTCCACCTCCCGTCTCTTTCTCTCCACCAAAAGCCCCACCGATCTCTGCACCACTTGTACCAATATTTACATTGGCTATACCACAATCAGAACCCTCTGGCCCCAAAAAATATTCCACTTCTTTTAGATTATTTGAAAAAATTGATGAAGAGAGGCCCTGAGGTACATCATTATGTATATAAAGAGCTTCCTCTTTTGTTTTATATTTCATCACATATAAGATCGGGGCAAAAGTTTCTTGTTGAACAATCTCATACTCATTCTTCACTTCGGCAATACATGGTTGGACATAAAATCCATTTTCAAATCCTTCTACATTTATAACATCTCCACCATACAAAATCTTCCCTCCCAGCTTTCTAACCTGCTCTAGAGCAGCTTGCATCGTCTCAATTGCTACCCGATCGACCATTGGTCCCATAAGTATTCCCTTATCTAATGGATTTCCGATAAGTAT
>Ga0209427_10008345_pt1 | contig 11657 bp, 12 predicted proteins | sample DeeMarSWOR136_30_FD_187465 | JGI IMG/M metagenome (GOLD analysis project Ga0209427, IMG submission 187465) | Marine sediment microbial communities from White Oak River estuary, North Carolina - WOR-1-36_30 (SPAdes) (version 2) | ecosystem: Environmental > Aquatic > Marine > Intertidal zone >... | reverse complement strand
CCTGCTCACCAAACGCGAGGTCGCCGACCGGGTGCTGGACAGGGTAAAGGGGATGCTTAGGATATAGGCATGCCTATCTTTGGAAAAGGAAAGACAAAAATTACAGAAGAAGAATTTGCACTTGCATTAAGTACTCTGTTAAAAATGAGACTGTCACATGAACAACTTAATGAAACTGCCGCATTGATTAATTTTGACATAAGTAAAGAAAAGAACTTCGAACGATTATTCAATGAATTATATAAGTTAAATATGTGGATAATTACTCATTCGTGCGAGCGTATATTTGATGATATTGAAAAGCGAGATAAGTGCCTAGATATATTTCATAGACAAATCCATCAAGCGTACAACAAGGCTATAAAGGAGCAAGTAAGTTTTGATGATTGGATACTTGATATGGTGACTAAATATTCTGAATATAATGACGCTTTAGTATCGGACAAACCGCCAGGGCACCTATGGGCTTTAGCTAGGGTATTAAACATAGGCATATTTGGGAAGCTTAATAAAGATGTTTTCATTCATACTGCATTGGGTGAATATATTGGCTCTGGTATTAAAACTACAGAAAGTACTTTAAAACAATATATGGTTTCTTGAAAACAGGAACAAAAAACAACATTATTGTTTATTAAATATAGTTTAAGAGAAGCTAAACCTTTCTTCTTGGGAAAAGGGGTGGGGCAAATTCACGGCCTAAGCCATTGATGATTCGAGGGCGGCCGGGTGGGAATAGATAACATACGTGGCGGGGCGGGGGGTCTCTGAAACGACTAGAGAGATAAAATGATTTCCAGGATATCTGTTTGCCTTGAAATCGGGCCTGAGGCAACCGGCGCGTTTGCTCCGGAATACCCCGGCTGCTGGGTCTACGGGAAAAACGAAAAAGACGCCCTGCGGCAGATAAAAGCCAACGTTGTTGAATGGTTCGACTGGATGAAGAGTCACGGTGAAAGCGTTCCGGACATAGGTGATAATGTTGAGGTTGAAGTAGCCGAGATGCTCCGGGTAGATTACGACCCTTCGGAAGCCGGCAAACCCGAACCGTTGTTCTGGTCAGAAGTCGCCCCCATAACGAGAGAGGATATCGATAAAACGGTTCGCCTGATGAAATACTCCCGCAGTGATTTGATGGCCACCATCACAGACATAACTGATGATTGCCTTGACTGGAAACCCCCTGTTAAACTACGCACCGTAAGGGACTGCCTGGTTCATATAGCCCAGGTCGAACTCTGGTATATCAACCGTTTAAATACCGACCTGCCGGAAGAATTACCGGAAAATCCTACCGAGCTTCTGGATTACAGCCGTAGTGTGGTACTCAGGCAACTGCAGAACTTGCCTGAAAGCAAGATGAAAGGAGTTTTTCAGCCCCGGAAATATCAAAGCCCTGTGTGTAACTTATGGACAGCCAGAAAAGTCCTGAGAAGGATAGTTGACCACGAGAGGCTGCACACGAGAGACATCAGGAGAGTCCTGGAGCTTGCCAGGGATTAAAGCCGTTGTCCACCAGCAAGATGAAAAGATATTAAGTATGTACCTATTTGAACTCGGCTGGTCTGATATATCAGGAAGTATCCCCGAATTCCTGGCGTGGGGAATCGGCATAGTCCTGGCGGTATTCATGGTCAGTCGAGGAGGAAGTAAAGCCGAGAAGCTGTTGCTGTCTGGCTGCTGCCTGATGTTCGCTGCTCAATTCATCTCGCTTTTCATCCACGGCCTGACACCATGGTTGCGTGAACAGAAAATATCCGCCGCCGAAATTGGCCTTATCCGCTCCATTTCGGCAGTCCCGGCGCTGGCCGGCTTCGTCTGCCTTGTCATCGCCTTCTGGGTGAGGTTCAGGAGAAAGAAACAGGTGGCAGCCTGATGGAAATGTCTGAATACTTCAATATACTCATTGCCGGACTCATCGGTGCTTTGCCGGCCCTGATATTCTGGATTGCGGTCATTATCTTTGCATCCGTGATGCTGGGGCGGGGCGGCGGACGGGCGGAGCGCCTCTTTATTGCCGGGGCGGGTATCAAGATAGCCGGCAGTGTACTCACAATACCCCGCATAGTCATCGTATTCTTGCTCATGTCCGAACGTCCCATAGAACCTTCTCATATAACCTCAATCCTCTCAGGTTATGATATAATTATAGATATTATCGGCATGGCGGGCATAATCTGCCTTATCTATGCCTTCTGGGTTAAGTTTAATATAATGAAATCAGAGCAGGAAGTCGCTTTATCGCAGGAATAGAAAGAGGTTATTGATGACACATACCCCGGATATTGAAGAAATGCCCAGGGCTTACGAGCCGGGCAGCGTCGAGCAGAAGTGGTACGACTTCTGGATGGAGAAGGGGTACTTTACACCGGAGATAGTCCCTGACAAAGAGCCTTATGTCATCATTCATCCGCCTACCAATATCACCGGCGAACTACACCTGGGCACCGCCCTGACGGCGACAATAGAAGATATCATGATACGCTGGCAGCGTATGCGGGGTAAGCCAACGCTCTGGCTGCCCGGCATTGACCACGCCAGCATCGCCACCCATGTGGTGGTGGAAAGAATGCTGGCCGAAGAGGGAATCGACCGGCACCAGCTCGGCCGCGAGAAATTCCTGGAGAGGGCCTGGGAATGGGCCAAGACCTATCGTCAAATAATAATCGAGCAGCACAAGAGGCTCGGCGCTTCCATGGACTGGACCCGACTGCGCTTCACCATGGACGAGGGGCCGAGCCGGGCGGTACGCACGGTCTTTGTCCGCCTTTACGAGAAAGGCCTGATATACCGCGGGGAGCGGATTATCAACTGGTGTCCCCGCTGCACCACCGCCCTATCCGACCTTGAGGTAGACCATCTGGATGTGAACGGTCACCTCTGGTATGTCCGCTACCCGCTCGTGGAGGACAGAGAGAAATTCATCACCGTAGCGACAACCAGGCCTGAGACCATACTCGGCGATACGGCTGTCGCCGTGAATCCGAAAGATAAACGCTTCAAAGGGATGGTGGGCAGGAAAGTAATTCTCCCCGCGGTAAACCGGGAAATACCCATCATCGCCGATGAAGCCGTCGATCCTGCATTCGGCACCGGCGCCGTCAAAATCACCCCGGCACACGACCCGGTGGATTTCGACGTGGCTCAGCGTCATGATTTGCCCCTGGTCAATATTCTGAACGCGGACGCTACCATGAACGAGAATGCCGGACCGTATAAGGGCATGGACCGTTATGACTGCCGTAAGGCGATACTGGCCGACCTTGAGGAAGCCGGGCAGCTTGTCAGGACCGAGGACTACAGCCATGCGGTGGGACACTGCCAGCGCTGCCAGACGACCATCGAGCCGCTCGCCAGCCAGCAGTGGTTCGTTAAGATGGCACCCCTGGCAGAACCGGCCATCAAGGTTGTGCATGAAGGGCGCGTCAACATCGTCCCGCGGCGTTTTGCCAAGGTCTACCTTAACTGGATGGAGAATATCCGCGACTGGTGCATCAGCCGACAGCTCTGGTGGGGGCACCGCATCCCGGTATGGTATTGCCATGACTGCGACCATCTCACGGTATCCGTGGAGACACCACAATCATGTTCAGGCTGCGGCTCAGCCAATATAGAGCAGGACCCGGATGTGCTGGACACCTGGTTCAGTTCGGCACTCTGGCCGCATTCCACGCTCGGCTGGCCAGACAATACCGAAGACCTCCGCTACTTCTACCCTACCTCGGTACTGGAGACCGGCTATGACATCCTCTTCTTCTGGGTGGCCAGGATGATTATGATGGGCCTGGAGGATACCGGCGATATACCATTCCATACCGTATTCTTCCACGGGCTGATACGCGACGAGAGTGGTGAGAAGATGACCAAGACACGGGGTAATGTGCTCAACCCCGATGATATCGTGGAGGAATATGGCACGGACGCTATGCGCTTTGCCCTGCTGATGGGCACGGCGCCGGGGCACGACACTAAGCTCCCTACTACCAAACTGGAAGCCGGACGCAATTTCGCTAACAAGCTCTGGAATGCCACCCGGTTCGTCGTCAGGAGCCTGGATTCCAGTACCAGTATAGACCAGGAGATAAAGCTGGATAGCTTACCTGTTGAAGACCGCTGGATTCTTTCACGGCTAAACCGTATGGTTTCAAACGTCACCGGCCTGCTCGAGGACTTCCAGTTAGGCGAGGCCCAGAGGCAGATACATGATTTCCTGTGGGGAGAATTCTGCGACTGGTATATCGAGCTCGCCAAGATACGGCTACCTGCTGGTAGCCCGTCACCCCTGCCGGTCCTCGTGCATGTCCTGGAAAAATCTCTGCGCCTCCTGCACCCTTACATGCCGTTTCTGACCGAGGAACTATGGCAGAACCTGAAAAAACGCTTGAACTGGTCTGACACTGAGTCCATCATGGTTGCGGCCTATCCGGAAGCTGATGAAGCGATGATTGACTCCGATGCCGAGACCCAGATTGAGACAATAATAGAAATAATACGCTCTATCCGTAACATCCGGGCTCAATACAAAGTGGAGAGCAACCGCTGGATTGAGGCACATATCCATACCGATGCTGCCCTCTACAGGAGCCTTTCTACCTACGTAGAGGCAGTTATAACCATGGCACGTGCCAATCCCGTTACTTTCCTTGAAGGCACGCCCGGAGACCAGACCGGGGATAATACTCTGGTACTGCCACTGGCACGGGCTACGGTAGTTATTCCGATGGCCAGCATGTTCGACCTGGAGTCGGAGAGGAATCGGATACAGAAAGAGCTGGCTCAGAGCCAGGCCGAGGTAGCCCGCCTTCAAGCCAGACTTAAAGACCAGGCCTTCCTCACCAAGGCACCGGCGGCGGTTATTGAAAAGGAACGCCAAAAACTATATACTCTGAATGACAAACTGGAGAAATTGAAACAACAGAGTTCCAGATTGTAGGAGGTAAGGGAATGTTTGAGAACGTGCTTGTCCCTCTGGATGGCTCCAAAGTAGGTGAAGCAGCTTTACCGGTTTTAGAGCGGCTCATAACCAAGCTGCCCCCTAATACCAAAGTGGAGGTTACCCTTCTCGGGGTTATAACACTGCTCCGACACTGGGTGGTGGTTGGAGAGGCCAGCGCCCCGATTTCCTACACAGAGGAGGAACTGAATCTAATCAAACAACGGGTTATGGACTACCTTGAAAAGACGGGAGAGTCCCTGAAAGGTAAGGGAGTCATTGTCAAGAGTACTGTCAGTACCGGCAATGCCGCCGAGGAAATTCTTAAAGCTGCCGATGAAATAAAAGCGGATTTAATAGCTATGTCAACACACGGCAGGTCGGGGCTTCGCCGCATGGCTTTCGGCAGTATTACCGATAAGGTACTGCGCGGGTCAAAACTACCGGTACTCATGGTAAGAGCGCCCGAGGGCACCGCTAATGTTTAGTTCCCTGACCGATGCTGTCAGTCGGACTAGAACGTATTTTTCGGCGTAAAATCGACGGCCAGTGCCTTGGAAACGCCTTTTTGACCCCACTGATGCTTTAAATATCCCAGCGCCTTTTTGGTATCGCTGGCTATTTTAGCTTTCTCGCACTGTTTCAATCGGTATTTGAACAGCCAGTAGGTGAACCCTTTCATCTCGGTTAGAGATATGGACTTCAGCCGCGGGTAGCCTCTTTCCTGCCTGAAACGGTTCAGCAGCTCCTCCCTGGCAGCATTATAGATTCTCCGGTAAGCCTCGTCAGCCCGCTCATGCCGGCTACGGTAACCGAATACCCGCCTCTCTTTGTCAATCTCCTCCTGCACCGCCAGCAGCAGGGCTTCTTCGACGGTAACGCCATAGAAGTAGTTGAGATATTGGCCGTATTTACTTCCACCGATAAGCCCCTTTACTTCCCCGGCGTTCATTTCAAGCGGGGGTATGCCATGAAATAGCAGGTTATTCTTCTCACTTTCCGGCAGCAGGCCGTCTACGGTCTCGCAGAGACGCTCGGCCAGAAGCAACCAGTCAAAGGCTTCACCATCTATAAGATAACGGTAGGTACGGTCGTTATAGACTTCCTCGGCGCTGGTCCACAGTCCGATAGCGCCAAGCAGGGCAATATACCAGTGCTGACCACCGGCGATGGCCCGCTTGAGATGACTTATCGCCTCGGCATCGCCGGCGGCGTTCGCTTCTGAGAATACTAACTGGCTGTTAACCTCTGTCATCCGGCACCTCAACCCAGGGTGGAAGGAGCCTGCTCCGGGAACTCCGCTTTCAGCCTTTCGTAATACTCAAGCCGGCCGGTGGTCACCAGCTCGGTAATCTTCTTGGTAATGGCCTCCCCCGCCCCAGGTACTTCGCTAAGTCTGCCCTCGGCGACAAGCTGCTCCACCGCCACCGGTAGCTCCTCGATGGCACGCGCCACCTTCTCATAGGCCCGTATCTTGAAGATGTTGTCCTTCCTGAGCCTGAGCATCCCGGCGATATCATCAAATACGGCGGCGATTTCTGAGTTTTTCATGGGAGATAGCTCTTTCCCCCCTCAAAATCCCCACAACCCTATCTGCGACTTCATGAAATTCATGAGCAACGGGTGTTTCTCCCCGTACTCCGTTAATAAGGCGTAATCAAGGCAGGCCCTGACCTCCTGGTTCAGACTGCCCTTCTCCTTGGCCTGCTTTATCCTGTCCAGTGCTGCGCCCCTCGCCTGGAGCAGGACTTTTCTTTTCCTCTCTTCCCGGCTCAGCGATTTTTCGGGTCTGGCTGTCAGCTGGCCTAATTGCTCCGAGACCTCTCTTATCAAAGTTTCCAGTTCATCTTCGTTCACAGTTTCCTACCTTCCGCAACAGTATTTGTATTTCTTACCGCTGCCGCAGGGACAGGGGGCATTGCGGCCGATTTTCTTACTGCCGACGGCCGCTTTCGGCCTGCCGCCGCCCCCCGCGGGTACAGCCGCCCTGGCCATGGGGGAGGTTACCGGCTTCGGGGTTTCCTTCTGCTCAATCCTTACGTGGAATATAGTATGGGCCACATCATGCTGAATGGTCTCCAGCAGGGTCTGGAATTGCTCGTAGCCGGAACGCTTGTAGGCATCCACGGAACGCGTCTGGCGCAGAGTCTGCCATCCTGCCTGAAGTCGCATATGCTCCATTGCCGTCAGGTGCTCCACCCACAGCCGGTCAATAATCTGGAGCATCACCAGCCTCTCCAGTATCCTCATGTGGTCGGCACCCGTGTCTTTCTCACGTTCCTCGTAAAGAGCCTCCACCGCTTCTAACAGCTTCTCTTCAATCTCCTTGGAACTCATCTCGGACAGGGTCTTAGCGTTCAGGGAGGGCGGCAGCGGAAAGATGGCATTGGCATCGACCAGCAGGCCATCGATATCCCAGTCGAGACCATGCTGGTTACCGACACGTGAGGCTACAGCACTCTTTATCTCGTCTGCGACCATGGACAGTATGTTCGTCTTGAGGTCGGCGCCACTGAGTATCTTACGTCGTTCCTCATAGATAAGCTCTCGGTGCTTGTTAACGACATCGTCATACTCAACCAGGTGCTTGCGCATGTCGAAGTGATACCCCTCGACACGCTTCTGCACGTCGGTAATGGCTTTAGTAATCAGGTTATTCTCGATGGGCGTATCCTCGTCCATGCCCACCCAGCTCATGAAGCCCTTGATACGGTCGCCACCGAAGCGGCGCATGATATCGTCCTCCAGCGAAACGAAGAAACGCGTAAAGCCGGGGTCGCCCTGACGCCCCGCCCTTCCCCGTAACTGGTTATCAATCCGTCTGGCCTCATGGCGCTCCGTACCGATAATGTGAAGGCCGCCCAGCTCGATTATCTTATTGTGTTTCTGCTGCCAGTCACCCGCTCCATCTCCGTCAGGAGTACCCCCGAGAATAATATCAACGCCACGTCCGGCCATATTGGTCGCCACGGTAACCACCCCCGGTTCCCCCGCCCTAGCAATAATCTCTCCCTCTCTGGTATGCTCCTTGGCATTCAGTACGTTACAGCTAATGCCCTGCCTTTTGAGAAGGTCGCTCAGGTACTCGGATTTCTCAATGGATACGGTGCCAACCAGCACCGGTATTTCCTTCTCATGAAGCTCTTTGATTTCGCGCACAACTGCCCGGAATTTGGCTTCCTCGGTCTTGTAAATCTGGTCGGGAGAGTCCTCACGAATCATCGGCTTATTGGTGGGTATCGTCGTTACCTCAAGCTTATATATCTTGTAGAATTCCTCGGCTTCGGTGGCCGCCGTGCCGGTCATTCCCGCCAACTTCTCGTACATGCGGAAGTAGTTCTGGATGGTAACAGTAGCAAATGTCTTGGTCTCCTGCTGTACCCTGATATGCTCTTTAGCCTCGATGGCCTGGTGCAGGCCGTCGGCATAGCGCCGGCCAATCATCTTTCTTCCGGTAAATTCATCAACGATGACAACCTCGGCCCCTCCATTTCCCCTGTCCACTACATACTGCTGGTTTTTCTTGTAAAATTCTTGAGCACTTAGGGCATTTCTCAAGTGGTGCATCAAACGAGGATCATTGTAAAGACTATTACCGGACTTCAATAGGCCTTGGCGTTTGAGCATCATCTCCACTTTATCCCAACCCGTTTCGGTTAATTCAGCGCTTCGTTCCTTTTCCTTGACTTCATAGTCCTCATTACGCTTTAGGCGGGGCACAAGTTGAGCGAACGTCTGATATAGCTGCCCTGCCTCGGTATCGGGGGCGCTGATGATGAGCGGGGTGCGGGCCTCGTCAATAAGCAGGTTGTCCACCTCGTCAACAATGGCGTAGTTCAGAGGCTGCTGCACGCACTGGGAGAGATTCGCCATCATGTTGTCCCGCAGATAGTCAAACCCGAACTCACTGCTGGTGCCGTAGGTGATATCGGCCCGGTACGCTTCCTGCCGTGAGATGGGTCGGAAGTGGCGCCATCGCTCATCGCCGGCGTCATAATCAGGGTCATACAGTCGGGCCGGGGTATGCTCATCAGGACTCTGCATCGGGTAGATGCTGGCGACGCTTACCCCGAGAGCATGATAGATTGGCCCCATCCAGTACGGGTCTCGCCTCGCCAGATAGTCATTAACCGTCACCAGGTGGCAACCCTTGCCGGTAAGCGAGTTCAGGTAGAGGGGCAGAGTAGCCACCAGCGTCTTGCCCTCGCCGGTCTTCATCTCGGCTATCTTGCCCTGGTGCAGGGTTACGCCGCCCATTAACTGCACGTCATAGTGACGCTGACCTATGGTTCGTTTGGCCGCTTCGCGGACGGCGGTAAAAGCCTCGGGCAGCAGGTCATCGAGCGAAGCACCGTCCTTGAGCTTAGCACGGAACTCATCGGTTTTAGCACGAAGGTCGGCATCGCTGAGTTTCTCAAAATCGGACTCAAGCTCATTGACGCGGTCCACCTTCGGCTGTAACCGCTTCAGTTCTTTTTCGTTGGAATCTACCAGTCCGCTTAAAAATTTAAACATTGCTATTGCCCTTAATCAGTTCTCTGGCCCTGTCGGCCATCGAGCCCAGCACCATAACCTTGAACTCGCCCATACCATCGACCGTAAACATGTGCACCGAAGGGGCGGCGTGCGACTTCAGGAAACAGGGGATATCGTAGCTTTCCAGCAGGCCCTTGATAACCTGAGCCTCCATTTCGTTGGGGGCTTTATAGACCTCAACCATTTTTTCTTCCTTACTCAAACATAGCTCCTACTGATTGTCCGGTATGAATACGGCTGATGGCTTCGCCCAGCAGCGGCGCTATCGGTAAAACAGTAATTTTGTCTATCTTCTTGTTATCCTTCACCGGGACGGTATCGGTAACCACCACCTCTTTTACCTGACAGGCCTCTATCCTCTCTACAGCCGGGCCGGAGAATATGGGATGGGTGCAGCAGGAGTACACTTCTCGCGCACCTTGCTCTAGCAAGGTAGAGACCACTCCCACCAGAGAACCGGCCGTGTCTATTTCATCATCCACCGTCAGAGCAACCCTACCAGCCACATCACCGATGACATTAAGTGTTTCTGTTTTGTCCACGTTGCCAAGGCGTCTTTTTTCCATAATGGCCAGCGGGGCGTTCAGCTTGGCCCCCATGTCTCTACCCCGTTTGGTGGCGCCGATATCGCTGGCGACAATCACGACATCGTCGAAGGTCTTTCCTTTGAAATAATTGGCTAATATATTCAGGGCTGTCAGTTCATCAACCGGTATGTTAAAGAAGCCCTGAATCTGCTCCGCATGCAAGTCCACGGTCAGTACCCGGTTGGCACCGGACACCGTGAGCAGGTCAGCCACCAGTTTGGCGGTGATGGGCACGCGCGGCTGGTCCTTCTTATCGGTTCGTCCGTAGCCGTAATACGGGATTACCGCCGTAATCCGGCCGGCTGAAGCGCGTTTCAGGGCATCAATCATAATAAGCAGTTCCACCAGGTTGCTATTGACCGGAGAGGAAAGAGGCTGAATCACAAAGGTATCCATCTGGCGGACGTTCTCCAGAATACGAACAAATGTATTCTCATTGCTGAACTGAAATACTTCACACTTGCCCAGGGGTATACGCAGATATTCCGTTATCGCCTGCGCCAGAGCAGGATGGGCATTACCGGTGAATACCTTTAACTCATCCATGAGCTATGTACTCCCCTCATTATTTACTTTACCGCATAACTATTATAACACGATTAAGCATCAACCTCACCTAGTTAAAGGAGTTGTTTGCATTTAGTTGATTTGATATTTATTCCCACCCTGCCGCCCAGTATCATCGTGCCATTATCCGTTGGTTTTTCCCCGCCCCTTCACCCATGAGGTGGGGTAAAGGAGGCGGCGTCCTTTATCTTCAGGTACGGCACTGGCCTTTATGTATAAAAGATACAATCAGCAATATTCCTTTTGTAAATATTCCCCCTTCCTTTATCAAAGGAAGGCAAACAGATAATCGGCTCCCTTTTTTCATTAGCTTTGAATATAAAAAAACGAAAGAATAAGTTGACTTTTAATCAGGGTGTCGCAGGGTCGAGACCTGCATGGCCTACCAAACAGGACTCGAACCAGCGAATTTAAGAAGTCGTGGTAGACTATATCTATGGTCTCCTGCGGAGTCAGATTAGGCTCCGAGAATTTCCCAAAGGTCACAATATACTACTTTGTTACCTTGGGGTACTGAAACAACAAGGTGTCTCATCATTTTCAGATTTGGCTCAATTAAAAAGATATAAATTCACAACGACCGGTGATGTAATCGGCGTGGGTGGGCATGGTCGGGAAGGCCGCTATGTAATGGTGGTCGAAGCGCACCGCCCTGGCGGCGAAAGCATCTATCGAGGGTGTGTGTATCGTCTTATTTCCTTAGGTGCCTACATGGTCACGCCGTAGACCATCGGATATTACCCAGATAACGTTCATTTTTCCATCCTGTCATGAATTTACGTGGCTATACTAATAGATATCAAATGCGAAGTCAATAAAAATCCTGACTGTTAAATAGCGGTACCGGCCAAATGATGCAGAACACCGCTTGACCGGCACCTTATATAACTATTCTCTATCCATATCCCTTATGGGTCTATGGTTAGTAACCAGAATACCTCTGATTACGTGTTATTATTTATCCAGCCAGGCCTTGCCGAAGCCGCGTTCGGGAGCCTCAACCCAGCCGCCGGCAGCGCTATCCATAACATACG
>Ga0209427_10008344_pt1 | contig 11657 bp, 10 predicted proteins | sample DeeMarSWOR136_30_FD_187465 | JGI IMG/M metagenome (GOLD analysis project Ga0209427, IMG submission 187465) | Marine sediment microbial communities from White Oak River estuary, North Carolina - WOR-1-36_30 (SPAdes) (version 2) | ecosystem: Environmental > Aquatic > Marine > Intertidal zone >... | reverse complement strand
GGGCATTCCAAACCCATCAAAGGCAAGCTTACAGTTTCTCATCGCCTTGAGAAGACACCGCGCGACAAGATCGTGGTGGTTGAGGATGACTCAATTCCAATGCCTGTAACCAAGGCGATATGTCCAAAATGTGGCCACACTGACGCCTACTATTGGACCGTCCAAACAAGACGTGGTGACGAAGGAGCCACCGAGTTTTATAGATGCACTGAATGCAAACACACTTGGCGAAACTATGGTGGCTGAATGGAGGACTTAATATCTGGTTCTACCTGAACTAGGTTTGTCGTGATAACCTTGACTGAGGAAAAGAAATTTCCCCGCCAAAAACCTGCTAGAATGGCTAAAATTCGTTCGTTATCAGCTGATACTGAAGGTCCTGTTCGTATAATGGCTATTGTGATTGAGTCTAGTCCAGGTGTTTCCTTGGTACAGGATATCTACGACAATGTAGAAGATGCTGCGAAAATCATTGTCAATGTAGAAGGGACTCTTACTGTTGCTGAGAAGTACCTATTGATAGGCGAAGTCACAGAAAGAACTGGTCCTGAAGGAAAGGAACTCAGACTAGCAGCTTCTTTGGCATACAACATCAATAACCTTGACACAAAGCTGTACAAACAGGCAATCGAGATGGAAGACGAAGTCATACGGGCCCTATCTCGGTGAACTGAGAGGTTCTGTGTTTCTTTAACCGCTACCATGTGAACTTCACAGGTAGACGAGTAGATTTTAATGGGTAACACGAATGACAATATGTCCCAGAGAAACTGGAGGCGCGTCGTGATGTTTCATGCAACTCTTGATAGTACTAGTACTTGGAAGCAAATTGTAGATGCTCTGGCAACACTCCTGACAGAGGTGCACTTCATCGTATCCGATAGTGGCATAGTCTTGCGACAGCTTGACTCGTCCAAGGCTGCAATGGTTGATCTAGTTCTGCCTGCTAAGGTTTTCCAGGAGTATAACTGCGATGGCAATTACGATATATGCCTCGGAGTTGACGAGCTTAATAAGGTCAGCAAGCGAATGGCTGGTGATGATCGCCTCGAGTTCAGGTTGGACGAGGACGAGAATCGATTTGAGATAAAGATGATTGGCCAGGCACAGAGGCAGTTCAAACTCCAGCTCCTGACCGCTCCAGATGAACGTACAAAGAAGCCATCCTTGGAGTTTGATGCAAAGGCCGAGATGTTTGCAGACGCGTTCAAGCAGGCAGTGAAAGACATTGGAGTAGTGTCGAGTCATCTACGAATATCGGCTAGTGGCAAGACATTGACCTTCACAGGCGAAGGTGATACTGGAGAGGCGGAGGTTTCGATGAAGGCATCTGGTGATGAATCGGTAGTTTTCCATCTCGAGGTGAGTGCCAAGCCTACAGCGATGTATGCACTAAACTACCTCTCTGAAATCGCGAAAGCAATGTCAACAGATAGTCTCACGCTCCAGTTCAGCGAAAACAAACCTATGCTACTGGAGTTCCCAATCGCAGAGATAGGTAGTATCAGTTTCATTCTGGCACCTCGTGTGGAGCGTGATCGGAGATAGACTTGATTGACAATCATGCCCTCAATCATGATGAAACATCAAGGAAGATGGCCTTAGGTTCCAGGTCGCTGCTGACGGGGTTGTAGGAATGTCAAATCGCACTTGGGAAACAAGAAGCAAATTCCTACGTCTGACGTTTCAGAACTACTACCAATCAAATCATGCCAATGTAGATGAACCAAACAAGATTCACACACGAGAATTCGCATTTGAGGATTGGGAATACACTTGGAGCTGCCCGAAGGGCACGAAGAAGGATGATTCGGGAAATGTAATCAACTATGGATGTGACCGTTCAGGTATCGCGTTCAATAGATATTCTTCATGTCCATACTGTGGTTCCACTGACATTATGGTGACCAATTGGACACGTCACATAGGATTTCGTACACAGAAAGCGCTGCTCAAAGAGCTAGTCGAAGTGGCTCCCCATAGTGTCTATCACTCCGCAGCTTTCTATAATATACCAGTCGCTCGAGACAAGGGATGGCAGGGTGCTGAGCTCGTCTTTGATATAGATGCGGACCATCTTGATTCCCCATGCACTAAGGAACATGACTCGTGGAGATGCAATGGCTCAAGCTGTCTGGAAACAGGCACGGGCCCTCCTCCCACCAATGGCTGTCCAAAGTGTGGAGGGCTGAGCTTCATTACTCGTAATTGGTTATGTGATAAGTGTCTAGAGGACGCCAAGAGGGAAACAATAAAGGTTCGTGATGATTTTTTAATCAAAGACTTTGGAATTGATCCTGAATATATTCAGTTAAACTTCAGTGGCCACAGAGGATACCATCTCAGAGTTCGTGACCCTCGAGTTTTCCACCTTGATTCGGATGGTCGAACAGAAATTGCGCATTATATTATTGGAATGGGTTTCAGAATTGCACCCGCAAAGGAAACTTCTCCAACCGATAGCCATAGAGTAATCATAGTTTCCAAGAATGTGCCCTTACCTACAAAGAACAATCCTCAACTTGACGTACCCGGTTGGGGCAATCGTGTAGCAGAGGCCATAATCGATTTCATTCGAAACATTGATACTTATGATGGAGAGGAGCGATGGGTTCGTCTGCTCAGAGCAAACAAGGAAGCTGCAATCAAAGGTCTCATGAGAGACCCTCCTATACTGAGTCCTAAGGTCAAGGGAATAGGGGACAAGTTCTGGCAGGAGATTGCAGTCAAGTCCGTTGAGTCATTTGGTGGCGAAATCGATGTTCCGGTGACCCATGACATAGGAAGGGTAATTCGCCTGATTGGCAGTCTCAATGGAAAGACCGGTTTTTCGGTGAAGATTCTGACTCGTGATGAGATTGATCAATTTGATCCATTCAGCGACGCACTTGCAGTTACAAAGGGTATGCTGAAAGTACGATTTGATGGTGTACTCCCAGTTCCGAAAATCCGGATTGGCCATGAAACCTATGGTCCATTTCATAAGGAAAGTGCGGAGTTACCAATGGAAGTCGCAGTATTCATGTTATGCAAGGGAGTGGCGACGATTGAGTGATAAAATGTACAAGGACATAAGTGATGCGTGGGCCGCTGAAATAGAGAATAAGGAGCTTCAAAATCTTGAAGATCTACGTTTCAGTAAGATGGCAGACTATCTCTCGAAAATTCGATACGCCTTGACTGAAACCCTTGCTGAGAACCAGCTTCAGGCGGATATGTATACTCAAGAGGCCCTTAACCTAGAGTTCATGCTCAAGGACCTCCTAATGATGCGTAGGGATAAGATAATCAGAGCTGCATTGGCACAAAGACGCCCTCTTGGTTCAATGATATTATCTGAGGAGGAACTCTACAACAGACTTCTCCGAGGATTTGAGGGCCATTCAGACTTTGTACAAGAGGCTCTCGCAGGATTGTCCTCCTCGACCTTGAAGCACCCTACTGAGGCGACAGCCTCTCAGGAAGATGTGATGGACTACGTTATCGTGAGATTTCTACGGGCCATAGACAATCCTATAATCGGGATTGATGAGGTTACATATGGCCCATTCAAGAAGGAGGACTTGATAACAATCCCCGCAGCCAATGCAAGAGTCTGGCTTAAGGATGGCACTGTGGTGAGAGTCACAACTAATGGGGGAGGCCGTGATTAGTGGAGGATGGTTCACTATCAAACCAATTGCGAGGAGTGTTACTGCAAATCGAATCATCAAGAGATTCCATCGAAAAAGCATATGATAAGTTTCAAATTGCCATAAGCGGGGTGCTCCGTCTTCTTGATGACAATGCCCCAACGCTTGAAAAACTACGAGGAAGTCCTGATGACCTAAAGGCCTTCGTGTTGAGACTTGTTACCGAGCTAGGTATGGAAACAATCAGCCACTGGGAGTCACTCCAAGCACAAATAGAGCAGATCCTTGTCAACATATCTGAGTTTCATGACAGAAAATCCTAAGAGAGACATAAACAACCACGTAGACATGAGTCTGAAATTGAAATGGATACTCTACCTCGTGGCTATCATCTGCTGCTTCTTGGCTATTGTCGGGGGATTGTCCTACCCTCTAATCAATCAAGGTCTCTTGGAAATCATGATGTATGAAGCAGTAGTCTTTCTAGTTACATTTGGGATTCTTCTTCTAGTCTATAAGAGAGCCCTGCCTGAGACTTAATCTGCCTAATGTCCTTGATTCACCCGAAAACGTGTTCCTTCTGCAAACCTTTAATATAGGTCCCTAATTCCGCTGTCGCATTCAGTCACTATGTCAGTCATATCCTAGAGGTGCACCCTTCATGACAGAAACGGAAGAGAAGACTGGTCCTCCAGTTACCCTGATTGACCCTATTGACATGACAAAGCTGGACGCTAATTTTCGTAGAGATATTAGCAGCATGCCCAATGGTGAGGAGCTATCGGCTTGTTTTGCATGTTCAACTTGTACAGCTGCATGTCCCATTGCCAACCAATGGAACTACAAACCGCATCAGCTGATACGCATGATCCTCCTTGGTATGCGTGATGAAGTTCTTTCCAGTAAGGAGATATGGGAATGTCTGACATGCTTTCAGTGCCAAGAGCGTTGTCCCCAGAACGTGCGTGTCACTGACATATTCTTCGACTGCAAAAACTTGGCGGCTGAAGAGGGTTATGTTCCTGAGAACATTATTGCCTTAGCAAAGTCATTGGTTGAGAAGGGACAGCTCTATGAGATCATCAATGACTGGGAACGTGAGGATCTAGGCCTAGAACCAGAAGTGCCCGGCCTCTCCATAGAGGGCATACAATCAATTCTGAAAGGCACTCGGACACACAAACTTGTGGAGGGCGATGAGTAAGATGCCAGTCTATAGCTTGTATATGGGCTGCAGCGTTCCAGCCAATTATCCTAATTATGAGGCAGCAATGTTCAAGGTAGCTGAAGCTCTGGGCATGGAACTCAATTACCTTGAAGACGTCGCATGCTGTGGCAGCCCCAATCTGCGATCAATTGATAGCTTTGGCTGGCTATTGGTGAATGCACGTACAATCGCTATCGCTGAGAAGAGCGGCCATGACATTGTGACTCCATGCAACGGTTGTTTTGGATCTCTGAAGGACGTGCTCTATCATCTCAAGCATCACAAGGACGACTTGAAGAAGATCAACGTCGAACTCGAGAAGATGGGATTGGAATTCAAAGGCACTATCAATGTTCGACACATTATCGAGGCCATGTACACAGACATTGGAATCAAGGAGATCAAATCGAAGGTGACAAAGCCTCTAGACGGCGTGGGAATTGCAATTCACTATGGTTGCCATCTACTCCGTCCGGTAGATGTGACAGAATTCAAACCCGAGGTTTTGCAAGAGATGGTCTATGCCACGGGCGCAACTGTAATCGATTATCCCTTATGGAAGCAATGTTGTGGTGCCACAGTTCTCCCGGTGAATGAGCAGCTGGCCATCAGACTCGCTCGAGACAAACTCAAGTCAATGAAAGAATCCGGTGCAGTGTTTATCACTGTGGTGTGTCCAGCCTGCGGGAACCAACTTGATCTCCAGCAGCTGGGCCTGAAAGACTCATATGGCGAGGTCTATGACCTTCCAGTTCTTCTATATCCACAGATTTTGGCATTGGCAATGGGCATGGATGAGGAAGATATAGGTCTCAGTATGAACCGTGTTCCTGCTGACCCCATCCTTGATCATCTATCCGGTTGAGGTGATTCTAGTAGTGACTGGCCCTGTTCTAGTCATAGGTGCCGGTGTGGCTGGCATGACTGCAGCAGTTGAGTTGGCAGACAACGGTGTCAAGACCATCTTGATTGACAGAAAGACAACTATCGGTGGAAATGCGCTTGAATTATACAAAGCATTTCCCACAGACGATTGTTTCTACTGCTTTGAAGGTAATAGATGGCGCCCCGGTATTCGAAAATGCTTCTACCGAAGTGCAATGATTGACCAACCCAATATCGACCTGAAAATCAGTACACGAGTGAAAGGAATCTCAGGAACGCCTGGCAAGTTCTTAGTTAATCTCGAGGTTGGTCCTCAGTATGTAGACCCAAGGAAGTGTACTCTATGTGGTCTTTGTACTGACGTTTCGGAGGCGTTTCATTTAGTATCGCCGCAATGTCAGCCACAGGCCGTAAGCTATAATCCTGAGAGGGCGGACGATGGTGCGAAGAAGGCTGAGGAGGACTGTCCGACAGGAGCAATCAATCTAAGTGCCACTCAGACTGAAGAAACAATCACAGTTTCAGACATCGTTATTGCGACTGGCTACCATGAGATGAAGCCCTCAACCATTGATGAATATGGTTATGGGAAACTGCCCAACGTTATCACACAGCTTGAGCTTGCACAGATGCTCGATCCAAATGGTGAATCCTCTGGTGCGTTGTTGCGCCCCTCCGATGGAGCTCAAGTCAAGAGTGTGATGATGATTCAGTGTGTGGGTAGTAGAGACGAGAATTACTATCCATTCTGTTCCAAGATTTGCTGTGTCTTTGCTCTGAAACATGCCAGTATCATATCAAAGGAGCGCAACAACTCGAGAGTGAGTGTTGTATACATGGACATTCGGACTTATGATAGGCATGAGAGATATTACCGCGAAACGCGTGATGCTGGAGTGGAGTTCGTTCGAGGTAGAGTCAGCCGAGTGGAAGCCCACAAGGATGGCACATTGGATGTATACGTCTATGATTCATTACTGAACAAGTATCTCAAGTTCGTAGTGGATCTCCTGGTGCTCTCATCTGCATTGGAACCACCAGAAGCCAGTAACGAGCTTATCAGCTCACTGGGGTTAAACTCAGCAAGTGGTTATGTAGGCTCTGCTGACCCACTCTCTGAGAATGAAGTAGTCGCAGGAGACCATGTTTATGCTTGCGGTGGCGCTCTGGGTCCAGCAGAAGTTCCTGAGAGCGTCAATCAGGCAAGAGCTGTGGTGAGTAAGATTCTCCAGGGGAGGAAGTGATGAACAGTGACCAATAAATCCCCCGTCCTTCTCTGCACATGCGGAAAACAGCTAAAGCTAGACTATGACTACTTGGAAACAGAGATTGGCAAGTTGGCCTTGGCTGGTTCGGTAACTGTACACGATTTTGGCTGCCAAGATTCAGGACTTGAAACCATAGCAGAACTGATTGGTGAGAGTGAGGCCAGACTTGTGATAGCTGCATGCACAAGTCAGAAGATACAACCTCGTATTGATCAATACCTCCAATCTCTTGGCAAGGACTCTTCGAGAATTGCATATGTGAACATCCGAGAGCATTCCGCTTGGGTCCACAAGGACCCCTCTGAGGCATCTAAGAAATCTCTAGACATGATTAGAGGTGCATTGGCACGTGTAGAAGATTCAAAATCAATTGTGTCTGAAACGAAAGAGATTCCAAACCATGTGACCGTGATTGGTGGTGGGATTGCCGGAGTTGAAACCGCGCTCAGCCTCTCAAACTTGGGCTATCGTGTGACTCTGATGGAGCGTGAATCAAGCATTGGTGGTCATGTCGTCCAGCTACCAGTCATTGCTCCTACTGGCAAGTCTGGGAAGGAAATCTTCAGTAGTCGACTCAAAGCACTTGAAAATGACAAAAACATAGACGTCATGACAAATACAACTGTGAAATTTATTGAAGGCGAAATGGGCGACTTTTTGGCTCATTATATCTCCCCTGATGATGAAGATGAGAAGACCTTACAGACCTCCGCAATTGTACTAGCAACAGGATTCAAGGAGTTCAAACCCACAATGATAGATGAATATCATTATGGGAAGAACCCCGATGTTGTGACACAACTCGAGCTCTCTCGGATGTTGACAGAAGATCGCATGGTACGTCCTTCGGACGGGAAGCCTGTAAATGAGGTCGTAATGGTCCAATGTGTTGGCAGTAGATCTGAGGACTACAAACGGGATTGCAGCAAGCTCTGCTGTACTTTTGCAATTGATAACTCATTGGAGATTCTTGAGAGGAACCCTGATGCGAACGTGCAGGTTGTGTACATGGACATCCGAGTTCCATTTGAAAACGAGATGATATACAAAGAGTCCAGAGAGCGTGGAGTCGATTACATCCGAGGCCGAATCAGTATGGTCTGGGAGAATGATAATACCACTCACGTTCGTATCTATGATTCACTTTTGAACCAGTATCTGGAAACCACCCCCGATCTCGTAGTCCTTTCCTCTGCCATTCTACCTTCAGACGGCGTGGCTGAGCTGTCTGAAACACTTGGTTATGCACTTGAAGAAGACGGTCATGTCAAGGATCTTTATGGCAAGCTGAGAAGAACTGAAACACGGAGACGTGGCGTAGTTGCAGTAGGCGCAATCACACGCCCACAATTTGTCTTTGAGGCTGTCACAGATGCTCAAGCTGCGGCTCTTGTTTTACACAATGAGCTTCATGGAGGTAAAATCGAGAAGGTGGCGCGGGGTGCCGTTCTCAATGTCGATGACTGCGTGGGTTGTAGTCTCTGCGCACAGCAATGCCCCCGCGGCGTTCCTCTGATGATTGAACAGACAGATGCCGAGGAGGAGGATGAAGCACAGAAAATCCTCTTCAAAGCAGCAATTGACACTCTGAACTGTCATTCCTGCGGCGTATGCCAAAGCCTTTGCCCCTCGGGCGCGACACAACTCAACTTCCTATCAAACTCACAGCTCTGGTCGGAAATAGAGGCTGTTCTTGAAGGGGCTGATCATGAATATCCAATAACGGTCTGCTTCTATTGTGAAGAGTGTTCTGTATCTACGATAGACATTGTAGGTACACAAAGGATGGAGTATCCTGCTAGCTCACGATTAATTCCTGTTCCATGCGCAGGAAGAGTTTCCATTATTGATATCTTGAAGGCTTTTGAGCATGGAGCCAGTACAGTGATGATTGCAGCTTGCGAGAAGGATCGATGTCACATTGGTGGGACTGGTAACGAGATTGCCCAAGTCCAAATTGACGTCGCCCGTGATATACTGAATGCTATCGGCTGGAAAGGCGAACGAGTTGACATGTATCGAATGTTCAGTGCTGAACCTGACAGGTTCACAAATGCAATTCGTGAGATGGTGAAGCGAGCTCAGGAGCTTGGCCCCACACCAGTGCATAAAGGAACAGCTGGTAAATGGATGGAGGCGGTTGAGTGAGCGAATCCAAGAGCCTTGACGATATGGCACCAAAACGCAGACGTATGATGGACATGGTCTTGGCACTCGGTGGTCTGAAAGAAGAGTCTGTCATCCCGCTGAGTAAAGTCAGTGAAGAAATAGCCAATCTTAAGAGCGAGCTAGAACCACTTGCTACCGAAATCCTTGCATTCCCTGATGCCTACTTCGAGCATTTCCTAGATGCCACAGAGAAGTCTGCTATCATTTCCCGAATCACCAATAAAGGGCTGCTAAAGCAAGCAACATCTTATCTGCAGCAGGCTGTTTCTATCCGTGACACAGGAGGCACTCGTGGTCTTCTGAATTCGATGAGCAGTGCACTAGAGGTCCTTGAAACCAAAGATGAGATAGAGGATACTGCTGCAGTCAATATCGAATCCGTTCTGAGCCCCGTATCTGATTTAATCGTACAGATTGAAGACATCGTCACGGGGTATGAGGTTGCTGCAGAAGCCGCTGCTGAATCTGCGCATTCTGAACTGAAGTCATTACTCTCCTCGATGTCAGAGGCTGTTTCTGGAATCCAAGGTGATCCCACATCCGCTTTAGATGCTCTTCAGAAGCTGGGAACAAAGACAAGATATGGACCATTTCTTAGGACTTCGGCTCAAGTCAAGCGAGGGATTCGCGAGGGGCGTATCGATGAGAAGAGAGCGTTACACCTCGTTTCTGAGAATATACTGATAGAGCTCAGACGTGGAGTAATCATGTTCATCCTGTCCAAGATGGGCTCACGTACAGTCGTTGAAATTAGCAGACTGATGGACTCACATTCATCCGACATTCAGGCTGCCATAGTAAGTATGATTCAAAGAGGCGAGGTTGAGATGGTTGGTCTCGACGAGGACGCGCCTGTATTCTCACGAGTTCTTGAAACCGTACCCGATTCTACATTGGTGTTCAAGAGAATACTACAACAGCTCAATGGCATAGGAAAGTCGCTCGAAGGTGACATACACGCCTTTGTTGACCAATCAGTAAGAAGAATGGAGTTTCTGCTTGAAAGGCTTCAGAAACTTGGTCAATATGATGAAACGACTCTTGCCGAGGCTCTAAACAGCCTACGTGAAACCGTTGACCAAGCAACAGAAGCGGTTCTGCAATCCAAGCCCGCTGACAGCTCCGAGGACTTGCGCCTACTTGTTTCCGCAGGTCTTGAGGCTTTTGCAAGATTCAGACTGAAGATCGCCCTCGAAAAGGGTCCTAGCCTTGTTTCTGGAACCAATGTTTATGGAGAGAAACTGGACCCAGAAGTCTATGAGAGAATGATGTCCAGTTATCTGGATAACGAACTTGAACGGGGAACCATTCTAATTCTCATACGTGAACTGGGAGCAATGACTGCAAAGGATCTTGGAGAGAAGACCAACATCCCCAAAGACCGAATTCTGCAGCATCTGCTTCGAATGAAGAGGGACGAGTTACTCACTTCAGCTGGTGAGAGTCATGGCTATCTTCTCTATGATGTTCCAAGAACCCCCACAGAGGCAGAGCTCGCAGTTGAAACTGCAAGTTCTCTCGCACTTCAACTCACAGAGGCATCATCCGAATTTGAATCTCTTCTTCAGGAACTGAGGGCTGAGGACATTGGCAAAGTGGTCAATGCTCTGGACGTCCTATCGAAGGGTCGCGATAAGTTGGTCAAGCTCACGATCGAAGGAAATGTGGTGGGAAAAGAAATACTCCTGGGGATAGAGGAGAAGATTCGATCAGCCGTGTCACTATCCTACCGCACACGCACCAAAATTCCCAGTACTCGTCCAAAGGTGACATTGGATGACTTGGCAGAGGTGGACGTTCCATCAGTTCTTGATGAATACAAGGCAATGATGGGCTATGCCCCCTTGCTTGGCTTTGGCACAATTGAGTGGGATATTTCCAAGTGTCTAGGCTGCAAGTCTTGCGAGATTGCATGTCCTGAGGACGCAATTGAACTGAAACCAGTGTTCGAAGTTTCTAAAATCTTTGATATCTCTGACGAGGCTCTTGACAACCTGCCCGTAAACAGATCGCTCTTCTACAAAACCGTGAAGGGTCTTGCAACTCAAAAGCCAACACGTGATATTGTTCTGGCAGATGACTCGCCTGGCTTTGGAACAGTCGAAGTTGATCTCTGGTTGTGTGTGGCATGCCGAACATGTGTAAGGCGCTGTCCAGGTCCTGATGAAGGGGCACTAGAGCTAGAACTCAAGTGGAGTCTTCCAGAGGTGGTTCGTCAAATCACTAGCAAACATTGATGCCTAACCACGTCTTTGCCATTTGACAATGGCCTTATACCACCTCGTCCTACCAGTGTTAGTTTCAATATCTATGAGGGAGAATAATGGTCGATTTCAGCCTTACAAAAGAACAGATTGATCTACAGAACAGAACACGCGAGTTTGCTCAGGAGTATATGATTCCATACGCTCACTACTACGACAAGACAGGTGAGTTCCCCCTGCCTATCATCAGGAAGTGCTGGGAAGCAGGCCTTATGAATTTGGCAATACCAAA
>Ga0209427_10008343_pt1 | contig 11660 bp, 10 predicted proteins | sample DeeMarSWOR136_30_FD_187465 | JGI IMG/M metagenome (GOLD analysis project Ga0209427, IMG submission 187465) | Marine sediment microbial communities from White Oak River estuary, North Carolina - WOR-1-36_30 (SPAdes) (version 2) | ecosystem: Environmental > Aquatic > Marine > Intertidal zone >... | reverse complement strand
AATGTCAGCGGATGACACACGTGTTTATATGGATTATACTGCTTCATCACCAGTTGATCCTAGAGTTATTGAGGCTATGATGCCCTTTTTTACTAGAAAATTTGGAAATCCCTCTTCTTTTCACTCATTTGGTGCTGAAGTGAGAGAACCGATGGAAGAGGCCCGAAACAAGATAGGCCAATTAATCGGTGCTGAAGACCCGAAACGCGAGATTATCTTTACATCAGGTGCGACAGAAAGTAGCAATATCGCAATAAAGGGTACTGCATATCGCGCTAGAGGTAAGAACCACATCATCACCACTGCTGTAGAACATATGTCTGTAATAAACATCACTAAAGCGCTTATGAAAGAGGGTTTTGAAGTAACTGTAATACCTGTGGATGAATATGCAATGGTAGATCCTGGTGCTATTAGTGACGCAATAACTGAAAAAACATTTCTAGTCTCTGTGATGTACGCAAATGGTGAAGTGGGTTCTATACAACCTTTTAAGGAAATTGGGAAGATAACACGGGAAAATAAGATATATCTTCATACAGATGGCGTAGCCGCAATTGGAAAGGTTCCAATAAATGTTATTGATGAAAATATCGATCTTCTTTCTATTTCATCAAATGATATTTATGGCCCAAAAGGTACTGGTGCATTATACGTCCGAAAAGGTGTGAGCATTCAAGGAGTTTTACAAGGTGGAGGGCAAGAAAGAGGAATTAGAAGCGGTACTGAAGATATTCCGAGTATAGTTGGATTTGGCAAAGCAGCTGAAATTATCCAAGCTGAAATGACACAAGAAAACAAACGCATAGAACGAATTAGGGATAAAATTATTTCTGGAATTTTGGACAATATCCCCGAATCATATTTAAATGGTCACCCCACTAAAAGACTTCCAAATAATGTGCATGTAAGGTTTAGTTATATTGAAGGTGAGTCTCTTATCCTTGACTTAGACGAAAAGGGTATTGCGTGCAGTTCGGGCTCAGCATGTGCTGCTAAAACATTGGAACCTTCTCATGTGCTTAGAGCTTGTGGCTTACCTCATGAATTGGTGCATGGATCAATTCTATTTACAATGGGAAGATGGACTAAAGAAGATGATACAGATCGTGTAATCGAAGCTTTGCCCCCTATTGTTAAAAGACTTAGGTTATTATCTCCGTTGACTCCAAAGGAATTAAAGGAGGCTTAAAAAGTGGCGGGAATTTATTCAGAAAAAGTTTTAGATCATTTCAGGAATCCTCGTAATGTTGGCGAGTTGGAAGACACTGAAGACGTTGGGATTGGAAAGGTGGGCAATCCTGTGTGTTTAATACCTGAAACATTAATTCATATGAATAGTCATCTCAACCGTATTGAAATTGCGTCTTCCAAAGACCGAGTACTTACTCACAATGGTATGTATCACAAGGTAATTCACAGGACAGAAAGAGAGTATGATGGCGACATTCTGATTCTAAAGAACAAGTTTGGAGAAGTTACAGTAACGCCTGATCATATGGTTCTAGCTATCAAAGTGCCTAAAGGAGACAAGTTCTTGCGAACCAAACACAGAAAAGAACTTTTATCTGCTTGGTATCACGCTGAAGATCTTAGGAAAGGCGATATAGTCCTTTACCCCATTCTGAAAGAAACTAAAGATATGGAATTCATTGACATCGAAATCAGGAAATCAAAATGGGATTTTTGTAGTAAACCGATTCCAAAAAAGATACCTGTTAGTGATAACTTTCTTAGGTTATGTGGTTATTTCATTTCCGAAGGCCATCCAAGAGAAGAGCCTTCCAAGACATATATCGAGTTCAGTCTAAACATCAAAGAAAGAGATATCGAAGAAGATATTAGGAGAATAACTAAGAACTTGTTCAATATCGATATTAAAATTAGTGAAAAACCAAAGAAAAAGACGCGACAAGTGTTTATCTATAATGCAGTTCTAACAAGATTCTTCAAGAAGCTATTCGGTAATTATGGATATACCCGAAAACTACCCCACTTCATGATGCTCCTTCCACCAAGTAAACAAAGAGCGCTTCTATATGGGCTATGGAAAGGAGACGGTTATATCAATATTGAAAGAAAAGGCGCAAGGGCAGGGTATTCTACTACTTCTTTCGAACTGACACAGCAAATAAAGATGTTACTATTAAGACAAGGGATTGTCGCTTCAATGTATACCGATAAAGCCTATATTAAGAACGGCATCAGACATAGACAGAGTTACAGATTACACATTGGACAAAGAGATTCCTTGAAAAAACTATGTAATGTCATGGGTTTAACATACAATCCAAAATCACATGCTTCCCGCGATTCATGGTTTGACAATGACTATATTCATATCCCAATAACGAGCATTCAAAGAATAAAGTATTCGGGAAAGGTCTATAATCTAGAGGTCAATAAAGATCATTCCTTCACAACCGAAGCGTTTTGCCTCCATAACTGCGGCGACTTAATGTGGGTCTTCATTAAAGTTGATTCGGAAACTGATGTGATCACTGACATCAAATTCAAGACGTTTGGATGTGGTTCCGCGATAGCAACTTCTAGCATGACCACCGAAATGGCAAAAGGAATGACACTTGATGAAGCAATGAAGATCACAAGAGATGATGTGGCAACAGAATTAGATGGCTTACCACCCAGAAAGATGCACTGCTCGAATTTAGCGGCAGATGCACTTCACGTAGCTATCGAAGATTATCGGGCGAAAAAAGAAGGAAGACCAAGACCAGAGCCCATAGATGACGAGGGACATCATTCCTGTGGAGTATGATCTTTTAATTCTAGTGGACTGGGATCCCAATGGGCTTTCCAATTCGCCTGCTTAAATACAAACTAACCATAAAAAATAACATCAGGTATCTTCAACCTTTTTTTCTTGCAAGCCAAAACAAAGAAATAGCTGCAACAATCAAGAAGACTATTAATTATTTTGAGGAGTTTGTCACTAAAGAACTCAAGCAAGAAAAATTTGAAAAGAACAAAATAATTGAAATTTTTGGAGACTATAAGACTGGAAGTTGTATTTTACAAACCCTTGGACGTTACTATGAGTTCCAATCGCCTTCTTTCGATGCTTTTGAATCAAAAAAGTCAAAGTTTCTAAAAGAAGGCATTAACTCCCCAAGTGAGTTAAGAGTATTTCTTTTTAATAGAATTAATGAAGATGAAGCGGGATTTTTGTCAAGCAAACACAAAGACGAGTTTGTTAAGAAAATTGCAGATTTGTTTGCTGTTGATATTAATATGCTGGAAAATTTACTTTGGCTGGATGACGAGAGTAATCAAAGATTAGTTCGCATAGAAAACCAGGCTCCTACGAAAGAAGATGTTATAAGAACGTTTAATTGGCACGTCATTGATACCCTTGTCAAAAATTCATTAAGCGTAACATTTCAAGTGAAAGATGCAAGTGGAACGTTTGCGAAGAAACTCCATTGGCTCTGTAAAAGGTACGGACTATTTTATGACATGCGTTATGATAAGGAGGAAGTTTTACACATAAAAATCTACGGAGTTTATGACAACTATTAACAATAACAAATTGAAAAGAGGACGTGGAATCTAATTTGATGGGACTATCTAAGAAGAAATTTCATAGTTATGGCGAAAGACTTTCAAACGTCTTCCATCAGATTATTAAGTCTCTCTTGCAAAACAAGAGTGAATTTGATTTCGAGATAAGAGTTCTTCCTAGAGATAAACCATATCCTGTCTCATCTAAAGTAAATGAATTCCCTCTTCATAAGGTTTACGTGAAAGCTGATTTTATTGAACAACAAATTACAGAAAAACCTGTGTTTGACAGCTCAATAGAGGAAAAATTCTTCAAATATTTTACAAAGGAAGTCCCAAAAGGATGGGAAGTGGTTCACGAGCCTGAACCTATCATAGTTCCTGAGACTGGCACCCTCTTTATACCAGATTTTGCATTGATAAGAAGCAATGTTAAGGTTTTCGTAGAAATTATTGGATTTTGGACTGAGAGTTACAAGAAGAAAAAAAAGGAAAAATTGAGAGTCCTAAGAGAGTACATAAAAGACCTTAAGTTGATTTTACTTATCAATGAGAAGTACAAAGACTTCTTCGCAGAGGATTTTGGATTCCCAACTGTTTTTTATTCAAAAAAAGGCATTAGAAGTAGAATGATTCTGAACATTCTTGAACAAAGTTTCTCTGATTTTGAGGATAGACTGAAAGATATTAACACTCAAATAGATAAAATAGCAGAAAATATCAAGAATGCCTTGAGAGATAAAGATTATCTCTCAATGGAAGATTTGTTCGGCTTCTTGAACTGCTATGCTCCTGAGGAATTACAGCAATGTCTAGAAATCAAAGAAATAGCGCATATTCTTTCAGAAAATGAACTGATATATATACCTCATCTCCTCTGCATTAAAAAGTCGACATTAAAAGAATTCAGGGAAGCCTTGATCTCATTAATAACGGAAGAAAAAGGAGAATTGCAACTTAATCTCCTTCAAAATTGGATGAAGCAAACTTATGGGTTTCCAATAAAACTTACAGGTATATTGGATTACTTTGGAGAATTTGAAGTTAATTGGAAAAGCATCCATAATCCAACCGTTAAATATGTTGGAGAACATGATTAAGGCTGAAAATTAGAAAAAGGAAAAGTGGTAGTTGAATCTACTTTAGAAACCGAACCTTCCACTCTCTGATTTCGTTAGCAATGTTTTCCTTATCATCTTGAGACACTTGACCAGAACCCATTGCTTTGTATTTTCTTATAGCGCTATTAATTTCATACATTGCGGGATGAAATGTCTTCATAATACCAGATTCTTCAATATCATCCCTTAAAGTTTCGAGTGATTTTGTAACCTCAAGATAATTTCTAGCATCCATAACAACGTCGATATTCTTATCGAAGATCTCAGAAATTTCTTCATATTTCAATTTTGCTTTCCATTCAGCTGGAGGTTCAGGTACTTCAACTACTTTGGGTGGCGGTGGAGTCGCTTCTACTCTTGGTGGTGGTGCAGTTCTAGTAGTTTCTGCAGTCCTTACTCCAGCCTGAATTGTTTCAGATGCCATGCCAAAGCCGATTATTATGCCCTTGATTTCTTGTAACTGTGAGATTAGCGATTGAAGGGTATCTATCATGCGATCAATTTTCGGGGTAAGCTTCTCTGCCATTTGTATCTACCTAGGTATTTCTTGTCGACCTAAGTAATTAAGGTTTTGCTATTTCTTGACATCGATCCAAGCTTGTGTTCGTAGATTTTCTGGTTTTACTGTTCTAGGATCATCGAGATACATTTCAAGGCTCCAGAAGAGTATTTTATATCCATCTTTAGTGATTTGTTCTTCAATTAATGGATAGACCTCAGCAAGTTTATCGTATGGTCCATAGATTGTAGCCTTGGCAACAAAAGATTCATTTCGTTCTTTGAGTTTTAAAGGTGCTTTGAAATCTGCATTTTCAGCACATGGATACCCCACAGCCCAATAATATTCATCTTCGCCAGCTACTTCTCTAGGGTCATTATAAAAAATAGCGAACACTGCACCTCTCATAGCTGGAAATAAATTCTGAGTTGCAGTTAACTGCATTAATTGCGTTATTTTGTCAGGAATTTGTCTATATGCACCCTTAACTTCTAAAGCCAAGTAATGGAATGCTTCAGCTCGTTCATATGTAATATCAAACTTTGCCAATTTATCTAATACCTCCTTATTGTTAATTTCATAGACTTCTAGATTTTTTGTACTCAAAGATTTTTTTTTAAGTTAAAATATAATTAACGGATTTCTGTTCTTACCACTTTAGTTAGAAGGGAGTTAATTGTAATTAATTTACATGGTCTTAGTTTGTTGCATAGACTTGTATTTTTAGTTCTGGTGTCTCATCATCCAAATTTCCTTCATAGTTTTTGTAGACTAAAGTAAATCCTTCCGGCAAATAAGTTCCTTCAAAGATATCGTTCAATGCAGGTCTCGCAGACAGCGTTTTTGAGTCTATTACTAAATAGTCTACGCCCTCATTTTGAATTACCCACAAAATAAGGGACAAATTTCCATTCGGTGTAATAATAGCCTCCCGGTTCGCATAGTAGCTGAGAAGATCATGGCCTTCACGTGTCATAAAGACCGCATCTTCCGCTGTATTAGCTTTTGCCCAGTTTACCATGTCCATGAGACTACGATAGTTTTCAGCAGATTGTGAACTTCTTGCAACAAAAGTACTATATTCATTCTGTGCTTTAAGTAAAAATGCAGGCACACTAATAAACAATGCCACAAAAAGAATCGCTAATATGTATATTTTTCGTGATGATAAGTTCACTTGTGAGAGTTTTTTTAAATTCAAATAACTGATCAGGAATGAAAGGTTACTTGAAGCATAAGAGAAAATTTTTTCTGTAAATGCTGGCCAGCGAAATCCAGGAATTCTTTCTGTCAATATAGCGAGCCAAAAAATCATTTCGAAGCCAGCAGCAACTATTAAAATCAGAATGAACGGATACATTGGAAGTATCCAACGCGTTGGATGACGTACCCCATATAACCACGAAAATACAAAAAACCAAACAACAATATTGAGATGTAATAGCAATACTCGTTTTTTCCAGAACACTAGTATCCCAATCACTAAGAGTATCAAGGAAAGAATACTAAAAGTCGGACTCATACCTTTAAGAGTGATTATTAATCTGTTCATCCCCAGCAGCCATCTGTCGATGATCTGCTGGAGTGTATGTTGTTGTAAATAGTTGGTCAATGACGGTCGATAATCAAACGAGTCTGGGAGATACCCAGATGTATTATATTTGTCTTCGTATGTATCTAGCCAAAAATATGAAGTGCGAGTATAGAAAGGACTGCCAAATAAATACCATTTCCAAAATAACTTTGGAGCGCTAAGCAACAGAAAAATGCCTATCATAATTAGATAGTTCTTGTATTGTACTAGTTTTTCTTTCCAAGATGTTTGCATTATATCATTTCTTTTCTCGTTCTTATTCAAGAGAAAATAAATCGCAAGGACTAGTATTATCAACATTCCCGGATCACGAGTCAAATATGCTAAGCCAGCAAACACTCCTGTGAACTTGAGATATTTTTGATCCTCAATTCCTTTTAGAGCGAAAAAACATGCCAGTAAAAAAAACAAGACAAATAAAAGATCATTTCGGACCTTTACCGAATAACTTGTGAATTCTACTGATGCTAATAGCGCTACGGTGAGCCCAAGTTCTCTATTGTAGGATTTGTCAACAAAGACCTGTTTGGCGAAGAAATGGATAGCTATTATCACCATTGTATTAATGAAAACTGTAACAATTTGAGCGACAATCAGTTTTTTTCCAAAAATGAGGAACGAAAATGCAAGTATTAAAGAAAAGAAATAACTGTGTTGGGGAGATATTGCTATCGTTCCGCTCAATAGTGCTTCTGCGCGCCAAATATATTCTAACTCATCTTCGCGAGGCATTATCACCATTGCTGAACGAAGATTTACAAAAAAAACTAAAATAAAGATTGAAACAAGAAATAAATATTCTAATTCACGCCCCTTTAGGCGAATCATTGAAATGCTCATTTGTGGTCTACCTGGGTTTTTAAACAAAAGCGAATACGGAATCAATTAATTCCTTTTCTGCCTTTCTTAAATGCTCTAATAAGGTTGCTGTATTTATTCCGAACTGGTTTGCTAACTCTTGGGAAGATACTTTACGAGGAGTTTCGTAATAACCCTTGTTTTTGGCAGTAGTCAAGATCTCTCTCTGTCTTTCTGTTAAAGATACCGACAGGATATTTTCCTGACTTGGTTTTTGAAGACTCACAACCTTGAAGGATATTCCGAAGTTCTTCAGGGTATCCAGAAATGATTTGATGTTCTCATTAACACCAAAAAATGAGAGTATAACTTTTTCCTCAGAGAGATAGAACGGAAGTGAATAAATCAGATCAGACTTAATTGACTTAAGGAGCTCAGCAGCACGTCCTTCGAGTTTCGCTTTAAAAAAACAAACAAATATTCCATCTTTTTCGCCGAGCAATTCAATTATTAAACCTAGTGGTGTTGTTACCGGTTCTAAATCCGTAAATTTAACCCCTTGTTTCAACTTCACTTTGCAGATTCCAGATTCACTTGCACTATGGGTTTCGATTTTGAAAGTATCCATACCCTCAATATATTCTATTTTCGAGATCAATTCTTGATAGCCCATCATTTTTAGCAGTGCTGGATCAAGTTCTAAGATCACTTTTCTGTGCAAATTCATCCTTCTCTGTAGATTTTATTCAGTAACAGTACATAAAGTATCAATCATTCTTTTTTCTGCTTTTCTCAAGTGCTCTAACATTGTTGATTTGCTTATACCTAATTGTTCTGCAAGTTCTTGTGAGGAAATTTTCCTAGGATAATCGTAATAACCATGTTTTCGTGCAGCGAACACTACATCTTTCTGTCTCTTTGTTAAACATGAAAGATCGCCTTGAAATTGATTGGGGGTTTGAAAGGTAGCTTTATAAGAGATTCCAAAGGATTTCAGTAGGTTTAGGTAGGCTTTAACAGTCTCCCTATTATTTTGCGCATTATAAACAACTCAATACAAACTGTCAAACCCAGCTTGTTTTATTTATATATAACCCTAAATGTACGGCATAAGACTTTTTAAATTTAGGTTTACCTAATTTTATCTGTCAATGAACTATATCATTGTAGAACAATCAGAAAGTATCTTCAAAACTCCTCGTGAAATGGAAAAGAAAAAAATTAAAGATGCATTAAAAGAACGCACAATTTCTTAAGTTGGGATTGAGAGGATGGGAGAAAACATCTGGTGGTTTATTTTATTGTTGGGACTAACTCTATTGGCTATTGCGAGCGTGAGTTAAATAGGAAAATTAAGGAGTTATGTCAATTTTGGAATAATTTTACTAATTATGAACACTTATAAAAAATCGAAATGTTTATAAGTTTCGAAAGATGTATAAATTGCGTAAGTTATGCAATTATATCAATCATTGTGTAAGTTATACAACTTATACCTACAAGGAAAGATAGCAAATTTCAACGTTAACGCTTCACAATAAGGATGGGGAAAAAATGGAAAGCATGTCAAGTGGCCTGAATGTTATCGAGGCAGATGACGTTTGGAAGGTCTACCAAAGAGGGAAGACAGATGTTGAAGCTCTTAGAGGTGTTAGTTTTCAAGTGAGAGAAGGAGAAATAGTGGCAATTATGGGACCCTCGGGCTGCGGCAAGACTACACTTCTAAATATCATTGGAGGGCTTGACAAACCAACAAAAGGGAACATTAGAGTCAACGACATAGAACTTTCAAGTTTAGGTGAGAGTAAACTTACAAAATTTAGAAGAGAGAACATTGGATTTGTCTTTCAATTCTATAATCTTCTACCAAATCTTACTGCATTGGAAAATGTACAACTGCCTTTGATTGCGCAGGGGATGTCAAAAAAAGAGAGGCTTGAAAAAGCTACAGAATTTCTTCAAGCCGTCGGGTTAAGTGATAGATTATATCATAAACCAGGAGAGTTAAGTGGTGGAGAACAGCAAAGAGTCGCAATTGCTCGAGCGATAGCAGTTCAACCTTCAATCATATTAGCAGATGAACCTACAGGTGACCTTGATTCAAAAACCGGCGAAGAAATAATGGAATTACTGAGACACATCAATGAGCAAGGTCAAACCATTATTATCGTTACACATGATGACATGATTGCACAGACTACAGATAGAATAATCAAATTACGTGATGGGGCAATTATAGAAAATTCTGGAAGTTAGGAGAATATCAGATTGAAGTTTGGATTTCTTTTCATTTCCATCCGCGATTTGAAATCAAAGAAACTAAGAAGTATAATTACAGTCGTTGGCATTGCAGGAATCATAACTAGCTATCTTGTAATGATGGCTGCAGCAAACACAATGAATGATCTCGTTGAAGAAACATTTTCAGCCTACGATTACCGTCTTTTTGTCATGAAAAGAGGCAAAGAGGATCCTATGGTGTCGCAGATGCCTGAATGGTATGTAAAAAAGATTGAAAGAGTTGTGAATCCTGAATATATCGATGGTGTTAGCGGTTTTCTCTGGTGGATGGTCGACAATTCAACAAGCGATGACGATTCCGAATATTTAACCATGCGTGGACTTCAAGTCGATTCATATAAACAAGTTATCGAGAAATATGAGATAGTAGCTGGAGAGGAATTAAACAATGCTCAGAAGGACCGGAATTACTGTATGATCGGAATTAATGTAGCAGAGAAATATGAGAAATCTGTAGGCGATGCTATAATCCTACAGGAACACGCTTTTACGATCAAAGGCATATTTACAACGTCTACGATGACCGATTCAGAAATTTGGTTGACCATACGCGACGCCCAAAATCTCGTTGGAAAATTGAACAAAGTAAGTCTCATAGTTGTAAAGATCACAGACCACGATTACGTAGATGAAGTAAGGAAACAAATCGAAGAAAATATTCGTGGAGTGGTGGTTTTCGAAGCGGATGACCGGGCGCCCGTCGCGAGCCAGGCCCGGCTGCTCCGCCTGGGCGGCCAACACCGCCGTGGCGACGCCGAGTTTGATCTTTATGATGGTGGCCACTTGCATGAGGAGGAACCCATACTGGTTCCAGACTGTGGCCACGCGGGCCTCGGCGTCTGTACGGACAGCTGCAAGGTCGATACTCTGCTCCGGGGGCATGGACAGATCGATGGTGGCCAGATCGGGCCGCTTCCAAAGATAGTTCTCTGGAGGTTGGCCAAAGTCAAAGCTGACCTCCGCCGCCTCTGCACGGGCCAATTTGGCCAGCTCGTCCAGGATCAGACCCTGTTCCTCTTCGCTTAGATTGGGAAGCTGGTCGATGGCCGGCCCCTCGTAGAGGGCGTTGCGAGCGCGCGTCAGGTCGTCGAGCTTGATCCCGGCACGGTTCATGAGGGTCCAATTGCCCAGACCCAGCTTTTTGGCCGCATTGGCAAAGGCGGTGATGACCTGCTGGTTGGTCCACTCTCCAGGAGGCAGTTGGGGCTTGGGCTCAGCAGGTTCTTTTGGTTTTGGCTTGGGCTTGACCACATCCTGCGGCTTGGCCACCCATTGGGGCCGGTGCATCTCCCCGACCGCCTGCACGAGGTTTCTGCGCGCGTTCCGGTCCCTGGTCCGCCAGGAGAAGGGCCACCAGTCCTCCCAGCGGGAATGGACCGGTCCATAGTGATTGGAGAGGATGAAAAAGGAGGCTGATCGCACGCGAGGATGCTCGAACACCTTCTGCAACCACTCGACGTACTCGCGGGCGATGTCATCGTAGTTGACCGGGAAGCCCTCGGTGTGATAGTTCGAATTGCCGCATTCCAGGATCTCCAGGGGCTTATTGGGATACCGATCGTGATAGTAGGTGTAGGTGAGGCCAAAGTCGGGGTCAAACATCTGGCTTGGCTGCCCGGGCGGGCTCTGCCAGTAGCAGTGCACGCCCAGCCAGTCGGCCATCTGGATGGCATCACGACAGATTTTGAGCCAGCGCTTGTCGCGGTGCCCGATCCGGCCCGGGACGGCCAAGCCCGGAAAGCCGAGCTCGGCCCACGGGCAGGCCTTGTTCAGCAGGGTGTACACCCGCTGGAACCACTGGTTAAAGTCCTGGGCGTCCTCATCG
>Ga0209427_10008342_pt1 | contig 11662 bp, 13 predicted proteins | sample DeeMarSWOR136_30_FD_187465 | JGI IMG/M metagenome (GOLD analysis project Ga0209427, IMG submission 187465) | Marine sediment microbial communities from White Oak River estuary, North Carolina - WOR-1-36_30 (SPAdes) (version 2) | ecosystem: Environmental > Aquatic > Marine > Intertidal zone >... | reverse complement strand
GAAACTTTTTACTAAAGCAAATAAATTCACATGGAATCTTGGAATAAGTCATTTTGCCTATGCGTCTATTATGGCTAAGCCAAAATTAGTCGAAAAAATTTCTGAATTACTTGAGGCAGGATCAAAAAAATATCCATTTGTTAGCGGGCAAGTTGGAATTGAAACTGGCTCTCCCAGATTAATTGATAAGTATATGAAGGGAAAAGTAAAACCTTTTAAACCTAAGGAATGGCCAGGAGTTGTAATTGACGCTCACAAACTTATGAGTGATAGTAACTGGGTTCCTATTGATACGTTGATAATGGGTTTACCGGGGGAAAAACCTGAAGATATACAAAAGACGATTGATCTTATTCATGATCTATCAGAATATAAATCCCTGATAGTTCCTTTATACTTTGTTCCAATTGGTAATCTTAAGGGTACAGGTTTTTTTAAAACTAAAGATAATATTCCAGAGCATTGGCAGCTTCTTTCAGTTTGTATTAGACATTTGTTAAAATGGTCTTATAGGATCACAGAAGAAAATCCACCAACAGAATTAAGTGGATGGAAGATATGGGCGTTGAAAAGGATCATAAAATATATGGGTAAAAGAACTGAACCTTATCTTTATTTGATGGATCAAGGAATCAGTCCCCTAGAACATCGTTTAACATAAAAGTATATTAAAAAATTGTAATACTTATAATAAAAATTTTTATCTAACTCTTGGTTTTAAGTATACAAGATAGGTTTTAATCATAATATCTCTGTAGGCCCTCTTCTTTTTGATATATTTTATTTAATAACTTCCTAAGAACTCTTCATAGTAAAATGTTAATTCCTTTTCTTCTTTTGTTAAATCATTTTTTTTAAACATTATATACTATTTGTTTTTTTGTATATATAATATTGTCGATTTATTAATCGTTTATTGTCGATATAATTTGTGTCAAAGGAATAAAAAATATATTCAAATTCTTCTTAAATAAAGAAAAATTTATAATTCCTATTGTTAAATTTAACTTAAAATTGTAAATTTATTGAAATAAAATCAATGTAAAAACCTTTAATTAATCCTTTTTTCATGTACTATAGCTATTTGAACACGTACAAGAAAGTAACTTAATAATTAATTATGAGGAATTGATATGAATGTTCTTGAAGAAGCAAAAGAAATAATGAAAAAAGCTGGATGTGAAAAAGCATTTGCAGTATATGAACTGAAACTCAATGATATTGCAGTGGTTAAAGAGTGTAACGAAAATGGAGAATCTCTAGAAATTAAGAAGAATATAAGCGAATTAGTACCTACTATTGAACAAAAATTGGTATTTGATCCGGAAAAACCAATAGAATGCCCATTAAATGAGTCAATGAATAAATATCTAGAATTTTCATTAAAAAATAGAAGCATAATCCCTTGTAATGTTAGTGCAGAAGAATGTGAAAGAATTACAGAGGAAATGAGACCTCTTCTAGAAAAATATAATTGGACAATTAAAACAAGATAAATAATTATAAATTTAAAAAATGAATAAACATTTAACTATGTAATTTTGATTTCATAGATTAATGGCTTTTGATTTTATCTCTAGCATAATAATTGTTTTTGCTGCTGCAGTGGCGGGTAGATTTTTATCAAAAAAATTTAAACAGCCAGTTATTTTAGGGGAATTAATCCTAGGAGCAATAGTAGGCAATATATTATTAATGATCAATGATAGTGCACTTAATATAAATGAAATTTTAGAGGAATCTGTTGTTAAAGACATAGCTTATATCGGAATATTTTTCCTTTTATTTACTGCAGGTTTATCACTAAATTTAAAAGAATTTAAAAAAATTGAAATGAGCTCATCAATTGTTGCCATACTAGGTGTAATTTTCCCATTTATATTAGGTTATATCGTAGCTATCTGGTTTGGATTTTCTAATATTACTGCTCTTTTTATTGGAACTGCTCTTATAGCAACATCCATAGGAGTAAAAGCTGAGGTTTTACTTGAGTTAGGAATGATGGGAACAAGGTTAGGTAGTTTAATAATGGGAGCTGCTGTGATAGATGATATCATCGGCATGATAATGATAACAATACTTATTAGTGTCGTGAAAACAGGACATATATTAATATGGGAACTTGGTTTTTTCATTTTCCTTACAGTATTATTTTTCTCGATTGCAATATTATTAACAAAGGAGAATGTTAGTAATATACTAGATAAAATACTATTGAGGATAAAGCTAGCAAAAGAAAGTCTTTTGATTATGGGTATTATGATAGCCTTACTTTTTTCTTTTATAGCAGAAAATATTGGATTGTCGGTAATAATTGGGGCATTTGTTGCCGGTATAGTTCTTGGACAATTAGGTTTTTTTAGAGGATTAAAAGACCATGTCTCCTTAATCGGAGGAGGATTTTTTATACCTGTTTTTTTTGTAACTGTAGGAATGACCTTTGATTTTAACGCATTTTTTAGAATAGGTGAATTTGCCGCTGTATTATTAATAGTTGCAATAATAGGAAAACTAGTAGGATGTGGTCTAGGAGCAAAACTAACTAAATTTGATAATCGTGAATCAATTGCTACAGGTGTGGCAATGATTCCAAGAGCAGGTATAGAATTGATATTAATAAGGCTAGGATTAGATTATAAAATAATAACTCCAGAAATATCATCGGCAATAGTAATAATGGTGATTATAACAACCCTTATCACACCACCAGCATTAGTAAAGGTTCTAAGAAAGTAGTTTTTAAATATTATACACAAATTAATTATTTGAAAATGACAAAAGGTAAGAGATTAGTACCGGAATTCTATGAACTAAAAGTATGGCAATTAATGGATAAAAGAGTTTGGGATATACCGATAGTTGAAAAAAATGAAGATGTTCATCACATACTAAATATATTAGGTGCAAGAAATCATATATGGGTTGTAAACAATAAAGAAAATAAAGAACTTTTAGGAGTAATAACCGAGCATGATGTCCTTTCTATTTTAGCCCCAATGGAATTTTCTTCTTATGTATTTGGGATGGAAAATATTAGGTCGATTCAGCATGGAACTGCAAAAACAGCAGAAGACATTATGCTTAGTAATGTGATATCATGTAAATCCGATGAAAAAATTGTCGATGTATTAGATAAGATGACAACACATGGATTAAGAAGACTCCCAGTTTTGGATGGCAAAAAAATTATTGGGGAAATTACCTTACATCAATTAATTAGAAAATACTATGATGCTACTCAGTATCATCCTATAGTAGACGAAGATTGAAAATAAACGATACTAAATTCCATTTAAACCTATAACTATTAAATTGCTATTTTAAACTTTTAAAGGTCAGTAAACCAAGGTTATTATTAAATACAAATATTTTTTAAATATAATAGTATTGTATAAATGCAGGGAGTAAGAAATGAAAAAACAATTGTTAGCAATTCTATTAGCCCTACTATTATTTGGATCTATAATAATTCCGGTTTCAGGAAAGATATTAGATAATGATAAAGCTATTTTTATTAAAAATGATATTGATAAAAAGGATGAAGTAAGTTTCGAAAATAAAATTAAATTTTTTATGAAACTTGGTCATATGCCATCACTATCAACCTGCATTATTAAAAATAATAGTGTTATCTGGTCGAGAAGTTATGGATATTATGATTTAAAGAATAAAAAACCAGCTACTCAGGATACCGTCTATATGGTTGCATCCATTTCAAAGATGTTTGCAGCTTTTGCTATAATGCAACTTTATGAACAGGGTTTATTAGAGCTTGACGATAATATCAATGATTATTTACCTTTCCCAATTGCAAATCCAAATTTTCCAGATGTTAATATTACATTTCGGATGCTTCTTGCTCATCAATCCAGTTTTGCAGATTCTAGATATGGACTTTTTTTATTTTTTACTTTGTTAGGATACTCAGATGAATGGTTGAATGAATTCTTAACACCTGGAGGATATTTTTATAATCCAAGAAATTGGAAAAATTTCCCCCCTGGGACGGACCATGTATATTCAAGTATAGGATATGAAATATTAGGCTATATTGTAGAGCGGATATCCAATCAAAATTTTGATGAATATTGTAGACAACACATTTTTGAACCCCTGGATATGAAGAATTCAAGTTTTCATCTTTCTTATTTTGATATAGATAATATTGCAATTCCGTATTTCTGGTTTCTAGGAAGATACATACCACTACCATTATATGAAATCCGAAATAATGCAGTTGGAGGATTAAAAAGTACAATCTGTGATTTATCTCATTTTTTAATAGTTCATCTGAATGGTGGTGTGTATAATGGATCTCGTTTTCTTAAAAAAAGTACTATAGAATTAATGCAAACTATACAATATCCCAATGGAAGTGATGGGTTTGCTTGGAAGTTTTTAGAATATCCTGATGAAAAAATCTATCTTATTCATAGTGGATCAACTCCGGGTTATCGTTCACGAATAAGTATATACCCACCGGATAGTATTGGAGTAATATTTTCATATAATCAATATCATGGTATCCCTGCAAGAGAGGAATTCCGTTTAATTGGTCGATTTGAAAAATACGCCTTTGATCAGATAGAAAAGATGTTATTTGAGAAAGGTTACGAACTTTAATATAACTACTGGGTGTAGGCATATGTGTTAATTCCTAAAAGCCTATACTTAAAAGATATATTTTTATATTTTTTTGTTCGTAATACGCCTGCATCAGGCATAATTGTTATAGGTTAGATGCCTAGCAATTAAGATGTACCATGGGAATATTTTAATATAAAGTCTAAAATAAAATTAATTTAAAAGTTTTTATTAATAAGTAACTGTTTTCGATTGTATTTATGAGGAGTAATTGTGAAAGCGATTGTATACACAAAATATGGACCACCTGAGGTTCTTCAACTCAAAGAGGTAAAAAAACCAATCCCTAAAGATAATGAGATTCTTATAAAGATTCATGCCACTACAGTGACGTCAGGGGAACCAAAATTTCGAAGTGGGAAACCATTTATAGTAAGATTTTTCGCAGGTCTCATAAAACCAAAAAGAACTATATTAGGGACTGAAATAGCTGGAGAAATTGAATCAGTAGGCAAAGATGTAAAAATATTTAAAAAAGGTGACCAAGTTTTTGGATCTGCTGATTTAAATTTTGGATCTTATGCTGAATACAACTGTCTACCTGAAAATGGAGTGCTGGCAATAAAACCAGCCAATGTGACTTATGAGGAAGCCGCTGCTTTTCCTTTTGGGGGATTAACTTCGTTGTATTATCTTAGAAAAGGAAATATTCAGAGCGGGCAAAAAATCCTTATCTATGGAGCTTCCGGAAGTTTAGGTACATATGCAGTACAGCTGGCCAAATACTATGGGGCAGAAGTTACTGGAGTATGTAGTACTACGAATTTAGAACTAGTGAAATCTCTAGGAGCCGATAAGGTAATTGATTACACGCAAGAGGACTTTACAAAAAGCGGTGAGATTTATGATATTATTTATGACACGGTAGGCAAGACTTCGTTTTCAGATTGTAAAAGATCGCTAAAGAAAAAAGGATTCTGTCTTTTAGCTGCCTCGGGACTCGTTGTTCCCAAACTTAAAGGGATATTTTCTTCAATAAAAGTAGTAGGTGGGATAGCAAAGGATAGCGCTGAAGATTTATTTTTTCTCAAAGAGCTTATTGAGACAGGTAAGATAAAACCTGTCATAGATAGATGCTATCCATTAGAGAAAATTTCCGAAGCACATAGTTATGTTGAAAAAGGTCACAAAAAGGGAAGCGTAGTCATAACTATGAAACATTAAAAACTTAAGATATTCTATATAAAATAATTTTAATGCAGGGGAAGGGATTTATGCAAGTTTTTACTAGTAAATTTTAATATTATCCATTTCACAACAGATTTGATCTAGTGGTTATGATCGGCTCTTTTATTCATCGATTCTCGTCACTTTTCTTGTCGAGAATCTCCATGTTATTTTCCACGGACTCTATAAAATCTTTCTTTTTTATTTATATTTTTTAACTTAGAAATTTGGTATTTTTTTATTATTTTGTATATTTTGATATTCATATATTGGTTTAAAACCTATTTATACCAATATATAATGTATTAATTTGGTTTTATTCAATTAATTATAGGAAAATTAACAATAAATTTAAATATCTGTAATTCGATATAAGTATTGGTGATAAAAAATATGGAAAATGAAGCAGAACTAATACAAAAAAGAGGCCTTGAGAGAGAAAAAAGATATAGAAAATATCTTGAAAAAAAACATAAAACTAACCGAAAAAAATGGAGGTGAAAAATGATTAAAACAAGAAGTGCAAGAGAAATATTGAGGAGTAGTGACATAGAAAATAAACTTAATGAATGCTTTAGAAGGTGTGCTTTTGGTAGAAAGCAACTTAGAAAATGTGTAGTAAATGCTATGGATGCCGGATTATCAAAAGAAAATATTTTAAATGTTAGTAAGGATTTAACTACTGGATTTTTACATGATGAAGCATCATTATGTGCTATTGTGGCAATTGGTCAAGCGTTAAAATTCGAAGAAGAACATGGTAAATCAAAGCCTATTTTAATAAATGATAAAGATAGAGAATTTATTGAAAATAAACTTCGAGAATGTTTTAAAAAGTGTGCTTTAGCTAAACGACAACTTAGAAAATGTATAGTAAATGCTTTGGATGCTGGATTAACTAAGGAAGAAGTTTTAGCTGTTTCTGATGACATCGTTGGAGGATTTGGAAAAGAGGAAGTATCTTTGTGTGCTATAATTGCTGTAAGTCAAGTATTAATCTATGAAGAAAGCATTAGAACTAAACCAATAGATATAGTTAAAGAAAGAAGTTTAGAAAGAGGAGATTTTTAAAAACGTGAGACACACATTGTGAATATAACTAAGCAGTTGATTTTTATGATCGAGCTTTTTGGTATAGAAATATTAGGGGTTCAAATTTTTTTGGCTTTAATTATTTTCGCTTTTATATGTGAACTAATTGATTCAACCCTTGGTATGGGATATGGAACTGCCCTTACTCCTGTGTTATTAATATTTGGTTTTAGTGCACTTGCTATAGTTCCATGTGTTTTGCTATCTGAACTTTTTACTGGAATAACAGCAGGTATTGCTCATCATAGAGCTGGAAATGTAAATTTTAAATGGGGTTCGATTCATTTAAAAATTGCTTTAGTTCTTGCAGTATGTAGTATCCTTGGAGCAACTATTGCTGTTTTTATAGCAATAAACATACCATCATTTTGGTTAAATACATACATTGGTTTGATGGTATTAATTATGGGAATAATTATAATATTAACTTTGAATAAAGAATTTAGTTTTTCTTGGAAAAAAATCATTGGTTTAGGATCTATTGCTGCATTTAATAAAGGTATGAGTGGCGGGGGGGATGGACCTGTAGTTACTGGTGGGCAAATATTATCTGGTGTAAAAGGAAATAATGCTATTGGTATTACATCACTTGCTGAAGGATTAACATGTATAGTGGGTGTAATAGTTTTTATTATTACTCCAAATCTTATAGATTGGAGTCTTGCTCCATCATTAGTTATTGGAGCAATGCTATCTATACCATTTTCTGCATTTATTGTTAAAAACCTTCCTACAAAGGCAATAAAAATCTCAATTGGTATAATTACATTAATACTTGGAGCCGTAACTCTAATTAAGGTCTTTTATTTCTAAGATAAATACAATTGAATTATATAATAAAAACGGAAAATAAATATGAAAGAAACAAGAAAAAGATCAATTGCAAAAGCAGTTTGTTATCGTATAATCTGTATTATTGTATTAGCAATAATAACATATTTAATTACTGGTAATCTAACTCAAATGACTGTTATTGTATTAGTTTTTCAATCTATTCAAATGTTTATTTATTATTTTCATGAGCGAGTTTGGGAACAAATAAAATGGGGATATTGTTAACAATATAAAATTACTTGATTATTGAATAAATTACAAAAAATATTGTTAAAAGAACAAATTTTTTATATTTTCTATTGTTGTTTAAATGGGTTTTATTATGAAAGTCGATTTAGAAGATGTAAAATGTATAACAGACACTGCGTTAACAATTAGAGGATCAAGAAGAAGAATAACAGTGCCTTCTGAAGTAGTAGAAGTTCTAAAACTTAAAAATGGTGATAAATTAAGATGGATAGTTTTTAACAATGGAAATATAAATATTCATAAGGTAAAAAGGTAAATTCTTGTTATAATTTAGTGAGGCTTTATAACAACAAACTTTTTTAAATTTTATAATAATTTGATTTTTTTCAGATATAAAAAGAATTAAAAATTAAATTTATTTTTTCAGTTTTTTTATGTCACTTTCTTACTATAAGACCTAACTTAAAGTAATATGTACAAACACCAATGGTGGCAAAAGATGAAATAATAATTTTTCTACAGTACAACTTCTAACTATATCTTTTAAATAGGTTAGTATCCTATCATTTTTAAGTTTAGTATAACTCTATGTAACACTATTTTTAGTTTTAATATAGATAATAAACTTTTCGTTTTTCATTTTAATTCCTAATAATTCTTTTAATAATAATGTCGTCAGTTACAATTTGTTTCAAGTAATATTCATAAGGAGAATTTGAACATCAATTAATAATAAACCATTATTAGATTTGAATTTATCAATTTCTATTAAAAAGTACTTTTTAACGAAAAGTTAATAAGGGGCCAGTTGTATACTGTATAAATGGTGGAATTAATGGAACAAAAAACAAATTTAGTACAAATAGAAAAGAAAATTTATAGTGCAATATTTAATGATGGAACATTGGACATACTCGGAGGTCTATGGATATTTGGATTAGGATTGTCAATCTTACTTTCAGATTTGGGCTTTGGAATTTCTGAAGAATTGATGTTATATGCCGTCATTCCTGCCTTTGTAGTATATTTTGTTTTGATATATTTTGTAACAAATCCTAAAAAAGGTGTCATAAAATTACCAGAAAAAGTAAAAAGAAGTAAAACCAAATTCCTAACAATTCAATTGATTTGGTTAGTTCTGGCTCTTGTTGCTGGATTTTATTTTTCCTTGCAACCTGTAGATTCAGGTATTTGGAATGATATATCTGTTTCATTGTTTTGGATTACCGGTTCTATAATATTATGCAGCATTGCGGCATTTTCTCTTAAAATAGATCGATTCTATATTTACGGATTATTGTTAGCTATTCCATTTCCCTTCAGGATATTTACAAAAAAAATTTTCTTTGATATCAGCACAAGCTTGTTCTTTGTAGTAGCAATAATAATACTATTTTGGGGCAGTATTATTCTAATAAGATTCATAAAAAATACCCCTAAAACTGATAAAATATGAAAAAAAAATCAAACATTATTAAAGAAATGAATATTCCAATTGAAGAAATAGATAAAGTAATTCATGAACCAGCAAGGATGAAAATTATTGCTAATCTGTATTTTGTAGAAAGTATGGATGCAATTTTTTTACTACGACAAACAGATCTTACTTGGGGGAACCTTGCTACACATACAAAAAAACTAGAAGCAGCTGGTTATATTGAAGTGAAAAAAGAGTTTATTAAAAGAAAGCCTCATACAATGTTTATATTAACAAAGAAAGGAAGAGATGCATTTGAAAACTATACGAAAAAGATGAAACATTTATTTGAAGGTTTTCCATGAAAAACATTTAAATTTAGTTAATAATAGATACAATTTTTAAATCATCTTTATAATAATAAATAACAAAAAAGAGAATCTAACTTTTTTACAATATCAGAAACCATTATTTTATCCCAATATTGCATAATAAACTATTTTTATAAATATATTTTACTTTTTTGTACAAAAATCTTGACAATAATTGTTATATACTAATCAAAATTTTATATAATTATCTACTGGAGATTAGAAAATAATGAAACAAGTTAAATATTGCATGTCTGAAGGTAAGGCAAATAAATGGTTAAAGGATAATTCAGAAAAAAAGATAATTGATATTCAGATGAGCGCAGGTGGTTTTGCAATTATTTATGAAGAACCATCAATTTGAATAATTGTGAAAATTAATATTAAAAGTAAAAAAAATTTGAGTTATAAATAGTCATTATTAGTGGCATTGGGTTGGGACTAAAATTAGAAAGCGAGTTTATTGTAAAAAATAAAACAAAATTAAGTATAATAATATTAGGAATCATTTTGATTATCGTATCAATTATGAGTATAGCTCTATTTTCTTATAATACAAATAAAACAATATATTTACATTAATCAGACTTTATATTTTAATAATATAAACAGTAAAATTTAGTAATGGAAAATTCTTTGGAAAAAATCGTTTTCTTCAATATGGAATTATTAAAAAATGCAGGGGAAGGGATTTGAACCCTTGAACCACTAAGGACAAAACTCTGAATCTTGCGCCGTTGGCCAAGCTTGGCTACCCCTGCTTGAATATTGGTAAATAGAAATTGTTTTTTAGATTTATCATAAGAAGAATCCATATAATTTAAATAAGCATCAACTATTAAACCTTCTTCGAAATTCTATGGCCCGAGTAGTGTAGTCTGGTAACATATGGGACTGTGGATCCTCTGTGCCGGGTTCAAATCCCGGCTCGGGCCCCTTGATAACAATTAACATTGTTTATTGTAAATTTTAAAAAAAGAAAAAAAGAGGTTTTTTGTTTATATATTTAGTTTCATTAATTGTCTTAGTAGTGGAAATATATTTGCAAAGTGTTCAAACAACCAGTTTAAAATTGGTTGCGAAGTAAAGTATACATCTCTTGCTCTACTTTTGGTAGCTTTGGTAACATTAGCAGTCACAACATATTGCTTTAACGGGTCAGATGGAGACCAACCATTAATCCATAAGAAATGTTCCTGCCAATCAGATAAGACTGGAGCTGTAGTCGGTAAAGCATCATTGGATAAGGCAGTTTGTGTAAAATCGTTGAGCCTAAAAATGAACGAATTTACCACTAGTCCATTTGAGAGTGGCATATTGTATACACTAAATACATCACATCTATCTAATTGATAATAAGTCGCATCATAGTTGTTAGAAATTTCAAAACCAAAATAAACATTACTTGGATTTGTTTTAAAGACAAAACCACCAGCCTTAACTTCAAATCCAAAAGAGGATGAAGTGTAAATGTATTCTCCAATGTTCGGATCAGGATTTGAATCTGCTAATCCAGAGTCATAAATATATTTTCCAGTAATTTTATCACCAGTTTTAATAGCGCCACCTAAAAGATTATAATCATCATCGACCCAAACGACTTCAGCATCGATTTTAATAGTGATAATACCAAGAGAATTATCTGAAGTCCTTAGATAAGGTTCAAAATCACTATTTTCCTTCATATTTTGTGTGGTTTGAACATTCGTTACGCCTGTAGCTGATAGAGCAGTTACAACCAACAGCGTACATATAAAAATTCCAATTATTTTCTTTTTCATAATTTTCTTCTTCCTCCCTTAAAAGACGTATTGTTTATTTTGATTTAAATGTTATGATAAAAAAACACAATGTGACGTCCTCTCAGGCATAAATGCCTGAGCTTCTTTTATGGCACGTTAGGTCGTCGATGCAAAGCCATTTAGAGAGGTTTGCTGGAGTCGATGAT
>Ga0209427_10008341_pt1 | contig 11662 bp, 11 predicted proteins | sample DeeMarSWOR136_30_FD_187465 | JGI IMG/M metagenome (GOLD analysis project Ga0209427, IMG submission 187465) | Marine sediment microbial communities from White Oak River estuary, North Carolina - WOR-1-36_30 (SPAdes) (version 2) | ecosystem: Environmental > Aquatic > Marine > Intertidal zone >... | reverse complement strand
AGTCTTGGATATCTATTCAGACATTTAAAATCAGATGGATTCTATGCAATAGAAGATATCATGGTCCCATATGTTGAACAGTACAATCTAATGTATCCTAGAGGAATGAGATGTAGGAAAATAAATACACCAAGAACTGTTAGGGATATGATAATGATTCCTTATGAATTGCTCCAGATGATTAGTTATGGTGCATTACCTGAAATTGATGGGGACCCAATCATAAAGATAGGCAAATATGGAATTTTCCCAGATAAATCTAATTCTGTATATGAAGTATTAAAAAATAATTTCACTAATCCATATATGACAAATGATGAAATAAGTTATCTACAGAAATATGTAAATAAATATAATATATATACTGAAAATGATATTCCAATAGAAGATGTTCCTGTATCAAATAGAAAAGGAAGTGTATTGGCAATATTGGAAAAGAAATGAAAGTATTAATAACTGGTGGAACTGGATTTATTGGTATACCGCTAGTAAAAAAGCTACATAGTCAAGATCATAAACTGAAGTTATTAATCAGAGAAAGTAGCGATATTACTCCATTTGAAGGCTTAACTAATATTGAATATATTATTGGAGATGTCCAAGATATTGATAGTATTTATAAAGCGGTAGAAGATGTTGATAGCATCTATCATCTTGCAGCTTACACAGGAATTTGGGCAAAAAAAAAATCTATATATTATGATACCAATGTGAAGGGGACAGAAAACATCGCTAAGGTTACTCTTGAAAAAAATCTCAAACTATTCTATGTAAGTTCTTTCACTGCTTTAGGTCCAACTCCAGTTGAACCTGTTGATGAAACTCATGAAAATGATAATTTTTTTATGGAATATGAAAGATCAAAATATCAAGCGAAAAATGTGATAAAAGAATTAATACCACAGGGATTGAAAGTAATAACATTTTATCCAGGTATCGTTTATGGACCTGGTGACTTTAATATTTTTGGTAGAATGCTTTTCGATGTAACTAGAGGAAAGATACTTCCTTTAGGCTTATGTCCTGGAAAGGGAGAATCAATGGCATGTTTTTCATATGTCAATGATTTAGCAGATGTTTTAGCAGAAATAATTAAGAGAGAAGATCTTTTTGGGGAAGATTTTATACTTGGGGGAGAAAATATCAAATTCAGGAAGTATCTTGACTTAATAGCCGAAATCGCTAGAGATAAAAAAGCAAAAAAGATCCCTATGAAAATTGCTGCACTTTATGCATGGCTATTAGAAGAAAAAGCAAAAATTACTAAGAAAGTCCCATACTTAACTCGCCCTACGCTTAATGCAATCAATTATAACCGCTCTTATTCCTCAAAAAAAGCAATTGAAAAATTAGGTTATAAAATTACTCCTTTAAGAGAAGGATTACAAGAAACAATAAAATGGTATAAGGAATATAGTGATAAAGAAAAAAATTAAATGAGTTGTGCCGAAATGATGGAAGAAAAATTAACAAGTCAACTTATAAATTTAAAGGCTTATAGAACAGAAATAGCAAGAAAATATACCACATTTCTTTCAAAATATCCTGAGATCTTTTCTGATCTCTGTATTGGTTCAAATTTTGATTTTGCACTTTATGAATCAATTAGCGATTATGATAAACATTCTCCAGTAGATATATTCAATGTATATCGTAGTAGCCAAGGAATTGAAATTAAACCAGGAGGAGCACAAAATCCGGATTTAGAGTTAGCTCTCTCAATAAAAGCAATAAAGGAATTAATCCAGACAAAAAATAAAATAGATTATGCTCAACTTTTAGGATCGTTTTATAATAACCCAGACGAGGAAAATGGATGGATTGATTTTGAGCTTCATAAAAGAACACAAAGATTAATTAATATGGGTTATGGAAAGTTTGCTCAAACAGCTGGTATTCTTGAAGATGATGATGGTATATAAATTTTTTGTTCAATTTATTTTCTAAATAATATTATAGTATGAAAAAGTGGATGATTATATGTCAAAAGTTCAAGAATTGAAAGTAAAAAATAAATATACTGGAGAAATTATAGGAACTGTCCCTGCTGATACTCCTGAAACAGTTCGAGATAAAATAAAGAGAGTTCATAAAAATCAATTTCTCTTAAAAGAAATGGATTTTTTTGAAAGAGCTCAACTTCTTTCTAAATTTTCAAGTAAATTGCGATTTAAAAAAAAGCAATTAAAAGATTTAGTTGTTGCAGAAGGGGGATTACCTATCAAATATTCTGAGTGGGAATTAAATATTGTAATGAATGGATTTAAATTCTGTGATTGGTATTATCAATTCCTAGAGGAAAAACCTTTAACAAGTATTGAAGGAGAGCAACTTGTTAGAATAAGATATATCCCTCACGGTCTAGCAGCATGCATATCTCCGCGTAATACTCCTATAAGTCTTCCTCTTTATCAATTGGGTGCTAATTATTTAGTTGGAAATGGAGCAATTGTGAAACCTTCTACTGCTTGCCCTTTAACTATGCTAGAAGCTTATGCATTAATGGAAGAAATGGAATTACCTGCTATTAACGCATTAGATTTGGTCATAGCTCCTGGAGAATGGGCAGTAGATGAATTTCTTAAATCTCCCTTAATTAAAACTCTAATGACAATTACTGCATCTCACACAGCGAAAGATATTTTAGTACGTTATGGTAGATTTTTGAAAAAAACAGTAGATAAATCAATGGGGGTTGCTATGTACACTCAACCATTCAAAAACTTTTTTTTCGAATGTGCTGGCAATGATGCTGGTATAGTTATGGATGATGTTAATTTAGAACAAGTCGCAAAATGGAATGTTATGGCAAGTTTTACCAATTCTGGGCAGCAATGTTTCTCAATGAAGAGGATTATAGTTCATCAAGACATATACGATGAATATGTAGAGTGTCTTGTGAAAGAAATTGAGCAATTAAAGTATGGCGATCCGACTGATCCTGATGTTGATATTGGTCCTTTGGGGAGCAGAAGAATCTTGATGATGATGGAAGTCATGGTTGAGGATGTAAAGAAATACGGATCAAAAATTTTTACAGGTGCAGAAAAGATTGATACTGGTGAAGATTATGGATTATTTTATAAACCTACATTAGTTGAGATAAAACCTGAGTTGTGTGAAGATCTCACTAAAGCTCCATTTTTATGGAGAGAAGAAGCTTTTGGTCCGGTCCGGTCAGTCACTAAAGCCAAAAATATGAAAGATGCTATAAAATTAGCAAATGCAAGTAATTACGGCATGAGAGCTGTTGTATACTCCACTAATTTAAATGACATTGAAACTTTTAAAAATGAATTAGAGGCAGCGAATATTTATATAAACGCTAGGCCTATGTTAGTTGATATTACAGTTTCATTGGGAGGAATTAAAGATTCAGCTTATCCTCCAGGTTGTAAATATTACCCTCAAGAATTAGTCTATGGAAAATACATTTATGATGGTACTCTATTGAATTTAGAAAAAATAAAGTAGTTAGAATAGATGATAGACGCTGAAGAATTGTATGAAAAATTAAAATCTTATTTTCCAAATAATTTAGATTTAATGAGACATCTTAATGTAAATGCATGTTGGGAATATTATATTACTGAAAACTCCACAAATGACATGAATTTCAAACTTCATTACTTTTTATATAAAAAAAATGAAAATAATTTAGAAATGACAAAAATTAAACCGCATATTAAACCGGATTTAATTTTATATTTCACAGAAAAAGCAATCTTAGATTTAATCAAAGGAAATCCTAGTACAGATAATTATTATTCTCGATATCGAGATATAATGAATAATCCTAAACCTGGGATCGAAGTAGATAATAAAGTTAATAAACCACGATTAAAACTATGGCAAATGGGTTATAAAAAGTGGCAATCTGATTTTAAATTCTAAATTAAATAAATTTAATTAAAGATTGTAAAAAGCTATTTGGTTTTTCATACCCAAGTAAATTGAGAATGGTAGCAGCAATATTTCCCAAGCTAGGTTCCTCAAGCATCTCATTTATTATATATTCTTTATTATATCCAGAATCAATTATAGCAAACATTACTGGATTTAAAGTATGGGCTGTTTTGTATTTCTCCATCTCGTCTAAATTTCCATGATCAGCTGTAACAATTGTTATTCCATTCAGTGCGGTGACAGTGTCAACTACTTCTTTAACGCATTCATCAACAGTCTCCGCAGCAACCATTGCAGCACTTTTCACTCCTGTGTGACCGACCATATCTCCATTAGCAAAATTAACTCTTAGAAACTTATATTTTCCACTAATAATCGCTTTAATTAGTTCATCTTTTACTTCATATGCTTTCATTTTAGGACGATCTTTTATGGTTTCTGAAGGATCAGACTTAATTTCGATACAATCTTCTCCTTCGATTTTGAGATCCCTATTACCGCGCCAAAAGTAAGTTACGTGACCGTATTTATGAGTTTCAGCAATAGCAAATTGATTAATTCCCTCATGGGATAGAAAATCCGAAATTGTATTAGATATTCTTGGAGGATCGATGAAATAATTTCTGGGAATATTCAATATATCATCATATTGCAATAATCCATAGTATCGAACTTTAGGAAAACATTCTCGATTGAATTCATTGAAATTCTCCTCATCAAATGCTCTCGAAATTTGGATGGCTCGATCTCCTCTGAAATTAAAATAAATTACACCATCACCTTCCTCCATCTTACCTATAGGTAACTTTTTCTCGTTAACAACGACAAAAGATGGAAGAAATTGATCTATAATATCCGGTTCGATACTTCGTGCTTGTTTGATAGCATCACTAGCTGAAGAAAAAAAGCCTTTATAAGAAGGAAACTTCTCGGGAATTCCACATACATGGGCATCCCAACCTCTTTTTACTACTTCCCAATCAGAATTATATCTATCCATAGTTACACGCATTCTACCTCCTCCAGATGCAATTCTATAATCGAAGTTTAGATTAGTATTTATTTTTTCTAATTCATTTTCCATTTTCTCAATATATTGTAAAGCTGATTGTGGAGGAACATCGCGTCCATCAAGTAGAACATGTATTCTTACTTTCTTAACGTCTGAGGCTGTAGATCCATGCAATAAACCAATTAAATGAGAGATATGACTATGAACATAGCCATCTGACAATAAACCAATAAAATGAAGTGTTTTACCATATTTTATGATACTATTAGTTAATTCAATCCACTTATTTGTTTTAAATAATCCCTTAGAGTCAATTGCATCCTTAGCTAATAATGCTCTTTGTTTTACGACATTTCCTGCCCCAATTGCATTGTGTCCAACTTCGCTATTACCCATCTCATCATCTGTGGGCAATCCAACAGCAGTTCCGTGAGCTTTCAATTGAGTATATAATTTCTTTTTTGGACATATTTCCTGTAATTTATCTAAATACGGAGTATCAGCTAAATAAAATGCATTACTTTCATCTTGTCTTCCAATTCCAATTCCATCCATAATAATTAAAACAAGCGGTCCATCTCTTCCGTAAAAGTTTTCCAATTTTTTAAGTTGCAGATTTTCCATTTTCTTACATTTAGATTATAATTCATTTTCTAAATATTATATTATATTCTTAAAAAGATTAAATATTTGATGGAATAGAAAATAATTTATATAAACTATCATCATACTTTTTACTAAAAATATTAATATTAACCAGAAAAATGAATAAGGAAGAGATTAGTTTTATGTCTGCTACCGAGATGGCAGATAAAATAAGAAACCAAGAGCTATCCTCTTTAGAAATAACTGAAACAATAATTGAAAGAATTGAAAAAATAAATCCTCTAATTAATGCGTATTGTACTCCAACATTTGATTTAGCTAGAGAAATGGCAAAAAAGGCTGATATAGCCGTTAAAAAAGGTGAAAAATTAGGATTATTACACGGAATACCAACATCAATTAAAGATGAAACTGAAACAAAGGGGATAAGGACAACTTACGGCTGTGTAGTTTATGAAAACTACATTCCTAAAGAAGACGAACCAGTAGTACAGAGGCTAAAAAATGCGGGCATTGTTATCTTAGGAAAAACCAATACTCCTGCTTTTGGATATAAAGGGGTTACAGATAATTTATTATTTGGACCCACTAAAAATCCATGGAATTTAGAAAAGACATCAGGAGGTTCAAGTGGAGGTGCAGCTGCTGCTGTTGCTGCAGGTATTAGTCCATTAGCCATAGGATCTGATGGAGGGGGATCTATACGAATACCTTCTAGTTTTTGTGGTGTTTATGGTCTCAAGCCTCAATTTGGAAGAATCCCTCAACCTGACATGAGATTAGCGGGATATCTTGGCACTTTTGTTCATAAAGGACCATTAGTTCGATATGTTAAAGATGCTGCATTAATGTTAGATGTGCTAGCTGGCCCTGATGATATTGACAGATATTCTCTCCCAAAACCTAATTTTAGTTATTTGAAGAAATTGGAAGAGAAACCTCAAACATTAAAAATAGGTTATTCATTCAATATGGGATTTATACAAATTATTGATGAAGAAGTTAAACAATCTGTAATGAATGCTATACAAAAATTCGAAAATTTTGATTGGATTGTTGAAAAAAGCGAAAAAATAAACTTAAAATCCTCCCATGAGAATTTACTAGGAAAAATTAATATTAGAATGCCAGAATTAGTAATGTGGATAATTTGGACTAATGGATTCGCATATAGTTCTAAAAAACTCTTTAAAAAATGGGAGGACAAGTTAGATCCGGAATTAATCCAGAATATTAAAGTAGGTCTTAATTATTCAATTGATGATATAAAATCAGCAGAACTTCATCGTGAATTTATATATAGTAATATATGCCGACATTTCAAGGAATATGACATTTTAATAACACCAACACTTGCATGCCCTGCATTTAGACTTGGAATTTCGAATGCTGAAGAGATAAATGGAAGACAAGTAGGACCTGGAGCATGGATGCATTATACTTATCCGTTCAATATGAGTGGACATCCAGCAGCTTCAATTCCGTGTGGATGGTCCAGTAATGGATTACCTATTGGAATGCAAATTGTTGGAAATAGATTCGATGAATTAACTGTGCTCCAAGTTTCAAAAGCTTTTGAAGAAATAGCCCCTTGGCAAAAAAAGAGACCAAAATTTACTTAGATTTTTTTTAAATTATTTAAAACAAAAATCATAAGTATTTATATTAAATCCTATCAAATTTTATTTAATATATATTCACATTAAATTTGTTGATAAAAAAATGAATAAAGATGATATTTGTTTTATGGCAGCTTATAAAATGCTGGACAAAATTAAGACTCAAGAACTGTCTTCTGAAGAAATAACTGAATGTATTATCGAGAGAATTGAAAGAATAAATCCAATCATTAATGCCTATTGTACTCCTACATTTGATTGGGCACGAGAGACTGCTAAAAAAGCAGATGAATCTGTCAAGAAAGGTGAAAAACTGGGATTACTCCATGGTATTCCTACTTCAATTAAAGATGAAATGCCAATTAATGGTATTAGGACTACATTTGGTTCTAAATTATACGAGAATTATATTCCTAAAGAAGATGATATCTGTGTAAGTAGGTTAAAGGATGCAGGATCTGTTATTTTAGGAAAAACTAACATGCCTGAGTTTGGCTTTTTAGCAATTACCCATAACCTCATTTTTGGCGTTTCAAAGAATCCTTGGAATGTTGAAAAAACACCTGGAGGGTCAACTGGGGGCGGAGCAGCAGCTGTAGTTTCTGGTTTAGGTCCCTTAGCGTTAGGAGCAGATGGTGGTGGCTCTATTAGAATTCCAAGTTGTCTTTGTGGAGCTTATGGTATAAAGCCCAGCTTAGGGAGAGTTCCTGTACATCCAACTTCAGGGATGCATTTTGAAAGCTTAATTCATTATGGGCCTATTGTTAGATATGTTAAAGATGCTGCTTTAATGTTAGATGCTATAAAAGGACCCCATTTCGCAGATCCTTTTACATTGCCTGAACAAAGTATAAATTATTTTGAAAAAATCGAAGAAAAACCAAAAAGGTTAAAGATTGGATATTCAGTAGATTTAGGTTTTGCTAAAGTCATTGATGCTGAAGTTAAAGAAAGTTTTATGAATTCAGTGCATAAGTTTGAACAATTTGGATGGACTGTTGAGCAAGCAAAAATTAAGATTAAAAACCCAGAACGAGCCTTTTTAACAATTTATTCAATAACAAATGCATATGATTTAAAGTCTAAATTAAAGGAATGGCGTGATAAACTTACTCCTGAACTAGTATTAGCTGTTGAAGCAGGAGCAGATACGAATGGGTTAGATTTCGTAAGAGCTTTACACAGACGTAGAGATTTATTTGAAAAATTTTATCAATATTTTAAAAATTATGACATTTTATTGACCCCTACAACAGCATTTCCAGCATTTGAATTAGGAATACCATATCCAGATAAAATTGATGGAAAAATGGTTTCACCTACAGCATGGATGCCTTTAACATCTGTTTTTAATTTAACAGGTCTTCCAGCAGCTTCAATTCCATGTAGTTGGACAAGTCACGGTTTACCAATTGGATTGCAAATAATTGGAAATAGGTTCGAAGATCTGACAGTACTTCAAGTTTCAAAAGCTTTCGAAGATATTGCTCCTTGGCAAGACAAAAAACCAATTTTTAATTAATTTTTTTTATATGTAAGTATTTTTAAAAATAGATTATTCCTCATAGATAATGCCGAATGCCCCTGATGCCACTTGTACCACGCTTATAATTTTGATTTTAGGATGTGAGTGAAGCCAATCGTTAACTTCGATCTCTAATTTCTCATATTTTACTTTATGAAATACTTTGAACTTCATTTTTATCAAAACTTTATTTAATAGGTAAAATAAAAATGAAGACGCTTAAATATTCTTATAAATTTCTAAAACGATTTCATATTAGAAGTAGTAATATAAGAAGAATCACCAATTGTAATGCTTTTTTTAATTAAGTCTTCCAAGATTGAATAATCTCCTATAATGCTCTCTGAAGAAATGATTTTTTTCAAATTTACACCATCCCCAATAACTGACTCAGATAAAATGCATTTATCTAAAACAACATCATTTCCAATCGAAACATTTGGTCCAATTACAGAATTTGATATTTTCGAGTTCTCTCCAATAAAAACGGGAGGAACAATCTTAGAATCAACAATATTACTAGATTGAAATAATTTCTCATATAACGGATCTTGAATTTTTATTTCTGCTAATAAGTGGCGATTTCCTTCTATTAAGCTACTGGGTCTTCCAAAATCTAATATTTCTTTTGTCATTTCATTTATCTTTAACTTAAATCCTTCTGAGATAAGCTTTTGAATAATTGGTGTTAATTGATGTTCTTTCCCATTTTCTAGATCTATCTTGCTTTGTTCTTCTAGCAGTTCAAACAATCGTGGAGTCATATTCATCCCAAATAAATATGCTCCTGATACTGCATAATTTGATTTAGGTTTGTCTGGTTTTTCTTCAATACTAGAAACATATCCATTTTCATCTAACTCTATTACACCATAGAATTGTGGATTACTAACTTGTTTAACATTTATAATACCATCGCAAATATCTTGATGATATCTCAATAATATTGAAGAATAATCCTCCATAGGGACTCTATCACTTAAAAATATGAAACAATCATCATTTTCAACATACTTTTTGGCTAATAATATAGCATCTCCAAGTCCACTAAAATAAGGAGCATCAGCAGCATATCCCATAGGTTTTTGCTCGACAAATTGCATATTAAAATAATCAGAATAATTTTTTGTTAAATATTCTGTAATTTGTCTTTTCTTATAACCAACAATAAAACATATATTAGTATCTTTAGGAAAAGTATTTTTCAGTTTTATTAACACATGATCTATTAATAGTTTCCCAGCAACTTTCAAAAAAGCTTTAGGTTTAGAATATGTAAAAGGCATTAACCTTCTACCAGCACCAGCGAGAGGAGCAATAATCCACATTTGCTAATTAAAGATATAACTAATTTTTGCTATACAAAATATAAATATCTATGGAATAAAAAGTATTTTGAATTTATACTTATCCTTCAAATTATTTGGTTATAATTTTATAATTTTATCTAAAATCTGGTAGTATTTAACTTCAATCAATTTATCTTGAATAAGATTTTTCAATTTTCTTAGGTAATAGTTATCGGAATTCGTTCGTTTTGTACCATTAATCTTCTTATTTATAGCGATTTTCATTTTCTCATCTAAAAAATCAGGAGGAATTTCATTATAAGCGTTCCTTAGGTTCAATTTTTCATTCTTTTCTGAATATGTTCGTTCTTTAGAAAGCTCTAAATTGAACTTTGAATTCAAATTTTTTATCCATGTTTCAATTTTATCTAAATCTCCCTTCAAATATGTCCTTTGATTCAACCAATTTTTAAACTCAATAATATTTTGCAGAATATCATTGCTTTCTCCAGCCTCAATAGGTTGTAGCTTTTTTTTTTGAGCAAGCTCTCGAATTTTCTTCTTTTTTAAGTTTTGAACCTCATCTTTCGAAAGGCTTTTAAATATTTTTTCTCTTTTAATTTCTTCTTCTTTCAATGTCTTTTTAGAAAGCCATTTATCTATTGTCATAAGTAATCAAATAATTATTAAACAACTAGGTTAAAAAATTGTATTTTATTAATTATTTAACAAAAACGAAATTTTTAGAACTAATTTTGTTTTAGAATAAAATAAAATTCAGTTTCTATTATAATAATTAATATCATGAGCATAAAAGGCATCATTTTCGATTTTGGATTTACCTTATTCTATTTTGATAATCCTTCTGTTGAAAGGTATTATGAGTGTTTTAAAAGAGGATTATTAAAATCAATTGATATATTAAAAGAAATGAATATTTGGAATGAAAAAATAACAAATGAATCCTTTCTTAGGATATTTAGTAAAAAAAGAGAGCATTTTTTTAGAAAAAGTATTAAAACGAAATTAGAATATCCTACTTCAGTTGTCTTCCAAGATGTTTTGGACTCACTAAAGAAAGAACAAATAATCAATAATCTAGAAAATTTAACAGAGCATTCTCTTAAAGAATTAGCTGACATTTATCATTCATGCGAAGAGGACGAATGGCAACCCTTTGAAAAAACTGAGGCTACATTAGAAAAATTAGTGTTAAAAGGTATTAAAATAGCTTTAATTTCAAATCATCCAAATCATAAAACTATAAAAAGAATTCTAAAAAAGCATGATTTATTAAAATTTTTTGATGTTGTTATTACATCTGCTAAATTTGGAAAAAGAAAACCAGATCCTCACATTTTCCATTATACTCTCGAAAGAATGGGCTTAAAAGGACAAGTAGATGCTGTTATAATGTGTGGAGATGAGTATGCTGATATAATTGGTGCTCAGAGAGCTAATATACAATCAGTTCTTTTTGAAAGAAAATATAAATTTCCTTTTGAAAAAGAAATTGAACAATCTAATCTAAGAAAAATAAGTAATATTTCAGAAATTTTGAATTTCATTAAATAAAAAGTAAGCAAATTTAATTAAAGAATTAAAAAATTAGTGGCCTGGGGGGGATTTATTCCCTCGATACTAAATGTTATGAGGTTTGAACCCTCGATATCTGGCTCCGCAAGCCAGCGCCCTATCCAAGCTA
>Ga0209427_10008337_pt1 | contig 11665 bp, 7 predicted proteins | sample DeeMarSWOR136_30_FD_187465 | JGI IMG/M metagenome (GOLD analysis project Ga0209427, IMG submission 187465) | Marine sediment microbial communities from White Oak River estuary, North Carolina - WOR-1-36_30 (SPAdes) (version 2) | ecosystem: Environmental > Aquatic > Marine > Intertidal zone >... | reverse complement strand
ACCCTAAATCTCCTGGGCCTGCACGTTGCCCCTATTAACATGTTGGGGGCGTCTGAGAAGCTCGGAGGAATTTGGGTTGCGGGTCTGTAAGACCACCCCCCGACGGCCCCGTGAAAATCGAATTCTGGCCATTCCCTAGTTTGGGAATTATTATAGGAACTTCTGGGACACGATTCTATAACGCTCCTGTTTTAAGCGGAGGTTCTGTATGACAATGGAGGTGGAGGGCTTTCCGGAGATTAGGCCGTTCAGGAAAGGGGACCTCCCGCAAATCATGGATATCGAGAACCAGGCTTTTCCAAAGACAGCCTACCCCAAGGAGTTTCTTTTGCAGTACGCAAAACGTCTCCAGGACGGGTTCGTGGTCATAGAAAAAGACAAGGATATCCTGGGATATATTATTTTTGATCGGGGTGGCCATGTTTACTCGACCGCCGTAAGGGTTTACCACAGAAAAAAGGGCCTTGGAAGCCTGTTATTTGCCCATGCCTCACAACATGCCGATGAAAGGCTCTGGCTTGAAGTGAGATCAAAAAATGACGGGGCCATCGCTTTTTACAGGAAGATGGGCATGAAAGTGGTGGGAAGAGTCCCGGATTACTATACCAATGACGATGCCCTGATTATGGTGGTTGAGGAGAGGGCCATGGACGCCGGCACCATGGAATGAACGGGAATGAAGCACGGAGGTGTGTGGGTTATGCCCATCATAGATGCTCATGCCCATAGCGGGATTCAAGACAGGTCTTTTGATCAGTCCTTTGAAAACTACCTGGCCCATGTTCGGGGTAGTAGCATCGAAGCCGTGGTCATGTTTCCCCCGGTTATGGAGATCTATGACCGCTACGACCCCGGCTTTGAAGACAACCCCGAATGGCAGGCAAGACGGAAACGGGCCAACGAGTACTTGCTAAACCTCGGCACCGAAACGCTTGAGGTGATTCCATACTTCTTCATCTGGAATGATTTTGCTGTGGAACAGCTCACCGCAGAACACCGGGGTATCAAATGGCACCGTCACGCCTTTGAACCGGTTTATCACTACGATGATCCTCGGTGTCGGGAAGCCCTTGAAGAAATCCGCAAAAGAAAGATGCCGGTTGTCCTCGAAGAGGAGCTTCACAACACGGTCCGGTTTATCCAGGAGATGGCTGTGGGCATCCGGGTGATCATTCCCCACCTCGGCGCCTTGAACGGAGGCTACCATAGCATTTTAAAAGCAGGCCTGTGGGAGCTGACGAATGTTTATGCCGACACAGCTCTTGCGTCTTCTCATGACATGATGGACTACATCAACAACTTCGGCCATGAAAGACTCCTCTTCGGTTCTGACTTTCCCTTCGGCGATCCAGTGGGAGAACTGCACACCGTGGAGCGGCTGTCCATCTCAACAAAAATGAAAGAGGCCATTCTAGGCCTCAATTTGAAACGCCTCTTACGGGAAAGCAACAGGGATCTTTGATGATCCTCTCAGACCGCTTTCATGCATTTGTCGTTGCTGACGTCATGTTGCCAAATGGCCCCGCTGCGAGACCCAGAAATTTTGGCGTAAAGGTCCCTGGTGTCTGCGGAGAGTTCAAGATTAAGTTCTTCCTCGATGGCCTTCTTGCACATCTCGTAGACCCGGATCATCTCTCCTTTCCGTCCCGCCGTGTCACACAACAGCATCAATTTGCGGTATGCATCTTCCCTGTACCTGTCGATTCGCAATATGTGGTAAAGGGTCGTGATGGCTTCGCTATGATTACCCAGCCTCTCATGGCATTCCGCCTTGCGCATGAGAGATGCTAGAAACTGATCACGGAGATACTCTCTTTCCATGTAGCACCAATCGGAATAAAGCTCCTCAGACAAGAAATCCCCCCTGTATAGATCCACCGCTTTTTCATAGTGTCCCAAAGCCTCACCCCAGAGACTCATCTTTTCTTTGTAATCAGCCAACGTGATCTGATTCAGGAATTCGTCCACATCGGTCCATCCGCCTTTTCCCAGTTCCAGATTCAACCTGTTGCCGTCCCTAATGAGATTTGGAAAGCCGTTTCCTCCTGTTTCAGGCCTTTTGAAGACTTTCCGGAGCATGGAAAGGATGACCCTCAAGTTGGAGCGTGTCATCTGGGGATCCATCTCGGGCCACAAGAATTCCAATGCCTCATCCAAAAACACGCCCTTGTCGTGACGTTTGAAGAAGAGATACTTCAGGAGCGTCACGGCTTTCTTGCTCGGGCAACGATCCAGAGGCACATTCCAACCGTTCGCCAGGATGCGAAAAGGGCCTAGGGCATGAACATGAAGGTCTAGGTAGGCCCCCTCGGCAGAGGATGCCATGGACAAAGAGCCTTTTGATCCAGGCTGCTCAGATCTGGGTTTTCTTTGTCGGGGCTGAGGAAATCCGACCCAAAAGGCGCTGAGCTGTCGTTTCTTTTGCATGAGGCGGTCTACAAAGGGATAGAACCAGTCTGATTCATAATGAAAGCAGTAGTAGTACTGGTTCAAGTCACCAAGAGAGGTGGCCTTAAGAAACGTCTCTTCAGCCAAATCACGGCGATCAACAGCCAGATAGGCCTTGGCGGCTAAAATAAGCCCATGGAAAACAGACATCCTCTGGTGAGATTGCATAAAGGCAGGCAAGGCTTCTGCAAGGGTCTCCATGGTTTTGTCAGGAGACTGCTCCAAAGCAGACAGATAGGCATCGACAGTGAGGGTCATGGCTTGTTGTATGGGCAAGCCAAGCTGCCGACAGTTTTTTTGCATCATGCGCCAATAGTCCCACGCTGTGGAAAGATCCCCTTCTCTTGCAGCCAACAGGCACAGGGAGAAGTCGTTCCAGAATTGGCCACAGAAGTTGTGACTCTTCTTGAAAAGCCTCGAGCTTTCAGAGAGGCTTTTGATGCCCTGGAGTTCCTGCCCTGTTGCCAGTTGGCAGTGTCCCAGGTCCGAAATCAGAGCGCCCAAGAGGCAATCTTCAGCGCCTTGGTTTTCTAAAAGCAAGAGTCCTTTGTGAGCCAAATCCGAGGCTTCATGGAAGTCGCCCATATACAGGTGGGCGAAGGCACAGTAGTGGTCGAAAACAGGAATCACGGCCTCGAATCGGAGTGCCTGGCACAGGTCTTTGGCCCTGGCACCCAGGTGGAGGACATCCTGGAACCGTCCTTCCAGGACGGCTTGGAGTGACTGGGCCTGCAGGAGAGGAATTTCATCACGGGTCTCTCCATACAGATCAAAAAGGGAACGTGTTTCTTTGAGATGGCTGGAAGCCTTCTCATATTCTTCCAATTTACAGTGCACTTTGGCCAGATTGGCATGGGTTGCTATAAGCCTCTTGGTCACGTCTTTGTGGATGCCTCTGCTCTCCAGTTCCTGGAGGTTATCGCTGAAGAGTTTACAGGCTTTTCTGAACCGGTCACTCTTGAATTCCACCACGCCCAAGCGCCCTCGGCAGGCGGCCTTGATATCATCGGATCGGTCCCCGAATCCATGCAGGGCCCTTTGATAGTGGTTTTTCGCCTCTTCAAAAATCCCTTGGATCTCCCTAATTCTTCCCGCATAGTACAAGAGAATCGGCTTTTGAGATCGCATTTGCGGGGGGATCTTATCCAGCAACAACCTCAGTGTCTCAAATCGCCCCTCCCGGAGGAGGGTCCAGCCCAAGCGCTCCAGGAGTTCAACCGCTTCCTTGGAATGACCGGCTCTGAGATAGTAGTCCATGGCTTCGACCGGATGTTTTTCTTCCAGAAACACGGCGAGGCGAAGATGGCGTTTGACGGTTTCGGCGCTGGATTTTCGGCCGTTGCTCTTTTCCAAGAGGAAGTCCCGAAAAAGCCTATGGTATCTGAAGGTCCCTGCGGCGCCGTCGAGGGGGACGATGGGGATATTGGGCTCAAAGATACGGCCGAGAAGTAGCTCTGCATCCTTGGGGCCGAGCAAATCTCTCAGGTCACTGAGCGAGAAGGAGGGGAGAAAAGCGGAGTATATCAAGAGGTCCTGTATTTTCTTTGGCTGGCTTCGCAATATCTCTTCCATGAAGTAGGCGTAAAGGTCGTCTTTGTACCTTTTGACTGATTCCAAAATCCCATTCGGCGACGACGTGTTCCTGACACGCACGCTCTGTGCAAAAAGGACGAGCGCAAGAGGCCAGCCTTCTGTTTCCTTCACAAGGTGCGTGACCGTCGACTCCGGAAGGGAGAGTTCGAAGTGATCCTTGAGCAAGCGCCGGGCTTCAGGAGGCGTGAAAGCCAGGTCTGCGGGTTTTAACTGGTACAGCTCGTCTGACAGCCGGCAGTTTGTTAAAGGGAATCGGGGGGACTGGCTCGTGAGTATGATGAGATGAAAGTTGGAGGGCAGGTGCTGAATCAGGTAGGTCAAAAACTGGTTGATGAATTTCCCACCCAGGATGGATTCATAGCTATCAAGAACAATATAGTAAGGATGGCTGTTCATCTTTTGCAGTTCCTGTGCAAGCAGGGGCCATTGACTGGTAGATGAGAATGCTTGGGGCTCAAAATCCTTGCAAAAGTCAGCACACGGCTCTCTTAAGGCTGTGACGAGGTAGTGGAGGAATACGGCTGGATCTTGATCATAGGGGTCCAGATTGTACCAAATGGAGTTCGAATTCAGGGTTTCAACGAACTGGGCCGCGAGGGTTGTTTTTCCGCTTCCGGAATAGGATACCATAAGCAGGAGTTTCTTTTCGGCATTGCGGTGAAGGTCGTGAATGAGTCTTTCTCGAAAGATGAGATGATTGCCGACAGCCGGATGAAGCTTTGCCTCGATAAGGGGAGTATCCATGAAAAACCTCCTTTCATCAAGTGCTTAATCTGTCAGAGTCGGTGTCAAAAGGCGGTTCTGAAAAAGGTGTTCAATCTAATGGTGGATTATTAAACAGGGCATGCCAAAAAGCATTCTTAAGAAAAAAAAAGAAAATGTAAACTATTTTAACGTTTCTTTAGCGGCCATTTTATTTTATAGTCTAGAATGCATACCAAATAGTCACAGGTCAACAAAAAGCCGGATATTTAAATCATCTCTAGAACAGAGCCACATAAGGGCCATGCTTTCTTTTGAAGCGTCCGACGGTCCGATGTGGCCAGAATCAACCTTTTCTTAACCTATTCAACGTGTCCCCGTAAACATGCCTTGACCCGTCACCCCATCCCTCTCCCCCGTTTTCGGGGGAAAGGGATGGGGTGACGGGGCCAAGAAATCGAATGTCAGTAGTACAGAGCGCCGTGTGAATCCTTAACAGGGAAAAGGAGGACACCTTGTATTTCTTGTTTTATTTCACCCTTTCCGGAATCTTCCTGGGCGCTATTTACTCCATCATCGCCCTGGGTATCGTCATTATTTATAAGTCCACGAAGGTTTTCAATTTTGCCCAAGGCCATCTTTTGATGGTGGCCGTGCTTTTGGGCGCCAGCACAGCGCATAAACTGGGAATCATCGGGGGCATGATCTTCAGTGTGGCGGCCACGGCCTTCATTGCACTTCTTTTGGAACGCCTGACGCTGCGACCCCTCATCGGCCAACCGCTCATTGCCGCTCTTCTCATGACAATCGCTCTGGGTTATCTTCTCGAAGGGGGGGCCTTGATGGTGTGGGGGGAAGGACTCTACAGGTATCCCGAACTGTTTCCCTCAGAGGCCATAAGCATAGGCAGCATCATGATTGAGCAACATGTGGTCTGGGCCTTTATCGTGGTCGCGGTCTGTTTCACGGCTTTTGTCCTCTTTTACCAGAAGGCCGTGCTGGGCAAGGCTATGAGAGCGACTGCGGAGGACCATCAGGTCAGCCAGAGCATGGGAATCCGGGTCACCCACATTTTCAGCATCAGTTGGGTCATCGCCGCCATTCTGGCTTATGGGGCCTCGGTATTCCTGGGGAGTCTCTCGGGAGGGCATTACCTCAATAGCCATTTGGGCTTAAAGGCCATCCCGGCCGTTCTCGTAGGCGGTCTGGATTCCATAACCGGCGCTATTGTCGGAGGGTTCATCGTGGGTCTTCTTGAGAGCCTTGTGACGGGATATCTCAGCGCAGAGCTCGGAGAGGTGGTGCCCTTTATTGTGCTTTTGATTGTATTGCTCATTAAACCCTATGGGCTTTTTGGTTTGGTCAGGATAGAAAGGATCTGACATGACTCGACCGGCTGGAGTTTTTGACGTCCGCTACGAACAGGATGTTGCCATCCTGAGGACGATTCCTCAATGGATTACGCTGGCTTTATTCCTCGTTTTTCTTGCCATCGTTCCTCAACTGTTCCCGAGCCGATTCCTGCTGAATGTGATTAACATGATCCTGATCATGATCATTGCGATGCATGGTCTCAATATCCTTACAGGGTATGCAGGACAAATTTCAGTGGGTCACGCAGCCTTCATGGGTGTGGGTGCCTACGCGTGCGCCTCTTTCATGACCATCTGGGGGCTGAATTTTTTTATCTCTCTTCCTTTGGCGGCGCTCACCGCGGGGTTGGTGGGGATACTGTTCGGTCTACCTTCTCTGAGGCTGAAGGGCTTTTATCTGGCCATGGCGACCATTGCCGCCCAGTTTATCATCACCGCTTTTTTCCTCCATTTCCGGCCGGATCTGTTCCGGGGGGCTGCCGGGATGAGCATCGAACCTGTCCGGCTCGGAAGCATTGTTTTTGATACTCAGGAGAAACTCTATTATCTCATTATGCCCATAGCCGCGGTGATGACCTATTTCGGACAGAACCTGGTTCGGTCCAGGTTGGGCAGGGCATTCGTGGCCATCCGGGACAACGACTTGGCTGCAGAAATTATGGGGATCAGTCTTTTCGGCTACAAGCTCAGGGCCTTTTTTATCGGATGCTTTTTCGCTGGAACCGCAGGGGCCCTCAACATTGCCTTTAGGTGGACCGTGCGGCCGGACCAATACAGCCTGATGGACTCCATATGGATGCTGGGCATCATCATTATTGGAGGGATGGGATCCATCCTCGGGGGCATCCTGGGCACTGTGTTTATCAAGGTGCTGGATGAGCTCGTTTCGGCTCTCACCCCTTTCCTGGGTCGCGTCCTGCCCCCTGAACTCGCTTCACGTATCGGTGCCTCCACGGGGCTCGTGCTGTTTGGACTGGTGGTTGTTCTCTTTCTTATCTTGGAACCCAGGGGACTGGCCCACCGTTGGGAGATATTGAAAGGCCGCTTTAGACACTGGCCGTTTACATACGGCCACTAGCTGTCTTCATAGCTCAAGATCTAAAGATTCACCCGGCGGGTTAGTGTCAAGCCCGCCCTGGCGCTCCATCACGTGAGCATCAAAGGTCTCTGTGTTATGAGAGAATCGGAGCCAAAAACAAATCTCGGTCAGTGCCAGGTCTGGGCCAGGGTTTTTTGCGGAGCCGGGATGGCTGTTCCTCGAAAGGCGATATCTCAAAAGAATTTCACCGGACATTCCAGCGGGCTGATCTTTGAGGGTTGCGCCACAAAAGCCCTAGCAGAATTTCTCGTTCCGACCAAGTCAAAGCTCTCTCAAACCCTCAAAGATCAGTCCGCCTCCGCAGAACCGTATAGATATCGCCTTGAGGGGAATAGCCATCCCTGGCGAAAGCCTCGCCCGTCCTCCGCAATCCTATGGAGGATGGATCGGGTTGCCCGCCCTGGTCCGGGACGGGCCGGGGAGGGGAAGCTTCGCTGGTTTTTGTCCAAGCTTGTTTAAATCAACAGGCAAGAGGGATCTGACAAGAGAAAAACCACACTGAGAAAGGGGGTGACATATTCAGGAACGGGCGATGACATGTCTGTTTGGAACCATTAATCCATTTGGAGGGAGGATCCGTTATGAAAAAAAGGCTATTGGGCACCATCTTGGTTCTTAGCTTTGCCGTGTTTCCCCTGATTTTGAGCGGTACGGCGATGGCTAAGGAGAAATATGGCATCGGTTTCCTGGGTGACCTCACAGGCCCCCTCGGGTTCTGGAATGCCCCAAGGCTTGTGGGTATTCAAGACGCCATCGAGTACATGAATGAGACGTATGGCGGTATCGGGGGAAGAGAAGTCTTCGTGGAATGGGAGGATACCAAAAGCAAGATCGACATTGCCACAAGCGGCTATGAAAGACTCAGGTCAAAGGGCTATCCCATCTGGCACACCTGCGGAACCGGAGAGCAGCAAATTCTGAAGCAACGCTACGAAGCGGACCGGTCTCAGAGTATTTATACCTGTAGCACCAGTCCGAATGTGATTTATCCCCCAGGATATTGTTTTGGCACAGCCCCCTACTACCCCGACCTATGGGGTGCGTTTACGGACTGGGTGGTGGAAACTTGGGATTACAAGAAGATGGGCAGAAAGCCCCGGTTTGCCATCCTGACTTACGGCAGCGGGTATGGGAAAGCCTGCATCACCGACGAATTCATGAACTATGCCAAGGAAAAGGGGTTCGAGCATGTGGATACCATATTCGTCCCTTTTGTGACCGTTGATGCCATGACCCCTTTGATGAAGGCCAAGAAGCAGGGGGCGGACTGGCTCATCGGCCAGTGGATCTACCAGACCGTGCCGCCTTACATGAATGCGAACTACAAGATGAAGTTGGGCCTGAAATTTGCGGTGAATGCCTTTGGTGTGGATGACGTCATGATTTACAATTCCAAGCCCACAGAGGCGGCCGTCGGACTCACAGGGATCACCAACTGGCGGCAGTCATGGGAAGATACGGAAGGCATGAACATCATCCGCGACACATGGGCAAAGAAGAACAGAAGGCCTGAGGATCGCGGTGCGGCCTACATTCTCGGCTGGATGAACACCTGGCAGACCAAGAGACTGATAGAGGAGACATTAGCCAGGGTCGGAAGCTGGGATAAGGTCACAGCCAAGGAGGTCAGGATCAGCTCGGAAATGTGGGGGAAAGTGGATGTGAATGGGCTCGGGTCATTGACCTACGGCAAAGATCAGAGGGGTACCAGGGATATTCGGGTGGTACAGGTCGTGAAAAAGAAGGTTAATGGAAAGGAAGTGATCCGCTGGGATTATCTCACAGACTGGAAGAAAGCACCCAACTTGGTGCCAGAGGAATGGCAGAAGGCTTTGCCCTATTGAGGTGCCTTTTTTCCATCTGTTGGCCTTAGAAAAGAATGGGTGAGACTGAAGTGGCACTGGTGGTGTTTTCCCCACCAGGCCATTTCGTCTCATGAATGGCCCGGCTGGAAAACCTGTGAAGGGATGGTAGAATTGCTATGACGGATCAAAATGGGGCTGTCCTAAAAGTTGAGAGCGTCAACTTGCGTTTCGGTGCGGTGTGGGCCCTCAATAATGTCAGCCTGGAGGTCAAAGAGCACGAACTTCTTGCAGTTATTGGGCCGAACGGCGCGGGAAAAACGTCCCTCCTGAATTGCATAAACGGGTTCTACAGACCCGACGCCGGGAGCATCACCTTCCTGGGCAAGGATATCACGCGCCTTTCTCCTTCCAGAATCGCGGAAAGAGGCATCTCCAGGACATTTCAGAATATGCAACTCTACACGGGTCTGACAGCACTGGACAATATCATGGCGGGTAGACACCTTTATTTTCGCAGGGGCATGGCGGCCTGTGCCCTCTTTTTTGGTTGGGCGAGAAGAGAAGAGATCGAGCATCGAAGAGTGGTTGAAGACATTCTCGACTTTCTTGAAATCAAACCGATTCGAAAGCAAGTGGTGGGGGCCCTCTCCTACGGCCTCAGGAAAAGGGTTGATCTCGGCAGGGCACTGGCGCTCGAGCCCAGACTTCTCCTCCTGGATGAACCCATGGCAGGGATGAACCGTGAGGAGAAGGAAGATGTGGCCCGATTCATTCTGGATATTTACGAAGAGAGAGGCACAACCATGGTCCTCATTGAGCATGATATGGGTCTCGTGATGGATATTGCCGACCGGGTCGTGGTCCTGGATTTCGGCGTGAAGATCGCTGAGGGGACGCCGGATGAGATAAGGAACAACGACAAGGTGATCAAGGCTTATCTGGGAAAGACCTAGGCATGGAAAGACCTGGACGTTGATCTCTTTGAGGGGGACGTTTCATGGCAGAGAATATGACAATCCCCGGGCTTTTGAAGGCCAATTACGAAAGATGGGACGATCGCGAGGTGGCCATCAGGGACAAAGACTTCGGACTCTGGCAGGAATACACCTGGAAGGACAGCTACGAAAAAGTGAAATATTTCTGTTTGGGTTTGGTCAGCCTGGGCTTGAGGCCGGAGGATAAGGTCGCCATCATCGGAGACAATGAGCCTGAGTGGTTTTGGGCGGCCTTTGCCACACAGGCGGGTAGAGGCATCGTCGTTCCCCAGTTCACAGATGCGATCCCGGATGAGCTGAAATACAGCCTCGATTTTGCGGATTGCAAATTCGTGGTTGCCCGAGACCAGGAGCAGGTAGACAAGATCCTGGATATAAAAGACGTTCTCCCCAAGGTCGAAAAAGTGATTTACTGGTATTATAAAGGAATGCGCAATTATACGGAACCCTTCCTGCTCAGGTTCGACCAAGTGGAGGATCTGGGGAAAGAATACGAAAAAAAGCACCCAGGCCTATTCGAGACCATGGTCGAGGCCGTGTCCCCGGAAGATATTGCGAACATATACTACACGTCGGGAACAACGGGTCGCCCAAAGGCGGTAATGTGCAGCCACAGGGCCTTGATCGGCTCCACCAAGGCGACAATGACCCTCAGCAACATCCAGCATACGGACAACATCCTCTGCTATTTGCCGCCGGCCTGGGTGGGTGAGGCTTTTTTCGGTTCCGTTCCTCACCTGATCACCGGTGCCAAGCTGAACATTCCTGAGGAGCCGGAAACCGTGCTTCATGATATCACCGAAATTCTTCCTTACATGATCCTGGGCGGTCCAAGGCAGTGGGAAGGCTGGGTGTCTCAGATCCGCGCGAAGATCGCCGAGGCAGGCACCCTTGAGAGAGCGGTGTACAGGATCTTCATGCCTGGAGCACTCAAAGTCGCGGGCCTAAGATTGAAAGGAAGGTCCGTGCCGGGGTATTTGAAGTTCCTCTATATGCTCTCTGAGATTGTTCTTCTTCGGCAGCTCCGGGATCGTATTGGGTTGAGCAAGGCCAGATTCGCAGCCACAGCCGGATCGGTCCTTGGAGAAGACACCTTCAAGTTCATTGCGGCTATTGGCGTCAAGCTCAGGCAGGTGTATGGCAGTTCGGAAGGGGGGATGATTTCGGGGCATTTGGAAGACGATATCCGTGTGGCGACCGTGGGGCCGCCTTTGCCGGGCGTCAAGGTCAAGATCTCGGATGAAGGAGAGATTCTGGTGCAAAGTGACTATGCCTTTTCCCAATACTACAAGGAACCAGAGGAGACGTCTAAAGCCCTGAGGGAAGGGTGGTGGTACAGCGGTGATGCCGGAACCATCGATGAGCAAGGCCACATTATTTTCATGGATCGCGTCTCCGAGCTCGGTGAACTCAAGTCTGGAGCGAAATATGCCCCACAATACATTGAAAGTGGTCTCCGGTACAGCACCTACATCAAAGACGCCATGTCTATTGGCGATAAGAGAAGAGATTTCGTGACCGCCATCATTATCATTGACTTCGAGAACGTCGGCAGGTGGGCCGAGATCCATCGGGTCCCTTACACGACCTTCACCGATCTTTCCCAAAAGGATGAGGTGGCCGACCTCATACGTACCGACGTCGAGAGGG
>Ga0209427_10008336_pt1 | contig 11666 bp, 7 predicted proteins | sample DeeMarSWOR136_30_FD_187465 | JGI IMG/M metagenome (GOLD analysis project Ga0209427, IMG submission 187465) | Marine sediment microbial communities from White Oak River estuary, North Carolina - WOR-1-36_30 (SPAdes) (version 2) | ecosystem: Environmental > Aquatic > Marine > Intertidal zone >... | reverse complement strand
CTGCTACTTCAGCGGCAATTTTCCCCGTTATCATTGCGGGATATATACCTTCCGCCTCTAGAGGGCATGGAAATCCACCAGCATCACCAATTAATATTACCCCATTAGTATAAGTATTAAAAGGGTAATCTAACCAAGGTAGTAAGTGAACTTGTAATTCACGTGGTTTAGCTTCAAGGATTTTTAGCAATCTTTGGAAATAATTTAGATTTATGACTCGATTTAAGTAGTATAATGGATTTTTATCCCACCAATTCATCCAATTTCCTAATCCTTGATGAAAACCATCATTAAAGAAGACTTGATATGAAGCAGGGAAATTTGAACCCCACCAAACAGCTAGAGCCTCATCACCCATGATATCACTGATTTTTTTGGGATCTGCTTGAAAGTCGTATTGTGGCACCAAAGTAACCTGATCTTGAGCCCATTTATTTCTCAATCCAGATTTTTGTGCTACCATTGATATTACTCCATCTGCCCCAATAACAATTGGAGCTTTATATTTTACACCATTTTCATCAATTACACCACATACTTTACCATCTTCCTTAAATAAGTCTACAATTAATATTGATGTCTTTAATTCGGCGCCAACATCAGTGGCAGATTTTGCGATCCATGGATCAAATTCACTACGATAAACATTCATAGTGATCCATGATTTAGCTGGTTCATATGAGACTGATTCTGTTGGTCGTGCCATTATATACCCGGCTACTATATCATCCTTATTTACAAAATAATTTCGGGCAGCTACTCCTGCCCTCATAGAAGGACATTTTTCAGGAGTTAAATTCTTCATCAATTCAGGAAAATCTCTGAACATGCGAGGGCCTAATCCACATCCTGAAGAATTTTTTTCACCTGGTTTACGCCCACGCTCAAAAAAGACTGTTTTTAGACCATTTTCTGCAGCAGTTTTAGCTGCTACAGATCCTCCCGGTCCAGCACCCACTATTATTAGATCATAATTTTTCATACGAATTTCCTTAGTATGTTTTTTATAAAAAATATAATTGTTTAATAATACTTATCTATTAAATAAAGTTATATTTTTTTGAATAAAAATATCTTAATAGATGGAAATATTTTAAGAAGAAATAAATTTCTTTTTCTAATAATATGAGTGAAGATCAGATATATTCTGAATTAGTTAAGATCTGTGGTTCTAGAAATATTTCAAATGAGTTTAATTTAGTTAAATCTTATTCAGAAGATCTAAGTTTTTTTCCTAAGAATAATCCACAATGCGTAATTTGGCCTAAAAATAGAAAACAAATTCAAAAAATTTTAAAAACAGCTAATTCCCTAAAATTTTCTATTATTCCTGTTAGTTCTCCCTCAGGTCCTCGACACCATGGAGACACAATTCCACGTTACAATAAGGGTGTTATATTAAACCTCTCTAAATTGAATAAGATTATTAATGTTGATAGAAAAAACAGAGTAGTTATGATTGAAGCTGGTGTTACTTTTAATGACCTAATCCCTCTTTTACATAAAAAGGGATTAAGGCTATTAATGCCTTTATTCCCTAGAGCCTCAAAATCTGTACTTACAGCAGCACTTGAACGTGAACCTATTACAATCCCACGTTATATGTGGGATTCATCAGATCCATTACTCTGTACTGAAGTCTATTTCGGAAATGGTGAATTATTTAAAACAGGAACAGCAGCAGGACCGGGGAGTATTAAACAACAAAAAAAGTCAGGTCAAGCTCAAGTAAATCCAATGGGTCCTACTCAATTCAGCCCATTTAGGATTATTCAAGGAGCACAAGGAAGTATTGGAATTGTCACATGGGCTACACTTAAACTGGAATTAGTTCCATCAGTCCAAAAGGTTTATCATCTCCAATCAGATAATATTGAAAAACTCTTAGACTTTCAATACGAATTATTAAAATATCGTTTATGTGATGAATTACTAATCCTAAACAATATTAATTTAGCTTGTTTGATTGAAGAAGATCCAGATGATATTTTACATTTAGCTAAGGAATTTGCTGAATGGAATCTAATATTTGTTATCTCAGGAAAAGGGAAATTGGCAAATGATAGAATATCATATCTAGAAGCTGATATTCATGATATTATAAAAGAAAAAAATCTAGATATAACAAAGAATAACATAGTAAATGAAAATGATATTTTTAAGTTTTTAAATCGATGTGATACAAATCCTTGGAGATTGCGATTGAGGGGAGGGTATCAAGATATTTTTTTTATTTCGAATTATGAAAGAATCAAAAAATTTATTGTTATGGTCAAGGAACAATTTCCAAATAATTTGGGGGTGTATATTCAAGTAATTAACCAAGGCACAGCATATCATTGCGAATTTGATATATATTATGATCCTAATGATAAAAAAGAAACTTCAGACATTAAAGAAAGGTTCTTAACAACTAGTATCAATTTGATGGATTCTGGTGCCTTCTTTAATCGTCCTTATGGCCTTTGGGCTAAAGAAGTTTATAAAAGACATGAAGACTCAACTCAAATAGTCTTAAAAAAAATTAAGAAAATATTTGATCCTAATAATATTTTAAATCCTGGAGTTTTATGCTTTGATGAACTCCAAAAGAATAAGGAAAATGTTAATAAAATTAGCTTTTAATATTGAAAAAAAATAGAGAATGGAATATAAAAGAATATTGGTATGAATTATCTTAAATTAAATGAATTATTTGTTTTTGTTTTTATTAATGTACCTAGGATACAAATTTAAAGTATAAAATGCAACATTAGATTTCTTAATAGTTATTAATTTATTTGATGAAAAATTACACAAAGTCAATTTTGATTAGTTATATTTTATAAAAAGGGGAGTCTCTACATTATTGAATGAGCAGGAATATAATCAAATGATAAAACGCTGCCTCCGATGCTCCATCTGTAAATGGATACCACAACTACAAATTAAAAGCCAAAAGTATGCATCAATTTGCCCTTCAATAGATATATTTAACTTTCATGCCTATAGTGGGGGAGGTCGCATAATAATAGCTTTAGCATTAGAGATGGGGAGATTAAAACCGTCTCAAGAATTAATGGATATCGTATATAAATGTACTGAATGTGGTGGATGTGCTATTGCTTGTAAGTTTCTAAATACTTTAGAACCACTTGAAATCATTATAAAACTTAGAGAAAAGTTAGTTTCTTTGGGGTATGGACCAATGCCAAAACAACAACAATATATTGAATATATAAAAAGCAAAAATAATCCTTATAATGAAGCTCATGAAAAGAGGTTAGATTGGCTACCAAATGATATTAAGATTGATTCTAACGCAAAAGTTTTATATTTTGTAGGTTGTACCTCATCTTACAGGAGAAAAGAAATAGCGGTTGCTACTGCTCGAGTAATGAATGCAGCAAACTACCCATTTAAAATTCTTGGTGAAAATGAATATTGTTGTGGAAGCCCAATCTTAAGGACTGGAGATAAAAGTTCATTTATAACTCAATTGAACAAAAATCTTGATATAATTGAAAAAGAAGGAATTAAAACTGTTGTCTTTAGTTGTGCTGGATGCTATAACACATTTAAAGTTGATTATGCTTTAGAACGAGATTACAATTTCGAGATAATTCATACAACGGAATTATTTAACGAATTACTAGATTCGGGAAAATTTAAGTTAACAAACAAAGTACCATTAACGGTTACATATCATGATCCATGTCACTTAGGACGTAATTCTGAACCTTATGAAGAATGGGATGGGGATACATTAGAAATGATGCCTCTTATATCTCTCAACATACCAGAAAAACCAAAGAGATGTGGAAAATATGGAATTTACGAATCTCCAAGAGCTTTGTTAAATAAAATACCCGGGCTTAGTCTCGCTGAAATGGAAAGAATTAAGGAATATTCATATTGTTGTGGTGCTGGAGGGGGTGTAAAATCAGCATTTCCAGAATTTGCACTTGAAACAGCTAAGATTCGTATTGAGGAAGCAGAAGATACTGGAGCAGAAGTAATAACATCTGCATGTCCTTTTTGTTCCACAAATTTAAAGGATGGAATAAGCAAAAGAGGTTCTAATTTAAAGTTTTATGATATAAGTGAGATTTTATTAATGGCAATAGGCTCTCCTAAAAGATCTTTTAAAGAAACATCCATGAGGGCTATTTAAATGGTATTGGAGAAGGATATATTTAAAGAATTTGAAGATATTGTAGGTCTAGGAAACATTGATGATAATGAGGTTATTACAAATGTATATGCGTATAACTGGTGTATGGAAATTTTTAATTATATGGAAGGTAAGGAACCTATACCCTTTTCTAATGTCCCTAAAGCGGTAATTTTACCTTCAACCACGGAAGAAGTTCAAAAAATAGTAATATTATGTAATAAATATGAAATTGTTTTCAAAGCTCAAAGCACGGGACTTGGTCCTTGGAATCAACCTTCTGTGGATAATTCTATAATTTTAGATCTTCGTAGAATGAACCGTATTATTAAAATTGATGAAAAGAACCTTTATGCAGTAATTGAACCATATGTTAGTGGGGCACAATTACAATCCGAGATTATGAAAAATGGTCTCAATTGCCATATGCCGGGCGCCGGTCCTCAAGTCTCTCCCTTAGCAAGTGCTACAAGTATGAATGGTCCTGGATTTACTTCTCCTTCTACGGGTTATAGTGCACGGAATGTTTTAGCTGTTGAATGGGTTTTACCAAATGGAGAAATTCTGAGCTTAGGATCTTCTGGCTTAAAAAGCAATCCAGATTGGTTTCATGGTGATGGTCCGGGACCAAGTTTAAGGGGAATAATGCGTGGTTGGGCAGGAACCAAATCAGGACTTGGAATTTTTACAAAAGTTGCTGTAAAGCTTTTTCCTTATCCATGTAGTACAGAATTTAATGTTAAAGGAAGTTCTGCTAATTATGATTTTAATATCCCTGACTTTATGAAATTATATGTTATGGATTGTGGAAATTTTAAGAAACTCGAAAATGTTATGCTGAATGTAGAAGAGGAGGAAATATCTTTTATGTGCAGTTATTTATCCAGTTTTGCTGTTATGGCTATTTTTTCCAATTCAATTGAAAGTTTAATGGATAAAATATCACTTGGGCAATTGAAAGCTCCTTTAGTTGTATTGATAGCAGCTCGTACAGAACAAGAATTTGGTTATAAACAAAAAGTAATGGATTTTGTACTCAAGAAATTTAAAATTAAAAACATTATTGGAGAAATTTATACACCTAATCCAATATTTTTCGCTGAAGCTCTCCGTTCAAATTTAGGACTACATGGCTTTATAGCTACTGGAGGGTTTCAATCTTCTAAAGGAGTAGCAGATACTGCTGCTGTATGTCTTCGGAGTACTAAGTCAAACATCTTGGTAAAGCAGGAGTTTATTAAAAAGGGAGTTATTGCTAATGATTTTGGAGAAGGTACATGGATGACATCATATGAATCAGGTCATTATTTCCACATGGAATCCCCCACAATGTTTGATCAAACTAAAGTGAGTAGTGTAAAGGGAATGGCTGAATATATGGAGAAGAGCAATCAATTAGATTTATTAAAACATCTTGGTGCTCCATTTTTCGTAGAAGGCACACGTATGCATGAGTTATTTGGACCTTATATGTCTAACTATCACATATGGCTAAGAAAAATCAAAGAAACATTTGACCCAAATAATATATCTGATTCGGGCTTTTATATTTCACCACAAAACAAACAAAATTAATAGGTATAGGAGTAAATGATTGGAAAATCAAACCAAGAAAATAAAAAAATAAGAGGTTTTGCAGTTCTAATTAATAGTATCCTAACACCCCTAAATAAAAACAAGAAATTCCAGGAAAAATTTGGAAATCTTAATGTAAAATTTCTTTTAAATGCTTCAAATTTAAATCATGCGGCAATTATTATAGTTGAAAAAGGAATGGTGAGCGTTGAGAGTATTCCAAATAAACCAAAAGAAAATTTAAAGAAACAAAAAGTAGGTTGGAATGCCTTTTTAGAAATGGATACACAAACTTTTCTTGCTATTGCGATGAATAGACTTTCACTATTTGGTGTCGCGAAAAAGTGGTTAACCCGTAAAATAAGAATGCGCGGGATTATAAAATTGCTAATTTTATTAAAAATATTTAGGTTTTTAACAAATTACAACTCGTAAATTTTATATTAATTAAAATTAAGTATGGAGAAAAAGATTTATAATGAGTACTAAAATTGTAGAGAAATGGTTAGGTCCAGACCGCAAAGATGGCGAAATTAAACCAATTGAACCTAAAGATGATGCATTGCATATTGATATGAAAAGGAAAGGAACCAGAGAATGGTGGTATTTTGATGCTCGTCTTGATAATGGATATACAGTAGTAGGATTCTTTCGAGCGAAACACGAACGAACAGGGAAAACTGGTGTAGAAATTACGATTTATAAGCCAAATGGAAAAAAAATACAGAAAGTAATAGATTATCTTCACTCTGATCTTAGAGCTTCCCGAAATTTACCAGATCTGCAAATCGGTGAAAATTATATAAAAGTTGATTATCATAATCAAGAATTCCCAATCTACGAAATCTTCTTAGATGAAGGTGAATATGGACTTCATTTAAAGTATACTGCCAAAATTCATGGTTGGAAACCTGGAAAAGGTTATATTGAGTTTGGAAAATCAAATGAATTTGGGTGGGTTGTAGCTCTACCTCGAGCGGATGTTGAGGGAACTATAAAGGTTAACAACAAAACAATTCAAGTAAAAGGTATTGGATATCATGATCATAACTGGTTAAATTTCAATTTTGCCATGATAATAGACTACTGGTATTGGGGTAGAATATATTCTGATAATTATACTGCTATTTTTGCATACATTAAATGTAATAAAAAAATGGATAATTATCCGATCAAAGTGCTAATGCTTGCGGAAAACGAAAATGTAATTCTTAGTACGGGGGAATATGAACTAATACAAAATAATTTTGAATATAATCATAAGGTTGGAAATAGTTATCCAAAATTTTTGAAATTTAATTTAGATAATCACTATGAAATAGTCCTTGAAGTGCTAGAGATAATTGATGCGACCAACTTACTAATTGAATTAGGACCCATTAAACGTTTCTTTGTAAAAAATCTCTTAAAGCTAAAACCAGGATATTTTCGATTAAATTCTAAATTTCAACTTAATATATATATTAATGGTGAATCTTATACAGAAAAAGGAAGTACTCTTCATGAGATGGTTATTACTAAATAAAAAATTAGTATTTCTCTGAAATTTTATTTTTTTCTTCTAATGCTTTTTTTGGAAATAATCTGTTTCTCAATTTAACTGTACTAGTTTCCATATCATAATCAACTAATCCCGCTTTAGCTAATTCTTGTACTGAATGCAATACAAAAGCACCCCCTATCCCTAATGTCGTTTTTAATTCATCTCTGGTCATAACCTCTTTATTTCCATGTAATGTAAGAAGTATCCTGTAATGTGGTTGTCCTGCCCATATCTCTGAAACTAATACAGTATATATTGAGAGTAAAGCACGAACTCGCTCAAAATTATATTCTGCTTCTTCTGCTTCCTCCGCAGCTTTCATAAATTTAGATAATTCTATCTTAACCTTTTGGTATTCGTCTAATAATTTCATTTGCTCTTCTGTTAAAGAACCAATTTTTTGATCTCTTTCTCGTTTCTCTAATTCAAGTTTTTTTGTAGCATCTTCCAACTTCTTTTTCTCTTTCTCTAAATTTTGTTTCTCGCTTTCTAACTTATTTTTTTCTTCTTCTAATAGCTTTTTTTCATTTTCAAGTGTTACCTTCTCTTTACTTAGTTCTTCTTTATCATTTTCAAGTTTTAATAATGCCATTCTTGATGTTTCTAGAACTTCAATAAATTCCTTGAAACTTGATTTGGCTGCTTGAATTGTCTTATCAAGAATATTTAAGGTTTTTTCATCATCTGACATTGTAGTTACAAATATTTTTTTTTCAATTAATTTTAATATATTCATTCTCATAAAAAATATTTTTTAGATTCAAAGTACCAGAATTATGTTGAATCAAAATCAGAGATTAATTCTTGGTGTTTCAGTTCAAGTATTTATAATGGGATTAGTATCTCTTTTTACAGACATTTCAAGTGAAATGATTCAGAGTATTTTGCCAGTATTTATTTTATATATTGGGGGTAATGCTATAGTTCTTGGTTTAATTTCAGGAGTCACCGAAGCTATCGCAAATATTTTAAAAGGAATAACAGGTTGGCTAAGTGATAAATTTAATAAGAGAAAACCATTTGTAGTTGCTGGTTATACATTATCTAATTTATCAAAACCATTTATAGCACTTAGTCCATCTTGGGAATACGTTTTAGGCTTAAAATCAATTGATCGTTTTGGAAAAGGATTAAGGACTTCCGCAAGAGATGCTTTGATATCATATTATGCAACAGAAAGAGGGAAAACATTTGGATTACATAGAGCTATGGATACTTTAGGTGCTGCGATAGGTTCACTTTTAGCTTTTTTCTTTTTATATTTATCGTGGACTTATTCACAGATCATATTCTTTTCTATTTTTCCAGGAATTTTAGCAATTTCTCTAATTCTTATTATAAAAGATGTGGATCCAAGTGAATTAGATAAAATTTCAGATTTCAGTAAACAGTCAATTAAAGATGATAAAAAAGCTAATAAAAATCTTGTTAAATTGATTATTATTTTAGGAGTCATTGAATTTGCTAGTTTAAATATTGTTTTCCTTCAAATAAGAGCCTTAAATTTTATTCCTATGGAATATTTCATACCAATCTTATATTTAGTGAGTAATCTCATTTATGCCTTATTCTCTCCTCTGACCGGAACTTTGTCAGATAAAATTGGACGTAAGCCAGTTATTATAATAGGTTTGTCAATATTATTACTATGCTGTATTATTTTAGCTTTCCCTATTGAAATATCTCTTTATTCCATTCTATTAATCTTTATTATTTTTATCATGTATGGATATTATTTAGCATCTGTAGATCCTATTTCAAGAGCATATATTGCGGACTTAGTAGGAAAAAATAAAAGAGGTCGAGCTTATGGATATTATTACCTTTCAGTAGGTTTGATATCGTTAGGCGAATCATTTATTTTTGGTTTAATATATGGCTTATTCTCGTTTGTTTGGGCATTTATCTATATTTCAATTCTCTTATCCATTTGTATAGTTATTTTTTCTATAACAGATTTTTCTAAAATTATTCATAAAGATAAATAAAAAATTTGAATTATCTAAATTCTGGATTTCTAAAAATCTCCTTAAAATATTTAATTTAGATATGCCTTAGAATCATAGTTTTAGGGTTCTAGACCTAGTGTCATAATATTTTGACATGAGAAATTATCTCTTTTCCCCTTAAATACCTCTTAAGAAAATCCAATATTCTCTAATATCATGAAAAATCCGAAAAATACTGATCTTTATAATATCTTGAAACTTTGGAAAAATTGGTTTTTAAAAGAAGCTTCGATAAAGATTTAAATAGAAAATCTAGATGATTTAATTTAATAGAAAATAAACAACAACCAATGTGAAATTAATAATAAAATTTACAATTCTTGATATAACTAAATTATTTAAAATGGGTTTATGCTTACTTATTTATCAAATCTCCTTTTTCGTTTCCATTTTCATATTGAAGAATTCAGAATCATCTCCTAGAAGCATTGCTTCTAGGAAAATTCTTCAATTTTTAAATATATCTCCAAAAAAAAATTCACAATTCTTTGACATATAGGAATAATATAAAAAATACGAATTTTTTTCTAATATCTTGAAATATTGGAAAAATCAATTTCTACACATTATCTTGAAACTTTGGAAAATTAAATTTACTTAAACCACTATAATAAAACTTTAAATAGGAGATAAGCGTGTTTTAATTAATCTATAATTTAGAATTAAAAACTAAGTAAAAAATTACTATTTTTTTTACTTCCAAAAATCGATAAAATTAACAAAAAAAAAATACGTGAAAATTATGGAAATGGAGAAAAAAAATTTAGCAATAATTATTTTAGCTGTCGTACTTGCCGCTTCAGGAATTGGAAACGTCATCCTAGGTATATCAGCAGGTGCCTTTAAGACACCATCAGACAAAAATATCCTTAGAGACGCAGATTCAGAAACTGCTGGTCCTGCAGTTTTAGATCCCGCCGATTCATGGGATAGCGTATCAAATGACATGATAAGACATATTTGTGATAATTTATGGTATTACGACCTATACGATCCTAATTTTGCACTTGAAATGCGGTTAGCAGCTGAATATCCCACCTGGGATTCTACCAATACAGAATTAACTGTCATTCTAAGGAAAGATGCTTGGTTTCAGGATGGTACTCCATTTACCGCAGATGCGGTTAAATTTACATTCGATCGAATTACTTATTTTCTTAACGTATCTGGCACATTACCATCTATTTCCCATGTTTGTGATCCAGCAAGTTTATTCTTCGATATGAAAAATGACCCAATCCTTAACAGAACTGTGGTTAATAGTGATTATAATGTTACTTTCATTTTGAATAAACCAAATGGTGTATTTATTCCTTTATTATCCTACGATGCATGCGCAATTGTCTCTCCCACCTCTACTCCTGCTACAGAATACTTACAATTAGGAATTGATAAATTAGTAGGGACTGGTCCTTTTGAATTTGTACATTTCATAGCCGGTGAAGAACTAAAATTTAGACGTTTTGATATGTATTGGGGTCCTGCAACATATTGGGATGAAATAATTTGGGTGTATTACCCCGATGATGTTACCGCAAATAATGCTTTATTAGGTGGAGAGGTTGACTACCTTGGAAATCCATTGACATCTCTTATTTCACAATTTCAAGCTGATCCAGATATAACATTTGTAAATTTAGAAACGAGTACTATATATAGATATTGGGGAATTAATAACAGAATAATTAACAATACAAATGTAAGAAAAGCTATTGCATATGCCTATAACTATACTTATTACATTGAAGTAATCCGTCTAGGTTATATGATTCGAGCCGAGCAATTCTTACCCCCAGGATTCCCATATTATAATGCATCATTCAAAGCTCCATATCTTAATACAGCTATCGCGAGACAAGCAATGCTAGATGCCTGTGATGAACTTGGTCTAGATAAAAGTGGTCTTACAGCACAAGCTGTTGGTGTGAATGCAACTAACGATGCTAATTGGCTTGCAAAAAACTTTTTCACATTTAAAGTTTTACAACATGAAGGATGGTCTACTGGAGTAGAGATGAATATTGCTTTTGCTAATGATCTAGACAAAATTGGTATTACTCTTGAACCCGATATTATGGATTGGGAGACCTATATATGGGTATCAACCCATAATGAAGATAGGCTTGAACTTTTCCATACTGGATGGGGTCCAGATTATTTAGACCCATTCAACATGATTATGCCATTATTGAATAATATGTCTAGCGCTAATCATATTCAACTACAAGATCCACAAATTATGGCTTGGCTAGTACAGTACGAAGAGACAGATCCACTTGATACTGCTACAAGAGCTAATTTAATCTATAAGATCCAAAATAGAGCACTAAATGAAATCTATGTCGAATTAGCTGTAGCCAATGACATGGTAATGATCGTACATGAT
>Ga0209427_10008333_pt1 | contig 11667 bp, 9 predicted proteins | sample DeeMarSWOR136_30_FD_187465 | JGI IMG/M metagenome (GOLD analysis project Ga0209427, IMG submission 187465) | Marine sediment microbial communities from White Oak River estuary, North Carolina - WOR-1-36_30 (SPAdes) (version 2) | ecosystem: Environmental > Aquatic > Marine > Intertidal zone >... | reverse complement strand
AAAAACATACGGTTTACCTGAAGATGAAATCGCAAAAATTACCAAGTATTTACCTCATCACGCGATTGACCGTCTGGAAGAGATCATCAATTCTTTACCTGAGTTACGGGAAATCCGGCATAACTTACCGCTTTATGAAGAAATCATGCGCCTGGCGCAACGCATCGCAGATTTTCCCCGCCATCTTTCTATTCATCCCGGTGGTGTAATCATAGCACCAGATAAAATCACATATTATACATCGTTGGAGATTGCCGGTAAGGGCATTATTATCTCGCAATACGATATGTACTCTATCGAAAAGCTGGGTCTGGTAAAAATGGATTTGCTCGGTGTTCGTTCGTTAAGCATCATAACCGATTGTATGAAATTTGTAAAAACGCGCTACGATAAAGCTAAAGAGAATGCATTCCCTGATACACCCGCCCTGCAATTCCTCTTAAAAAACGCAGAACAATTATCTCCGCTGGATCTAAGAACAATTCCTGAAAACGACCCACAGGTTACTGGTTATATTCGCAGCGGAAAAACAATGGGATGTTTTCAATTGGAGAGCCCGGCCATGCGCGGCTTACTGCAAAAGATGCAAATCGAAAATGTTGATGACGTGATTACCGCAGTAGCGTTAATTCGGCCCGGTGCCTCAGGAAGTGGCATGAAGGAAGTGTATATCAGAAGACGCGCAGGTTTAGAAGCGGTAACTTACGTACATCCTTCGCTGGCGCCGGCTCTTGATGATACGTATGGCGTAATTATTTATCAAGAACAGGTGCTGCGCGTCGCCCATTTTGTTGCCGGACTCTCATTAGGCCAGGCTGATGTTCTGCGTCGCGCTATGACCAAATCGCGCACAAAAAAAGAATTCATGTCTATATACCAGGATTTTATTGCTGGTGCGCTTAAACATGGCCTTACACCCGACCAGGCTGAACAGGTATGGAAATTCCTCTCTCAATTTGTCGGCTATGGCTTCAACAAAGCCCACTCCGCTACTTATGGAACGATTGCCTACCAAAGCGCCTTCCTTAAGTATTATTTTCCAGTGGAATACATGTGTTCGGTATTGAACAATCAGGGTGGATTTTATTCACGCATGGCCTATATTGAGGAGGCACGGCGTATGGGTATTCCTCTGCGCCTCCCAGATGTAAATTACTCTGACAAGCATTTTAAATGTGAAGGTCAGGAAATTCGCACAGGATTAAGCCCCATCTTTGAGCTCTCTGAACGCACGATGGAACGGATCTTACAGGAACGTGCCTGCCGGCCATTTACAGATTTATACGATTTCTTGAACCGCACACGTGCCGGTGAGAAAGAAGCTGCTCATTTAATTAAAGCCGGTGCACTAAATTCCATTCACCCCAGCGGCCCACAACTTTTGCTTTTAAACAAAATCTACTTTAAAAATAATAAGAAAAGAAATGTCAGCGACTACGTAATTGGTAATATTGAATTGCCCCCTTATAATAGCTATCAAAAGATACTAAACGAGATGGAGATGTTAGATTTTGCCATTACAAACCATCCCTTAATGCTTTTCGAAGATTACATAAACTGGAATGACATGGTCCCGTCTATTCAGATAGAAAAGTATAAGAATCAAACCATACAATTTTGCGGCTGGCTCGTCACATCGCGTCGCGTGAATACAAGTAAGAACCAGTATATGAAGTTTCTCACTCTCGAAGATCGTTTTGGACTCTGTGAAGCTGTACTATTTTCCGAAGCGTATGCCAAATATGGCCATTTGATTAAAACCCACGGTCCATATATCATAAACGCTAAAGTACAGTCTCGCCTGCCTGGAGAAGCAAACTTAATCGCCGAGAAAGTTGAATTAGTACAAATGGATAAGGGTGAAATGGAAGCCGTATTGCAGAAAAAGCAGCCACCCATGTGGGATGGAATATAGATGTAAAACTACACCTTTATGCAAAGGGCTGTTGCAGAATATATTCTACAACAGCCTTGAATAAAAGAAAGTTGTGATGTAATTATTTCTTCATCAACTGAACATTAATAATAATATCAACCATCTTGCATTTAATGATCAAAAGCCTCAAATTAAATATTATTAAAAATTTCTGAAGATATATCGACGACGATTTGGGAGAGAACCATGCCTGATTTACAAACCAAATATATGAACCTTACATTAAAGAATCCAATTATAGTTGCCAGCAGTGGATTGACGAGTTCCGTAGAAAAGATCGAAGCCTGTGAAAAAGCCGGCGCTGGAGCTGTTGTGGTAAAGAGCCTTTTTGAAGAAGTATTGGCGCAGGAGGACTGGGGTTTAGAACAATCCGCACCCTACCATCCCGAAGCTCAAGATTATCTTTACAATGAGTTACAAATGCAATATGGCCCAAATACATACTGCGAACTGATAACGGAAGCAAAACGCAGGGTTTCTATTCCTGTAATAGGTAGTATTAACTGTGTATCAACAAAATGGTGGCCTGAATTTGCCTACAAAATTGAAGCAGCAGGGGCTGACGCGATTGAACTTAATATTTTTAAGATAGCGGTTGATCCTGAGATAAATAGTGCAGCTATGGAGAAGTTATATTTTGATGTCCTGGAACAGGTTAAATCTAAAGTAAGCATACCTGTTGCCATGAAGATTAGCAGGAATTTTACTGCTCTCCCCTACCTTATCACGAACTTGAATAAAAAGGGATTGGATGCCATTGTTATGTTCAATCGCTTTACCGAGCCTGATATAGATATTCATAAACTTAAATTAAAAACAACATTTTCTTTCAGCAATCAGGACGACATCTATGGTGTGTTGCGCTGGGTTGCTCTGTTATACAATAACGTTGATTGTGATATATCTGCCACAACCGGTATTCATAGTTCCGAAGGTATAATTAAACTATTACTGGCAGGTGCCACAACGGTTCAGTTGGCCTCAACACTATACCGTAACGGTCTAAAGAAAATTCGTCAACTAATTTCGGAAATTGAAACCTGGATGATTAAATACAAATTAGAGGACATCAGCCAGTTTAGAGGTCGTTTAGCTTTCACACCTGAATATGATCCGGAAATATATCTCAGAGCCCAGTTTATGGAAAAGATAAGAGGGATTGAATAAGATTACATAGCGGTAGTAATTAACCTTGTTATCACAGAATCCTCAAGTACATTCTTACCTATTCTCTGTCTTTCAAGCAATTGTAAACTATCGAGAGCAAAATTCTCATTGGAAAGCATTCCTTCAGATTTATTCCATTCGCTACTTAATATCATGAATGAATTTTGTCTGGAACTCGCAAAGTTAAAACCTACAAGCAGAACAAAAATAATAAAGATCATAACTAAAGCCTGATATATGGGAATTCTGTATTCAAAAAGACTTATAATTGAATTCCAAAACATACTAATAACACCGGGGTATCCAGATATTTTTTTTAAAGCATTTTCTCTAATTCTGGGAAAAGGCTCTACATTATTATCAGGAGATGAGGTAATAGCTCTTTTTATATCAAGTAAAAAATGCTCATACTTTTTACATTGCGGGCAAAAATTTAAGTGTTGTTCAATTAATTGTTGTTCCTGGGTTGATATCTCTTCAACACTCCCTTTTAGCAATATATATTCAATTTCTTGACAGTCTGGTTTGATATTAGCTCTGCTCATTGATTTGTACCTCGATATTATTTGGATTTAATTTTTTTAGTTTATGTGCTAGATACTTGGTGATATAATAGAGTCTTGACTTTACCGTACCTTCTGTACAATTTAGGATTGTGGCTATATCTTTTATGGAGAGATGTGCTTGAAAACGCAACAGAAATATACTTCTACGAACATGATCCAGTTTATCAACTTCATTCCATATCGCTGCCGTAATGAGCTCAAGATCAATTCGGCTTTCGGCAAGGAATAATCCATCTTCAGAATAGATGGCCGGGCTTTCAGTTGCTCCTAAAATCAAGAATTCTTTTTTTGTATTTAAGCGACGGTATTCATTTTTACACATGTTATGAGCTATTGTATAAATCCATGTAGAAAATACAGCTGTACTAACAAATTGTGTAGGTTTTTGCAGAATTTTTAAACATATTTCCTGCAGAAAATCCTGTGCTTTTTGTTCATCACCCCCCAGCATGCGAAAGAAATAATGCAGTAATTTATGAGCATAGCGGTCGTAAAGCTCATTAAATGCATAGCGATCATTTTTTTGAATCATGTGCATTAAATTTTCATCACTACTACTTTTATATTTTGTTTTAAATATTAACATAGACCATAAACGTGTAATCAAATAAACTCTTAAAAAGCATTTTGTCTAAATAGTTCCAATTTTTTTCTGGCGTTAGTATCCTTTGGATTTAGAAGCAGCCAATTTAAATTCATCCCTGATTAACCTGAGATGTTTATTAGTCCAGGGGATAACATCCTCTGATATTTTTTCCTCCATTTGAGAAATAACATATTGTACTTTTAGCATATTATCTATTCGGGCATAATAATAAGCTAGTTCAAGAAAGGCGCCGCGATAATTTTGAAGATAGGCCTTTATAACTTTATCATAATTTACATCTCTATTTGACAATCCCCTATATTTATACACTTCAATAAGATTTCTCTCCAATCTTTGGGGGTCGATATGCCGCTTTTTATACGGCACTAATTTGTATATCAAACCATCCATACGAAAATATTGTCTCAATTCCTCAGGATAACTTCGAATCGGGGCACTGGCGCTAAAATAAACAGCTTTGTTCCATTTATTTGCCTGGAGTATTCTTAAAATCATGGAATCTCTTACACAAAGAAAAGAACCATAAGGTGTTTTATGGCTCGGAAATACTGTAAAAGAAATTTTAGTTGGTAAATTCTGCACCGAATTTAAAAGACCGGTGCGATACTCATCATTGTAGCTAATGGCAATATGCTTGGGAACATTCAACGCAACCATCTGCCTCTGCCAGGGAATAAATCCCAACCTTGTTAATTCTTCATCGCTCATTCGTATGGGTACTTTCGGTTTCAAGTCACGAAGTTGTCGCACGTACCAGTCCGTATTTAATAATTCTAAATTTACAATCCTGACATCGTTACGAATACCTTCAACCTCTTGTAGATACCATAAAGGATAGGTATCATTATCGCCACCTGTAAACAAAATTGCATTAGGATCACATGTTTGCAGCATATTATAGGCATAATCCCACGCAACATACCTGCCGCTTCGGTCATGTGAATCATAATTTTTTATGAATATGTATAAGGGAAGCAAACTCATAATAAAAGACAAAATTAACAGTTTTGGAATTTCTGAAAATCTCAATTTAACCATTATTTTTTTTAGTAGGTGCAATACTGAGGCATAAGACAATCCAATCCATATCGAAAATGATAAAAAGGATATTACATAACTGTAATCCCTTTCGCGTGGTTGTGGATCAGCCTGATTCAGATATACTACTAAAGCCAGACCAGTGGCAAGAAAAAGAGCTAACACCGCTAGTGCGGATTTATAATTATTTTTAAAATGCCAGTATAAACCGACAAGTCCCAAAATCAATGGCAACGCATAAAATTTATTGAAGGACCAATCAGTCTCGTTCTCATCCAGCCCAACAAACTGCCATAAGAAATAGCGCACATACATTTTGTTTACCTGGTACTTCCAGAAATAATCCCAGGCAGATTCATAGTGTCCTCTACTTGCAGATGCTTTCCACACAGATGCGCGATCAAATATACTATGATCGCCATATTGTTCGCGATTTATATATTTATAAAAATTTTCAGCGGTCTCGGGATCATTGATATCAATATTTGGATTTAATCTTGAACGGATAGGTATTACACCATAGGTACTGTAACCAATAATGAATACCAGAATTGATACAGAGATAAGGTTTACTAACTTATACTTTCTTTTTATCGACCAGATGACACAAGAAAATATAATTCCACCTATCACTATAAGTGCAAAAGGACCGGCTTTAATCGTTGCATAAGGTATATATTTTACTATTAGTGGATAAATAAGGAAGAAGATAGCTACGGTAACAATTATCAGGCGTAGCATTGATTTCATAGTGAATTGATACTTTTTGCTATAATATATCATGGTAATAAATGGCAAGACTAATACATTAAGCAAATGAATGCATATTGAAAGACCCAGCATATATGCAATAACTAATAAGTAACGCTCGTTTCCGGCTTGATCATATTTTTGTGCCCACAGCAGAGTCAGCCAAATGATAATTGAAGTAACGAGTGTTGAGGGGGCATATACTTCAGTCTCAACTGCATTGAACCAGAAACTATGTGTGAATGCCAGTGTCAACGAACCCAATAGCCCACAACTTATCGCTGTAAGCCAGTCCGATTTATTTGTAAGCCTTCCTTTTGCCTCACGCACTAGATAAACAATACTGAAGTATAAAAAGAAAATTGTCAGGGAGCTGGATAAACATGAAATGAGATTTACTCTTAAAGCTATGTCATCGGCAATTGGAAACAATGAAAAAATTCGTCCCACTAATAGATAAAGGGGTGCACCTGGGGGGTGTGTGACAGCCAAATTGTAGCAGGATGCGATAAATTCTCCACAATCCCAGAAAGATACCGTGGGAGCTACTGTCCCTGTATAAATAACCGTGGTTACAATTAAAATAAGAAAAGCTACTAGACGGTTAATTATAATCATATTTTCTAAGCTCTTCCAAAGATTTTGTATTTCCCGCATCTCTTGCCAAGCGTAATGCTAACTCACTCCACTCTTCTGACTTTATTTTTTCTGCACTCATCTGATAGTGATCCGCCAACATTACCATTGGAATCACATAATTCATATGCATACTGTTTTTTATCTTATTCCCTGAGTATTGTTCCTGATACCAATCGTGTTCCAGATAATCCAAACGAAAATTGCGTTCCAGATTTTTCTTGATCAATGCCAGGTTATCAATCCTTTTGTCTGTATATTGATATGCAAGTCCGACGATATATAAATCTTCACGCATGCTTTTAATGACGTCCTGGTATACGGTTAAGGCAAAATAAATGGGAATATTGGGGTAGGTTTCAAGTAGTTCCTTAGCCAATTCCTGGACAAACCTTGTTTTGGAAAATTCTCCTGTTTCCTGTGCCTTAGCTCTTCGTTTTAACTCTGTTATATCTAACGATATATCGAGTGCTTTTAGCTTGCGCTTAAGGTATTCTTCTGTTGCTGCAAGAGATATATTTAGCACTGTAACGTCTGTCCGTATGCCATGCGTATTCTGCAAAAGCCAGACCGGATAGGTATCATTATCACCGTTGGTAAATAAAATGGCATCCCCTTCAGTGGACATCAATACATTATAATTATAATTAAGGAGCCAGGGTGCGATATCCTTGCTATCGTATAGTTTTTGACAAAATTCATTTAAGTAATCCTTTTGACCTTTTATCTCATAATGGGTGATAAAAGGATAATACGAATCGGGTCTTTGCGGTTGAAGTTCATAGGCTTTTTTGATTAAGGTTATATCATGAATATCATATGTATTCCAGTATTTCAATAAATAATATTCATAGGTTTCTGGGATAGCCTGACCCATATCTTCTATTATCTTATTCAGTATGCGTTGTTTTTCCTCTGTAGCGAAATCTTCAAAGTAGGCATAGCGGTTAGCATTATAGTAATTATACCACGCATCAGGGTTTGTAGGATCACGCTCAATTTCCTGTTTCCACAGCTGGGCTTGTTCTTGATACCATTCGTTCGATTTCCATTCATATACGATACGATAGACTTTTTCCGGTTTTGCTTGTTGGGACTGGCCCAGGTTACAGGATAAAAATAGGATAAATGAAGTCACAAAGATAAATTGAATCCGCGGCATTGTTCTCCTCTTTCTTATTAATCAATATTTAATTTTATTATTTTATATTAATACACATCAGTCTCAAGGAGGTTCAAATAAAAATAAATATACGCGATATTTATGTCTGGGGAATAAATAAGTAATTGGTTCCTTTTCAGGGCTACTTCTGTAACGGGGGAATATGAGATAAGGGAAGTGGGCCCAGATCTGATGCCATGCAGTTTTCTTCAACCTGCTGAGCTGTTTTTGCACCTGGAATGGCGACCTGGCATGCCGGGTGGGAAATGCAAAAACGCAGACTAACCTGTGCTTTGGATTGCTCAGGATAGTGTTCAAATAGCGCTTTCATATTATCAAGATATGCGAGATACTTCTCCAATTTATCAGGAGCAAGATTCATACGCCGATGATCATCTTCTCCGAATTTTTTATCTTTATCAAACTTGCCAGTTAAGAAACCAAATAGCAGGGGTATACGTACGATAACTCCGATACCATACTTGAGTGCTTTTGGTAACAATACTTTTTCTGCATCGCGTTCTAAGAGATTATACCGAACTTGAATACAATCAATGATTTCATGATAACGGTCTAATAAATGAGCCTGTTCTGTTTCTTTGAACGATTGGATGCTAAATCCACGATACAGAATTTTTCCCTGTTCTTTTAATTTTCTTATTACTTCCCAGGGTTCCTCTCTTTCCAATTTATCTAAATCAGGGCTATGCAATTGTAAAATATCAATCGCTTCAAGATTGAGACGTTTCAGACTCTGCTCGACTGCAAATAGGAGGTATTCCGGATCGTAATTTTGCCTAATGGCACCATAACCGGCATCATCTTCCTGTGAAGCAAAATAAAAATCATTGCCAGCTTTAGTTGCGATTACAATATCTTTTTTTCCGCGCTCTTTGATTATTTGAGAAATTAACTCCTCAGAATGTCCAAAACCATAAACATCAGCAGTATCAATCAAAGTAACGCCACTATCTATAGCAGCATGTAGTGCCCGTTTTGACACTTGATCATCTGTTTTTCCCCAATTGATACCGCCAATTGCCCAGGCACCAAATCCTATCGAAGATACCTTTGGTCCGCGATTTCCCAGTGTTATATATTGCATGATTATTTTCTCAAAATCTACTTGCAAATGAAATTTACCATTAATAGTTTTATTCTAAAAATTAAAAATGATACTTGCTGTAATTACCAGTTTTAATATATTATTTAAGCTATATTCTTCCATCCAACTCCTGAAAAGAATGTTATTTAACAATAAAAATAAAATTGAGGAGATTAATGACCACTATTGACCAGCAACGGTTAACTGCAAAAGAGACAAAATCCATCATCGATGCCCTGGAGAGTGCGATAATCGAACATGGAAAGTGGTTAACCAATTGGCACAGAAATATCATATGCTCGTTGCCCTTGAGTGATGACATAGTTGATAAAAATGCGCATCAAATAAGCAACTTCGGAAAATGGTATTATGCTAAGCAATCACAGATTCTGATTGAGCACCCTTATTTTGAGCATATAGATAAAGCATATCAGAATTTGCATGAACATGCCAGGAATCTTGCTTTGAAAGCACAGGAAGGAAGAAAAATCACCAAGATGGATTATGCCAGTTTCTTGGCCAAAGAAGTGGAGTTATCTGAAATTTTAATTAAACTACGTGACGAATTTCATGAAGCGCTATTCTCGTTTGATTCACTGACACGGGTATTAAACCGACAGGCATTTTTACGTATATTGGCACAGGAACACGCGCGTGCCTTCCGCACTAACAAACCATGTTGTATCGCCATGATTGACCTGGACAATTTCAAGAGCGTTAATGATACGCATGGCCATCAAGCGGGAGATGTAACCTTACAAGCTGTGGCGCAGTACTTAACTGAAAATTTGAGACCATATGATTCAATGTGTCGCTACGGGGGAGAGGAATTTTTAATTTGTCTGCCCCATACCCAGCTCGACATAGCTAAAAATATTCTTATCAGACTGCAGAAAGGATTGGCTCATTTTTCGATACAAGTCACCAAGAAAAAATCCATTTCCATTACAGCATCTTTTGGATTAGCGATAAGCGAGCAAAATGTATCGATGATTGATACCATTACACGTGCTGATTCAGCTATGTATGCAGCAAAACACGGGGGAGGTAATAGAGTTATCACCTGGGGGGATAAGGCATAAAAAGCATACACAATGATATGTAATTGTTATTTAGTTGTTTAAATTGATTTGTAACGAGGTATAATTGGAGGCTGACTATGAATTCTGATGAACGGTTAAATCGTTTAGTCAGCTATAGTTTTTTTGGATATCAAAACACAGATTTAGCAGATCTTTTAGATCATAAACATAACGATACTTCGCCTTTTTTAAATTTAAGGAATAATCAAAATCTTGCCAGTGAAGAAGTTGAAGCCTGTTATCTAGGGACTCTTACCGGTTATGAATCTTCTTATTTAATGTATGCCTTTAAATTCCAGGGTAAAGAATATGGCTTTGCCTGGGAAGCATATTATGACGAAACTCATCGTGCGTTTGATTTAGATGATGAGCCACCTTGGTATAATTTTATTGAACAGGGACAAATGTTTAAGATAAAAATTGCCAAAGATGATCCTTATATTCACTATATAACTGAAAAACCCTTTTCCAATATGAATGGCATCGTTATAAAGTTAGGACCCTGCCGAGATGTAATAAATGATGAGAATCAATGAATCTGGAGGAGAACTTAGTAAAGGCCAGCAAAGTTATCAAAGATGCAGACGCTTTATTAATTACTGCTGGTGCCGGTATGGGCGTAGACTCGGGACTTCCAGACTTCAGGGGTAATGAAGGCTTTTGGAAGGCATATCCGCCAATTGCAAAATTAGGCATATCATTCGTAGAAATGGCAAATCCCTCCTGGTTTGATACTAATCCCAGACTCGCATGGGCTTTTTATGGTCACAGGTTAAATCTATATCGCAGGACTATACCTCACGAAGGATTTTCAGAGTTATTAACACTTGCTATTTCTAAACCTGAGGGATATTTCATATTTACCTCTAATGTGGATGGTCATTTTCAGAAAGCAGGCTTTGACGATAACAGAATTGAAGAATGTCATGGTTCTATCCACCATTTCCAATGCAAAGAACCATGCAGCAATGAAATTTGGGATGCCAGTGAAATTATGGTTCATGTGAATGAAGAAACCTTTCAGGCACTCGATCCTTTACCACAATGTACTAAGTGTGGTGCTTTGGCCCGTCCTAATATTCTAATGTTTGGTGATTGGACATGGATCCCAGATAGGATGAATAAACAGGCAACAAATTTCTCGAAGTGGCTGGAATACATCTATCAGAATCAAAAGCTTTTAGCAGTCATTGAAATAGGTGCAGGAGAAGCTGTCGCTACAGTTCGTTATCATTCTGAGAATATTGCCAGAATGAAGAATGCTCTTCTGATTCGAATTAATCCTCGTGATTACAGCGTTCCTGCCGGTAATATAGCGATCCCACTAAACGCTAAAATAGGTATAAATCAATTATACCGCTTACTAAATTAAATTCCGATTTTGTGCATTGTGCTAGCACGTAAAAAATTATGGTTTACCTTACTTTTATCATAACAGAGTCTTTCCTATTGATTTACACTGTTCTTCGCAGGGCATAATTACATTTTTGAAATTCAAAGGATATGATACTGAGGCAGTTGCTATGGCACGTAAAATCGCTTCATGGGCGATCAATAATATGTGGGATGACAAACAAGGATATTTTTACTTTCAGAAAACAAATTATTTTACCAATAA
>Ga0209427_10008331_pt1 | contig 11670 bp, 10 predicted proteins | sample DeeMarSWOR136_30_FD_187465 | JGI IMG/M metagenome (GOLD analysis project Ga0209427, IMG submission 187465) | Marine sediment microbial communities from White Oak River estuary, North Carolina - WOR-1-36_30 (SPAdes) (version 2) | ecosystem: Environmental > Aquatic > Marine > Intertidal zone >... | reverse complement strand
CTCCCGCTGGTAGTTGGGTTGGGAAATAATCATTATATACCTTGAGAGCAATTGTATCTTAATAACTCATAGAGAAATAAAAATGTAGAGGAGATCTTCAGGTCTCCATTTAGGGAGGTGAAAGGAGATAAGATATAAATTATCCACGAGCAAGACTCGTGGTCCATCTATCTAAATTATTTGCGATAGCTCACCAGTCTTGCTGGTGAGCCTTTCTTAAATGTAGGGGAGACCCTTGTGGTCTCCCTTTTGGATTCGGGAGGGGATCCCGCAAAAACGGGATTTCGCTTGGCTCAACAAGCTCCTCCCCTACGGAGTATTTGGAATTTTAGAACAATTGCAAAAAAGGTGCAGGAAATTCAACTCCTGAATCTTTCAAACAGATTAAAGCAATACTTATTTTTTATTTTTTTACTTTACTTCTTCTCTTTTTAATTTTCTTCTTACTATCCAGAGCCAATCCCAAAACCTCATCCACAGTATCCACGAAAACGAATTTTACGTGATCCTTTATCTCCTGGGGAATCTCCTCCAGATCCTTTTGGTTGTGTCTGGACAAAATCACCGTTTTAATACCGGCACGATAAGCAGCTAAGGACTTCTCCTTTAACCCACCGATGGGCATGACCAGCCCTCTTAAGGTGATCTCGCCTGACATAGCCAGCCTGGGTTTTACCGGTCGCTCGGTCAGAAGGGAGGCGATTGCCGTTGCCATGGTAATTCCGGCTGAGGGACCGTCCTTGGGAGTACCTCCTGCAGGAACGTGGACATGAATATCGAATTTCTCGTAGAATCTATCCGATATTCCCAGCTTTTTGCTTGTGGATCTGACATAGGATAAAGCGGTCTGGGCAGATTCCCTCATCACTTCTCCCAGATGGCCGGTTAAGGTCAAGGATTTTTTACCCGGCATCTTGGTCGCCTCAACGAAGATCAGCTCCCCGCCGTAAGAGGTCCAGGCTAAACCGGGAACAACCCCCACCTTTGAGGTTCTCTCCACCGCCTCCTGAAAGAATTTTATCGGACCCAAAAACTTCTGTAAGTTGTCAGGAGTTATCTCGATCTTTTTTTTCTCACCGGAAGCCACCATCTTAGCCACCTTCCTGCAAACCGTGGCGATTTCCCGGTCAAGGTTTCTCAATCCTGATTCCCTGGTATAATCATTGATGATCTTCTTAATCGCTTCGTCGGAGAAGGTCAGGTTTTTTGGTTTCAACCCATGATTGTCCAGTTCCTTGGGTATAAGAAACATCTTGGCTATCTCCAGCTTCTCCAGATCAGTGTAACCCGGAATCTCGATCACCTCCATCCTGTCCTGAAGAACCGGTGGAATGGGATCCAAAAGATTTGCGGTGGTGATGAACATAACCTTGGAGAGATCAAAGGGAACGTCCAGATAGTGGTCGGAGAAGCTGTGGTTCTGCTCCGGATCCAAAACCTCCAACAAAGCTGCTGCTGGATCACCCCTGAAATCCTTTCCCACTTTGTCAACCTCATCCAGCATAAAAACAGGATTGTTGGACCCGGCTCTTTTTATCCCCTGGATTATTCTTCCGGGAAGGGATCCGATGTAGGTTCTTCGGTGACCCCTGATCTCCGCCTCGTCGTGCATCCCGCCTAAAGATATTCTCTGGAATTTTCTACCCAAGGCCCTGGCGATGGACATCCCCAGAGAGGTCTTTCCCACACCCGGAGGTCCGACAAAGCACAGGATGGGGCCCTTGAGATCGGATTTCAGCTTCCTAACCGCCAGATATTCCAAAATCCTCTCCTTGACCCTTTCCAGATCATAGTGATCCTCATCCAGAACCCTTCTGGCCTCCTTTATATTCAACCTGTCCTGGGTGGATTTGCTCCAGGGCAGCTCCACCAGCCAATCCAGATAAGTCCTGGAAACGGTATACTCGGCTGCAGCTGGATTCATCATCGCCAGCCGGTCCAGCTCCTTCTCAGCTGCTTCTTTGGCTTCCTTGGGAAGTTTTGCCGCATATATCTTTTTTTTGAACTCCTCCACCTCAGCAGCTTTCTGATCCTTCTCCCCTAATTCTTTCTGTATAGCCTTAAGCTGTTCCCTTAGGATAAACTCCTTCTGCATCTTTCCCATCTCAGCCGATGCCTTAGACTGTATCTTTCGGGAAAGCTCCAATACCTCAACCTCCTTGGCAATAAGTCGGGTAAGCTTTTCCAATCTCTGCTTAACATCGAAAGTCTCCAAGATATGCTGCTTCTGATTTAAATTTATGTTGAGGTTGGAGGCGATCAAGTCGGCTAACTTACCCGGGTCCTCGGTATTTAAAGCTGATACCTGGAGCTCCTCCGGAAGATAAGGTGCCAGGTTAATCACCTTTTTAAGCTGTTCCAGGATGTTCCGGACCAGAGCTTCTATTTCGACGTCCTTTCTTTCCATCTCCTCAACTATTTCGATTTTGGCCTGAAGATGAGGTTGGGATTTCAATGCCTTTTTGATCTTGATCCTGGCAAGACCCTGAACCAAAAATCTTACGCTTCCATCCGGAAATCTCAGCATCTTTATGATGGTAGCTGCTGTTCCAACCTGATAGATATCCTCAAAAACAACGTTTTCCTTCTCCGGATCCTTCTGGGCAAAAAGCCCTATGATCTTGCCTCCAACCAAAGCCTCATCGATGAGCTTGGCATAACGCTGGTCCGAGATCATCAAAGGCATAATCAGGTACGGATATACCACCACGCCTTTCAAAGGTAGAATGGAAAGCTCCTCCTGTATCCTTTTGATCTCCTCTTTGGTTATTTTCTCGTCGGTTTTGATCAGGTTATCCTTTTTCATTCTATTTTAATTTCCTTTCCTTTTTTCTTTTTCTTTTTTTTCACCTTTATCTCCAGATACCCATCCTTGTAATTAGCACTTATTCCATTAGGATCTATATCGTCAGGAAGATAGATGTTTCTTTCGAACATCCCGTAATTTATCTCCATATTCCGGTAGGTGGTTCTGGAGAACTGGGTTTTCTCCTTCCGTTCCCCCTTTAGGGTCAGGATATTCTCGGATAAAGTTATGGAGAAATCCTTCTGTTCCATCCCGGCAACTTCAACCAGGATCACCACCTCATTGGGATTTTCAAAGACGTCAGTCGGTGGTCTCCACAGCCTTTTGGAAGTCAGAACTGGCGAATGTCTGATCTTGTAAAAATGGTCGAATAGAAGATCCATCTCCTCCTGTATCCTTTTCACGTCCTTTAAAATATCCTTCTTTATTTCATCCTTGTTCATATAAAACCTTTGTTTAAACATTAAACCTGAAAAATATCACGTCTCCATCCTTCACCAGATAGTCTTTACCCTCCAGTCTCAGCTCTCCTTTTTCCTTTGCCTTGTGGGTTGAGCCCAACTCTATTAACTTATCGTAATTTATAACCTCAGCCTTTATGAATCCCTTCTCCATATCAGTGTGAACCGTACCTGCAGCTTTCAAGGCAGCCATTCCTTGTGGAATTGTCCAGGCTTTTACCTCGTTTTCGTTGCAGGTGAAAAAGGATATCACTTCCAGAAGATTATACGACAAATCTATGATTTTATCTGTGGCTTTCATTTTTATTCCCAGATCCTGCATAAAGACCTCTCTGTCCTTTTGGTCCAGCTGCAGAAGTTCCATCTCTATTCTTCCACATATTGAGGAGATAAAAGTCCTTTTGAACCTAAGAGACCGGCCTATCTCTTTTTCTGAAACCTCCCCTTTTTTTATATCGTCCTCTCCGATGTTTAAGATTACCAGCTGGGGTTTTAAACTTAAGAAACTATAGCCCCTTAAAAGCTTGTCCTCATCCTCTGAAAAATCAAAATCCCTTAAGGGAGTCTCATTGTCCAGAAGCCCCTTGCATTTGGTTAGAAGATCGGATTCCCTCTTACCCTCCTCCGATTTGGTGGAGGCAACCTCTTTTTCCAATCTTTTTAACCTCTTATCGATTTGATCCGAATCCAAAAGCATCATCTCTAAATCGAAATCGGAAATATCCCTTTTAGGATCCACGCTCCCCTGGGGATGGGAGACGTTCGGATCACCAAAAGCACGCACCACATGAAGCAAAAGATCGGTATCCCTCAGGTGTGCCAGATACTCAGCCTCGGATGCTTTCTCTTTTATCTCCTTGACCATACCCCCTACATCCACGTATTCGATCTCAGCTGGGGTCGTCTTTTTGGGATTATAAAGCTTGGAAAGCTCGTAAACCCGTGGGTCGGGAACCTTCACCTTAGCCCGGTTGGGCTCTTTTTTCCCCATGGAGAAATCACCGGTTTTGGCATGGGCTGAGGTTAATGCATTAAATATGGTGGTTTTACCTGAAAAGGGAAGCCCGGTTATTCCTATCTGCATTTTAGATCTCTATCTGGGTGATGTTGTCATAGATGAAATCCGGCTGTAAATTCTTATCGATCCCCTCCACTATCTTTTCGTCCTTATATTTTCCGGATAAAACAAAGCAGGTTTTCATTCCCATCTTTTTCGCTCCCAGAAGGTCGGACAGGGGATCATCCGATATCATCATCGTCTCCTCGGGAGTTAGCTTGAGCTTCTTTATCACCCTTTCGAAGAAAAGTGAGCTTGGTTTTCCCAAAACATAAGCTTTTTTGCCGGATGAGTATTCCAAAGCTTTGACCACAGCTCCAACCGAGGGTGCCAGTTTTCCATCCTGGTCGGTGAAAAGTTTGTTTACGTGCAAAGCCAGTAGCTGAGCATCGTTTTTTACCAGATGGGATAAGGCTAACTTGAGTTTGTTATAGTTAAGCTTCTGATCAAGACCCACCAGAACTGCCTGAACGTCCGGACTGTGAAGTTTTATTCCATTCTCCTTTAAAAATTTTTTAAATTCGTTTGACCCTATGGCAAAGCATTTTTTAATATTTGCCCCTAAAAGCCAATCCAAGGCCACGCTCATACAGGATTCTAATTCACCTTCATCCAGCTCAAATCCTATGTTCCAGAGAAGCTGCAAGAGGTCCTTGGGTGGATGGGTGGTGTTGTTAGTAACCAGGGCGAATTTGAATTCTGCTTGTCTCAAATTTCTGATCCACTCCAAAGCTCCAGGAACAGGTATATAGGACTTGTCGGTGACAATAGTTCCTTCAATATCAATTAAATAAGATTCAGCCATATATATTAATTTTAAATTATTTCATTTTACTTGTCAACAGTTTTAAGAATAAACTACGGGAGGGGACCCCCCGCCTTAGGTGGGGGATTTCGATAATCTCAACAAGCCCCTCCCCTCCATTTTATTCTTCTAATCTGTTCAATCTGTTGAAAATCCCCTTGAAGCTCATAAAATTTAAATCGCACTAAATTTTAGGGTTATGATTTTCCGATAATTCAATATAAAACCAGGTTGAAAGGTGAGATATTGAAAAACCAAAACTTCCCTTGCGAGTTCTTTATCCAGGATATAATAGATGAGACGGAAACTCAATTCCGGGCATTCGTTAAAAAGCCAGAGGACCGCTTTGCCAATCCCAAATGCTACTGGCTTCCCAAAGATAAGTTGAAAGAATTTTCTCTATGTGGAATAAAAGGTTATAAAATACCTACCTCAGTTGCCAAAAAGATAGGTTTGATTTAGAATTAAAATCGCAAAAAAGAATAAAAGGGGAAAGACCAATCTCCTCCTAAAATTCTATACTTATAATCTATTGATCGTCACAAACTTTTTAATCCGTTTCATCTGTTGGGAATATATTAAGGAAAATTTCCCAACAGATTAAAGGCTGAAAATGATATATTGTTAATCTGTTTTATCTGCCATCTATTTCATCTGTTGGGAATTTCAACTTCACACTTCACCAAATAATCCAGCCACCCTGCTGTCATATCCGGATGGGAAGGAGTATCGTTGTAATAACCCCAGCCTCCATCCTGGTGCTGGTTGTCAACCAGATTCTGAATACATTCTTTAACCCAGGGATTTTCCTTATCAAATCCGAGCAACAAAAACATTCCCAGGGGACTTTCAACAGGCTCTTTCCATTTATCCTTGTGCTTTAAAGCCGCATCTAAAGCTTTTTTTAAAACCTCTGAATCAGTTTCCTCACCAGAAGAGACCAAACCTTTTACCACCCCCTCTATGGTCCACATCTCGGTTTTCTGTAAATCAAAAGAGCCGGTATGGGAGGGCCAGCCGCCCTCTTTATTCTGCATCTTTTTAAGAAATTCAACACCTCTTTTGACCTGAGAACTCTCTTTTAACCCTGCCTCAACCAGAGTGTGGATAACCTCTCCGGTTATCCAGGTAACAGAGTGAGTAGCGGAAAACCAGACCCACTTTGGATCTAAAAGAGACTTCATCTCCTCCGGCTCTGACCAGCCACCATCCTCTTTTTGTTTCTTTAAAAGAAAGCCAATCCCTTCTTTTACCAGTCCTGAATCTTTTTTCTGACCAGATCTCAAAAGCAAAGAGAGCGTCCTGGCAGAATCCCAGACAGAGGAGGGAGCGCTCTTCTCCTCCCATTTACCTAACCAGGACCAACCCCCATCCGAGTTCTGTGAAAGAACGGTTTTATCAAATGCAAGTTTGAATTCCACCTCATCGGTTCTATTTAATATCATAGGCAAAAGAAGCTTCTGATATGTTCTGCCGTTTTTTTGAATATATGAAACCGGATCATATTTTAGTTTGAACACCTTTAACCTCCTTATTATTTTCCCTTATCCTCGGTAACACTTTTATCTTAACTTCGGGATAAGGTACCCCGAAATAACACAAGCAAGATATATTTTATCCGTTTAATCCACTCAATCCGTTGACCATTTTATCCGTTAAATCTGCTGACTAATTTATCTGTTTAATCCGCGTAATCCGGTGACAGCTAAATCCGCTGAACGATTTCTTTCTCCAGCTCGTAGATTTTAAACCTCACCCTCTTGAATTTCTCCCCGGATTCCTCATTAATTAACTTCCCGAACTCCTCCAAAGCCCGCAAAGCCTCCTCAGATCTTTTAAGATTAGCCTCCACTATACTTTTTAACTTATCCCTTTTCCTTTCGGTTTTTCCCATCCCCCTGGCGCCAACGTCTCCCTGGCTATCCCGGTGTAAAAGGAGCTTCTCTTCCTCAAAGCTTTCTTTTGCGATTTTGGTTATCCTGTGCCTTGTTGACTTAATACTTTTTGAAAGCCTCTCATCCTCCAGATAGAATCTTGCTACCTCCTCAACCACCCTCAAGCCCTCCCGGGCGCGGTTGAGATTGGCATCCAGTATCCTGTATATTTTTTTCATCTGCATAACTTAAAACTCTATTTCCATCTAACCTTTTCATTGCAGTGAGGACAAAAATAGGGATCGTCCTCATAATATTTTCCACAGTAAGGGCAGAGTTTGGGAGGCTCCTTTGACCTTAGTTTTTTCTGAGTATCCGGACGGGAGATAAGCCATAATGGAAAGAATAAGGGGAAAATCAGAAGAGTGCCTAAAAACCATCCAAAACATGCCCCGCTCGATTTCCCCCTTTTTTTGGCATCGTTGTAAACCCAGAATGCTAAAACGATTGCTATAAGAAGCCAGAGATATTTCATTACTTTACATACCCAATTAGTTGGACTTTGCTATTTATGAGTAAAGTTCTTATAAAACGGAGGTTTTATTATCTCCGCTGAAAATGGTTTTCCCCTTATTAAAATATCAACACTCTCCCCCAACTTGGCAAATTCAGTGGAAACGTACCCCACCCCTATACCCTTTTCTAAAGACGGGGAAAAAATTCCGCTGGTTACCTTCCCTATCTTTTCACCGTTTTTTTGAATATCATATCCCTTTCTGGGAAAACCTTTATCCTTTAAAACGAAACAGACCAGCTTCCTTTTTGGTCCATCTTTTTTAACTTTTAAAATGACATCCCTGCCTATAAAATCACCCTTATCCAGCTTTACGATCCAGCCCAGCCCGGCCTCAATGGGATTGGTGGTCTGGTCTATGTCGTTTCCGTAAAGAGCATACTTCATCTCCAGCCTCAAGGAATCCCTGGCTCCCAGTCCAATCGGCTCGATCTCCATTTCCTTGCCTGCCTCCATACAGGAGGTCCACAAATTCTCAGCATGGCAAAAGGAAAAGTAAAGCTCAAAACCATCCTCGCCGGTGTATCCGGTTCTGGAGAAAAGCAAATCCACACCCGAGACCCTCCCAAAGTTAGACCAGTAATATCGCATTTTGTTCAAGTCCACATCAGTGAGCTTGGTCAGGATCTTCTCCGCATCCGGACCCTGAATCGCCAGAAGTGCGGTTTCGTCGCTTTTGTTTATTAGGTTGACATCTCCGAAAAGATTATCATTCAGCCACTGGAAATCCTTGTCGATGTTGGTGGCATTGACCACCAGCATATAATAGTTATGTAATTTATAAATCAAAAGATCATCCACAATCCCCCCGTCCGGATAGCACATGCAGCAGTACTGAACCTGATACCGCTTTAGCTTTGAGACATCGTTGGTGGTAACCTTCTGCAAGAAAGCTAAAGCATCCTTGCCATGAACCTCGAACTCCCCCATATGGGTGATGTCGAAAAGACCCACCTTAGATCTTACTTTTCTGTGCTCCTGGATTATCCCCTGAAATTGAATCGGCATCCAGTACCCGGCAAACTCCACCATTTTGGCACTGTTTTTCAGATGAAAATCGTAAAAAGGTGTTTTTTTAAGCTCTGGACTGCTCATATTTAAACCTCGACTTTCTTTATTCACCTATGATAATGAATATCCAAAGAAATTGAAAGGGAAAAATTGAAAATACTCCAAAGAGCGAATTTACTAATGCAAAAACTAATTCACTGAACTTTTGTCAAACTCCGATGGAAATAAAACAACCATTCTTTAAGGAATAAAAAATTATCTTTTGCTTTTTATCTTAAACTCATCGATCAGGTTTAAATCGTAATCGAAAACCTCCACCTTTAGATTATCCCCGGCCCTTTCAAGTTTGCAGAAGTGGTATCTCTTAACATAAACCTGGCTGTAAGGGCTTTTCCTTTCCTGATCGTAAAGCGGGGCTCCCCCTCCGCCGGTGATTATGTAGTAGATATTATTGCAATGACTTCTTTCGTAAGCATGGTCGTGCCCGTTGAAAACCGCATCCACACCGTATTTTTCAAACAAAGGTACAATGGTCTCTCTCAGCCCCATCTCATCTTCATCATGGGGACCGGTGCTGTAGGGTGGGTGGTGAAATATGGCAATGGTGAACTTTGTTTCATCTTCTAAACTCTTAAAATCATCCTCTAACCAATTATATTGATCCGTGCCGGGCTTGATATCCCAGTTGCTGTCCAGTATGATAAAATGCATTCGGTCGAATTCAACCGAATACCATCTTTCGTTGTTGGGAAGATCGAAGTTTTCAAAATAAATGGGGGAGTTGTTCTCGTGGTTTCCCAGGCAGGGATAAAAATCCACAGACTCAAGCATCTCTGAGGTTATCTGGTGAAAGTATTCCCAGTCCTCAGGCTCCAGTCCGTGGTGAACCAGATCCCCGGTATGAAAAACCACCTGGGGCTTTTTGTTCATCATGGCGTTGACCACCTTCTGATGAGAAAGGTGATCTGTTCGGGTGTCACCATAGATGGCAATGGTCGGGGATTCGGATAAAAAAGTGCAGGAGAGTTGAAAAAGAATTAATACTATAGTAAGAAGCCCTATCGATTTCAAGCTTTTCATAATCATATCCTTTCTAACTCATTTTTCTTATTGTCGATTTTTTCCAATAAAACCTGTATTTCTTTGTTGTCAACTATTATCTACGATAAGTTTTCCCTTATTACCTGGACAGGTAATCTGTTAGTCCTTATCGATTCGACCTTTTTTAACTTTTTTTAAAGATTTGAATTTTAAAAGTCGATATTTTAATAGTGTGCTGAAATAGAATAATTTTCCGGGGCAGTCAGGTAACTTAAAGAGCAAAGGAGGTGAGAGCCATAACTTGACATCCCGCACCTGATCTTTTAACCCCCAAATTTTAAGGAGAAGCCGTTCTGGGGTCACGTTACTGCAAAGGAGAGCCTAATCAACCAGGAATTATAAACGGTATAAGGAGGGGAAAAATGAGAGGCAAAACATTCTTTTTTTTACCATTGATCGCCCTTATGGCGTTTCTTCTGGGATGCACAGGTAGTTTAGTCTGGGCACAGGGGAACGGAGCACCATCTGGTCCCCATTATAATCTGAACATAATCGGTGTTCCAAAGGATAAGACCGCTGATATGACCGGAAATCACGGTCACAGGATCTTCGTCAAATTAGAGGGCAAAACCAAGATATGGCTGGGTGAAGGGGATGATTTTCTGGTTCTGGATGCCAATGGAACCGATGGAAACGGAGCAAAATTCCAGCTTCCCGACCCGGACCCGGACGATGATCTGATTCTATCCTATTCGGTTTATGCTCGTGCTCTGGGCAGGCCCGGTGGATGGAGCAATACCACCACCTGCTTCGTGGATGATAACGGGGATACCATCTGCTCGGTGGATACTCTTACTCTGGTCAGGACAAAGGGAAAGTCAAATTTCACCAATGTTAGCAAGGAGCTTTTAACCCTGTACATCGATACTGACGGCGATGGAGTTGCCGACAGCAGGGTGGGTCTTTTTGACCAGGAGATTTTCCAGTATTTCTGGGACTATGATAATCACGGCTTGAAATTAGCCCAGCTCAGGTTTTATCCGATTGAGGACACCATTCCTCAGGCACCCAAATATGCAACGAAGGATGCCCCCGACCAGATCACGCTTTTCCAGAACTATCCTAATCCCTTCAACCCGTCATGCAACATAGAATATAATCTTCCCAGCGATTGCAAGGTAACTTTGAGTATCTTCAACATCTTAGGACAAAAAGTCAAGACTTTGGTGGATGAATATCAGGCTCAAGGGTATAACTCGGTGAAATGGGATGGAAAGGACCATCAAGGTCAGGAGGTGGCAAGCGGATTCTACTTCTACAAAATCGAAACTGACAATCTGGTCAAGACCAAAAAGATGCTTCTGATGAAATAACAGACTTAACCTTCTCTACTAAAAGCCCTCCGGATCTTGCCGGGGGGCTTTTTGTTTTTTTCGCAAGAGGTCCTAAATTCGGCGAATAAAATTCGCCTTGAAAGACTAAAAGCCCCGTCTTCTCCTCTGGATTAGATTGACATTTGGCAACGACCCTCCCTGTTTTAGAAATCTTTTAATTTCTCGTACAGAAGATCAAATCCCCCATTTCCCGGTTTTTTCTTTGATTTTCATGCTCATAAAAAATCCCGTAAAGCCGATAAAGAAAGTAAATAAACCTTGACAAATATAAATTTAATGCGTATATAACAGAAGCATAAGCAGGAAGGAAAAATTTAGTTTTTTTAAGGTCGAAATTATTCCACACAAAAAAAATTCCCAAACTTTTATGGTTTTTTATTTAAAAAGAAAGAAGGAGGTGATTCAGTGTTGCAGGGTACGGTAAAGTGGTTTAACGAATCCAAGGGATATGGATTCATCACCCCGGACGGCGGTGGAGATGACCTGTTTGTACATTTCTCCGAGATTAGCGGCGAAGGGTACAAAAGCCTTCAGGAAGGTGATCGGGTTAGCTTCGAGCAGGGTCAGGGACCAAAAGGACCTCAGGCAAAGAATGTCGAGAAGATATAATTTAGAGATATAAGCATCCTAAAATATATCGCAGGTCA
>Ga0209427_10008329_pt1 | contig 11671 bp, 10 predicted proteins | sample DeeMarSWOR136_30_FD_187465 | JGI IMG/M metagenome (GOLD analysis project Ga0209427, IMG submission 187465) | Marine sediment microbial communities from White Oak River estuary, North Carolina - WOR-1-36_30 (SPAdes) (version 2) | ecosystem: Environmental > Aquatic > Marine > Intertidal zone >... | reverse complement strand
GCCCCCATGCCGCCCATGCCTCCGGGAGGCGGGATGTACTAACCGCGGAAGGTGGGCTTAAGGATCCCATGCCAGAGGTGGGAGCAACATCCGTGCTCCCACCTTTTTGTTATCCTTTGGCCAACCCGGCGAAGAATCGCGGCTAAATTCCTCTTTCGGAACGGAGCGCCAATACCGCGAGTGGCCGGAGCCCGATTTCCGCATTGTACCGTGGGAAAAATCATTGAGGTAAGGCCGTCAATGCAAGGAAGTTGGCGGTTTCTCCACCGAGGCTTCTGGGAGCCGGGCATACGCCCTTTGTCGAAATATTCGGGTGAGCAGCCAGATTCCACATACCAGTAATACTGCCCCAACGGCATCGAGCCACAGAGGTTGAAACTGAACCTCTCCGCCCACCCCTGTTGTGTAACCCGAAATATCCAGGCCGAAGATATCCCTCAATATGAATACCTGCCCGTTGTTAAGGGCATGACCAAGGATGCACGGGATCAGTGACCTCGTCTTCAGAAACCACCACGCGAAGAGAAGACCGATGGCCGTTGTATGGACGAATTGCCAAGGGTTCAGGTGAAACAGCCCGAAAAGGAGCGCTGAGGTCACGAGGGCCGTATGCACCCTATAATGACTCAAGAACCCACGCAGGATGAGGCCCCGGAACAAAAGCTCCTCAGTCACGGGAGCCACGATAACCAGGGCGAGAATTGAACCCCAAAGGCTGGTGTCATGCCCTGCGAGCCGTAAGAAGATATCGTTCAACCAATCCGGCGGAGGAAGGAGGGCCCGGAATGCATTATCGAGCTCAGAACCCACAATGCTGATCCCGATGATCACCAGGCACATGGGGATGAGGAGCCGCATGGGGAACCTCCTCATGGGAAAGACCTCTTTGTACGGGGCCCTCACGCTCCTGGACCCCAGCATGAGGACAATACCGAATGAAATCGTATTGACTACGGCGACAATAATCGACTCCTGTTCAAAAAGCCCCAGGATATCGATGACCGCGCCCACCCCCACCAGCAGGAGGACCAGGAGTATGAGAAGCCAGATCGCTTGGGAGATCCTCGGGTAAAAATTCCCGTCGCCCATACCATCTCCCTGATTCCCCCCTTGGGGCCGGGGGAGAAATAGAATGCCGCCTTCAAACCCCTAATTCCGTACGGAGCTGGAGAAACTGCAAGACATCGCTACGACAGAGGATTCCCTCAACTTTATCCCCCTTGACCACGGGGACTTGATTCACATTTCTTCCCGTCAGTTTGGCGAGCACGCTGTTTCCATCATCCTCGGGGAGGACGGTCTCCAGCTTTTCCTTGGGGGTCATGATCGCCCCAACCTGCGTTGTAGCCCACTTTTCCTTTGGCACGGCCTTCACATCATCGAGGCAGATGATGCCATCGAGCTGCCCCTTCTCGAACACCAGAAATGCCCGTTGGCGCCTTTTGAGGATATAGTCTTCAATGAGTTCTTGAAGGGGAAGGTCGCGGGAGACGGTTTCAAACTCGCGATTCATGAGGTCCCTTGCCCTGATATCCTTCAGCGTATCCTTCATGACGACCTGGGTATATCCCCTGGTCGCCGCGCTATGGATAAACCACCCTATGAAAACCATCCAGAGGCCGTTGAAGACGGCCCTGCTGAAAATCAGGATGATCCCAAACACGATAAACAGGAAGGAAATCCCTTGGCCCGTTGAGGAGGCAATCCGGGTAGCCTTCCTTAGATTTCCCGTAACCTTCCAGATAATGGCCCGAAGCACACGGCCGCCATCCATGGGGAAACCCGGAATGAGGTTGAATATCGCAATGATGAAGTTAATGAGGGCCAAGTATCGGGTAAGTCCCCAGAGGGGTTGGCTGATATCACGGACCGCAAGCGATATGGCCCAAAAGAACGCGGCGATGATCATGCTTGAAAGAGGGCCAACGAATGCCATGCTAAATTCTTTGAAGGGGCTTTCCGGCTCCCCCTTGAGCTCCGCCACCCCACCTAGGATGAAAAGCGTAATACTCCGTACTTCCTCCCCCTGCCTCATGGCCACCAGGGAATGGGTGAGTTCATGCCCGAGGACCGAGGCAAAGAAGAGCAGGCTCGTCACCACCCCGACCGCCCAGTACTGCCACCGGGGCCAACCCGCGAAACGATTGGGGAAGTAAAACGACGCCAGGACCCAGGTAACAAAGGTGAAGATAATGATCCAGCTGGAATCGATTCTGATGTCGATCCCGAACAGACTGCCAATACGCCACGATGTTCTCATCGCTTCCTCCTTTCAGATTCTCGGATCAAGAGAGACAATAGGCATCTCACAGCCATCTGAACATTTCTGAGACTTATGAACTCTATTCCTTCGGCCATTCCTTGAGTTTACCGAAAGAATGACAGTCAATTCAAATGTCCAATCATATTCTTGCGGAAAATGGTTCGCCCAAAACAGAACGGATTTAATTACCGTGTGGAATCACATTGAAGCCCAGCCAATTGACTTAAGTCAAGGATGACAGGTGGGGTTCGCGAATAACCATTCAAGAGAATGGGGAGAGTATCTCCGTTTATATGGGAAATAGGCAGGAAGAGCCGAGGCATAAATGAAGAGGATCATCTCCAGACTTCGACGGCAAATTCCCTCTATCCGAACTGCCAAGTCCTTTCTCCGATGTCGTTTCTTCGAGGGAAAGAGAAGGCCTTGGGTGCTCACCAACCCCATCTACCTGATGTCTTAGTGCTTCGATTCGCAAATATGGTGACGTATTCTTAGGAGCATGATGAATACCAATGCTCACTCGGCACTAAGTCCTGAGTAAATAAGTTCGTCACCGAACTTATGAATCGAAGGACTTAGCTTCGTGCAACGCGGGCTCGATGACGCTATGCCGCGGGCTTTAGGGCCAGGGAAACTTCTCAAGTGCACGATAAATCATAGAGTGTTTGACCTCTTGGGCCGTTTCAGGGCCTATCAAAGACTCCATCAACAAAAAACTCACCTCAAGGGACGGCCCTGGTCCATCGCAAGAGATTATCCTATCATCCATGACCACATGTTTATTCACTACTTTGGCACCGCTTGCGTTTAGTTTCCCGAGATTGTCATGGTCTCCGCTGTGAGGATAAGGAGAAGTAGAACGTTAGCGCTTGTTGGGCGTCAAATCCAGCAAGGTTCTTACAATCCCACTGACTCAATGAAAACGAACATCGCCAGCACAAAGAGGGTAAGTCCTCCTATGATGGTCCACGTGCTCTTCTTCATAATGTGGGGAAGGGTTACCGTCCCCACCTTACCCCATTGCAACACGTTTCGCTTCAAGAACCCGTAACTCTCCGCAAAGAGGGCCGATCCCACCAGCATGCCCAACACGCCGCCGAACAGGGCATCCAGGCTCCCTTGTCCCACAGCCCCCCAGCCTGTGCCTGGACAATAACCCAGAAGGGCAAACCCTATCCCAAAGATGATGCCCCCAACAATATTCCTTCCCAGGGCCGCCTCCCTGATCCGGAGATCAACCAAACCCTTCCCTTTCAGAAAATGGATCCCAATGGCCCCAACAACCACGGCAGAGAACATCACCTTCACCACGGTCAGGTCGGTGAAAAGAAAGGTTCCCATGATGACCCCGTATTTTGTCACCTGGCCTTTCTGAAGCAGAAAGCCGAAAACGATTCCGGTAATCAATCCCACAATGAGTTGTCCGTTTCTCGATTTCACCCACGGTGTCATGTTCCTTCCCCCTACAGGTACAAAATTCTTCCCATGGCGATCCCGCCTATAAAGAAACAGATTGCGCTCACCCAACCACTCAGAGTTAATTGCAGCGTACCGCTGATCCCATGGCCGCTCGTTCACCCCCCGGCGAGCCGCGCCCCGAACATCAAAAACACCCCTCCCAGGAATGCCATGGACCATCGAAACCAAATGCTAGGGCCAAACCGGGTCTCCCAGAGCCAAGGCACTGCATTGATGGAGAAATCTCCCGATATCCAGGCCGAGAGGAAAGCACCTATGAGCATTCCACCAACGAGCATCCACTGCCAGTTGATCTCCGGCTTCTCTTCCTGGAAATAGGGGTTCATTTTCACATGATCGGGAATGAATGCCTTCTCGATCATCCCGGCCGTCCTCACAAAGGATGTGGAAACTCCCAGCGGTTTTCCAACAGACAGGAACGTAAACCAGCTCAGGACTCCGATGAGAGACCCCACGAGGTACGGTGACCATTGGACCTGCTGAAAAAATTCAAGCATGGGATAATCCTCCCAATATAACTCCCTTGAAAACCATCTTATCCTATTAGAGAAGCATCTCGAAACCCTTCTATCTGGTACAGGGTAATCCGTTCCTGAACGCCTTTTAACTGGACATGCAAGGACTCTTTGATCTTTAAATGCTCGTGCGAGTAACGGTATATGGAGTCCGATATCACCACCTCCCCCCCCGCGGCCTCCCCTTGGATGCGTTGGGTCAGGTTCACCGCTGACCCGACAATCCCATACTTGGCCCTGGTTTCGGATCCGATGTTGCCGACCACAACTTGACCCGCGTTCAGGCCAATCCCCATTTCCAGCTCGGGCAAACCCTCCTTCCTCATCTCTTCATTAAATGCCCCCATCGCATCTTGCATCTCTATTGCGCATCGAATGGCTCGGTGGACCGTCGGTTCAATAGGGCCATCCAGAGGGTCAAAAAAGACCAGAACCCCGTCCCCGAAGAAATCAACGATAATCCCTTTATGGTGCCTTATGACCTCGATCATATGGGAAAAATAGCGATTCAGAATACTGATGATCGCCTCTGGGCTCAAGGATTCTGAAAGGGGGGTAAAGCCACGAATATCCGAGATTAAAATCGCCACTTGGCGTTTCTCGCCGCCCAATCTCGTGGCTTCGGGCTGGCGCATCAATTCCCTGGCGATTTCATGGTCCACATATCGTCCGAAGGTGTTGCTTATGAAATCCCTTTCCTTGAGGCCCTGGACCATGGCATTAAAGCTCCCGATGAGCTGCCCAATTTCATCCTGGCTCTTTTGCGGCAGGGGATCTCCGTAATCCCCTCGGGCGACATTTCCGGCAGCCCGGGAAATCTCTTTGACAGCACTGACTGCTTTTCCTCCAACGAATCGGATCAACAAAATGATAACAACAATACAGAGAATTCCGCCCAGCGCGTAGTAAAATCGAAAACGAACAATGGGAGCCAGAATTTTTCTTCCGGGCGCGAATATTACGATGGTCCACGGGGCTTGCTCCATCCTGTAGAAACCCGCGACCTTATCCGGGGGATGTCCGGGGCCCCGCACCGTTCCATTGGGGTTCTCTCTCATGGCCTTCAGAACGGCCAGCTCCAAAGGGTCATTGGTTTCTCCGAGCTTTCCCCGCTCATTCATCATCCATTCGGTATGGGCGAGAAATATTCCCGAATCATCTATTAAACAAGCCATATCACTTTGCCACCAACCCAGTTTGATGATGTCCTCCATCAGATACTCAAACCGCACCGCCACCTCAAGGTTGCCCACTTCTTTGCCGGATTCGTCTTTGAGAATCGAGACAAGGGACACCGTTTCGTGTCCAGCCTGGGTATCGTATGTGGGTGGAGTTACCTCAGTAATCCTCCCACGATGAAACTGCATCATGCGTTGAGTGTCCATATGAAGATGCATCTCGGACCCCATTCTCATCGTTCTTCTTTCCGGCCTCTGGCCTAACCACTGGAGATGAACCTTGGTAACACCCTCTAACTCACGCAATTGGCCCAGGATCCAATTCTGCAAAGCATATTCAGCTCGTCCCCCACCGGTCTTATGAAACATTTCGATCCATTCGATTGGCTTCCCCAGGCGCATATCCATGTTGTGGGCAGCCCACTGGAGCTTGGCGATGGCTCCCTCTCTCCACTCGTTTAGCATGACCTGCCTCGCATAGATAAACCCTAAGAAACCCACCACAACGAGAAGACATATCACAGGCAACAGCAAGAAGAATATTAACCGTTGCTGCAGGCTTTTCACCCTAAAGAGAAACATGGTGCCACCTTCCTTGGAAATAGACAACCTGCCTCAAAGGTATTCTGCAATCCATAAGGTCACCTTTGTCCATAAATCAAATTCATTATATGTCCTTCCTTTGTTTGTGCAATCTTTTCTATGAGGACCGAGACTGGAAGCTATTTTGCCAATCTAGCATGATTACCTATCAACATAAATCATCAATGGGCTTCTAGCAGTTTTCCACCCATGTGAAGCTCCAGGTCTACCAAGGCTTTCTGCCGCTCCATAAGGGCTCTCAGATAATCCCTTCGGCTCTGCAACAGGCCCTTCTGTGCCTCCAACAGATAGAGCCTGTTCAACTGCATGGCATTTACCCATTTCTCCGCATACCCTATTGCCTTCTCTCGAAAGGGAATGATCTTTTCTCGAAATGTCTGGACCTGAGTCTGGTGGAAATGAACTCTCTCCAAATCGCTGGTAATCTCTTCCCGGACTCTTCCCTCCAGAGCTTGAAGGTTTTTCCGGGCCTGCCTGATTCTGTATTGGGCTTTGGCGATCTGGGCCTGATTCTGATCAAACACGGGGAGTTGGATGTCGAAGCCGGGGCCGAGGACGTCAGCGCCGTCGGCATCCCTTTCGTAGGAAACCCCCAGGGCCACGTGTTTCAAAATGCGCGCCTTCTCCAGCTCAAGGGTTCTCTCGGCCTGGCGGACCTTGAACTGGGCCATCTGAATATCCAGCCGCTGATCTAAGGCGTATCTAACAGCCTCTCCCAGATCGGGTAGCTGTGCGGGTTCTTCAGCTCCACTTTCTTGGAGGTCATACCCGACCTGCCTTGGCCCAAGGGCCAAAATCCGATTGAGATGAGACCTCGCAATAGCCATCTCACCCTCAAACCGGGCAAGTTCCATCTCCGCCTCTGCCACCGTGGCCTGGGCCAAATAGACGTCCAGTTCGCTCATATACCCGAAATCGCGGCGGATGGCCACCTGATCACCTATTTCCCTGAATCTGTTGAGGATTTTCTCGGTTTCATTCTTCGCTTCGCTCAAATAGTAAACCGCGTCATAGGCCCGCTTGGCTTCAGCGGATGTTTCCATCACCACCTGTCCCACGCGCATAATAGTGGCCTCCATGTGGGCGGCCGCCGCCTTTTTCCGGAATGGCATCTGCCATAGGTCGGAAATGGGGAAGAACAGGTCGGCATCGACGTTGGTCCCACTTCCACTGCTTATGAGAAAGCGAAATACCGCCCCAAGGCTCGGATTGGAGAGCAGCCCTGCCTGGACCAGGTCGGCCTTGGAGATGCCGTGCTCCTCAAAGGCGCTCTGGAGCTGGCGGTTATTGAGGAGCGCAATTCGCACCACGTCTTGCCTGGAAAGACCATCGGCCAGGAGTGCCTCAACCTCTTTCAGAATGGCCTTCTGCTCTTCTTCCGACTTCTCCCATAGGAGCTCTTGATCCGTGCGCTCTTTCGCTATCTCCTGGAACTTCCTCCATTCATGGCCAGTCTTGACCGACGCGCATCCAACGAGCACCAGAATGAGCGATAATAAGAGGATGATTGGTCTCATTGTCCTGATTTTCAAAGACTCCATTTGTCACCTCCCTCGGGACAACGGCCGCAGCGAACCCCATGTTATGTCACGTGTACAAAGGTGAACATGCCGCCATGGGGCATGATTCCCATGGGGATATCCGCATGGGCATTGACCGTGTGGTGCAGCTTATGGCAGTGAATACGCCAAAGGCCAGGGCCTAGGGCCACGAACTCCACATCTCGCGTGGTCCCAGGCGGCACATTCACGGTGTTGCCGGGCCACTGGGCCGTCTCGGGGATGAGGCCGCCCTCGGTACCGACAATCTTCCACGTGTGGCCGTGGATGTGGATCGGGTGGCTATCCATGCTGAGGTTACCGAAACGAATCCGCACCCGATCGCCCTGCTTAACACTCATCAACTCGATATCCGGGGCTACCTTTCCATTGAAGGTAAACCAGTTGAAATCCATGGTCACCAAGTCGGGGCTGTCATTTCCGGGAAGAAGGGCAAAGGCCTGGAGCATAATAGCGAACTCCCTATCGATTCTATACCTGGGTTTCCTGGGGTGAATCACGAAAAAGCCGCCAAGGCCCATGTGATCCTGCTTCATCATGTTGTATCCGGAATGATACATGAACGTGCCCACCTGGTGTACGGTGAACTCATAGACCCAGGTACTGCTCGGAGGGATGGGCGGCTGGCTTTCACCGCCAGCTCCATCTTGGTCAAAGGTCACCTCCAGGCCGTGCCAGTGGATGCTCGTGGGCTCAGGAAGCTCATTTTTCACCATAATCCGAACCCGATCGCCCTGTGTGACCTCGATAGTGGGCCCAGGCACCGAACCGTTGAAGCCCCAGAGTTTAACCTCCTTGGGGACCTTCATGTGGTGGACATAGGGGTTATTGCGCTTCCAAATCTCCGATACCACCGGGTGTGGTGGGTCTCCTGTGGTGAGAAACTGCTTCACCGGCTGCATAATCAGGGTAAAGACCTTCACATCTCCGTCCATCTCGTAGCCCAGCGGGGGAACGTTGAGGGTCTGTACCCGACCCATCTGTCTGCCCATCAGGCGCGGGGGAGGCGAGATGGGGATGGTGGGATTGGCCCAGGCGACAGGGGGATATTTTGCCATGGCCTTATGGGTATGGCTTTCCGGCTGTGGGTGAGCTGCATGCCCATGTCCCTCCATACTTCCCGATTTGGAAAAGGCTTGCCGCGTTGAAAATGCCGAAATGCCCGTGGCCAGAGCTGCCCCAATGGCCTTCAAGAACTTTCTCCTTTTCAGCATGACTTGGACCTCCTAAACAATAGTCTAAACCCACACGGTTTCTCCATGCTCACATCGCCTGTCGAACACCCATACTCCAAAAAAGGGGCAAACAGTACGTTTGCCCCTCCCTCTTCACGCAATAAGCCAATCGAGAATCTTCGGGTAATCGGCAGCACGTTACCTTAGCAAAATACCCGCCCCCTGTGAAGATGATTTTCAAAGGTCTGATAACATGCTGCCTCACTCGAGGGTTTTCAAATATTCGATCAGGGCGTCCAAATCGGCTTCGGACATCTGCCACCGGGGCACGGTCCAGTCCATGACATCTCCGTCCGCTTCCAACCCTTGAGCGATGGCAGCAAGTGGCCTGCGCGCCGATAGTTGCCGCGTCACCGTGGTTTCTCGTCCAGCGTCACTTCCATGTGGAGAACCTTACCTTTTCGTAAAACCTTCAATTCAACCCTATCCCCGGGCCGGTGATCTCGGATCATCCGTAGCAGGTCATTGGAGGATGTCACCTTTTTCCCATCCATCTCAATAATTACATCACCTCCCACCGGGATTAAGGAATTTCCCACTTGAACCAGCCTATCTCCCCCTCGCAGGCCTGCCCTGTCAAGAGGGCCACCTCGAATGACTTCCGCGATCACTGCGCCACGCTCGACTTGAAGCCCTAGAGCTCTCGCAAATTCAGGAATTAACGGATAGACTGAGGCCCCGATCCACGGATAGGAAACGTGTCCCTTCGAGATCAGCTCTGGCAAGATTCGTTTGGCAATATTGACCGGGATGGCAAAGCCGATTCCCACGCTGGCCCCGGTCGGACTAATAATGGCTGAGTTGATGCCGATGATCCTCCCTTTGGAATCTAGCAGGGGGCCACCGGAGTTGCCCGGGTTAATGGCCGCATCGGTCTGAATTACGTCCTCGATCATTGTCCCCGCCTCCGACCGAATGCTCCTTCCCAGGGAGCTGATGATCCCTGTGGTCAGTGTCTGTCTCAGACCAAAGGGATTCCCAATAGCCAAAACCTTCTGGCCTATTTGGAGTTGGGATGAGTCCCCCATGGAAATTACCGTTAGTTTCTCCTTTGGCGCGTCAATCTTTATGACCGCCAGGTCATTGTCCGGATCGGAACCCACAAACCGGGCAGGCCATTTACTCCCATCGCTTAACGTGACCTCTAATTTCCTTGAATCCCGAATGACATGGTAATTGGTCAATATGTGACCGGAGTCGTCTATGATTGAGCCCGAACCAGCCCCCTCCCTGGGGATCGGGTTGAAAAAGAAATCCCGCTCAAGGACCACGCTCGTGATATTGACCACACCGGGACCAACCCGACGATAGATAGAGATGTTGTTTTCCTCGTCCTCGGTTTCCGCAACACTAAGACTGTATCCCGCTGCAAAAAGGAGTCCCAGGGCGAATAGCATACATTTCCATTTTCGAATTCTATTCATCTTCAACACCTTCCTTACACTTGCTTTAAACGAGGAACATCAGAGGACATCCCCTAGCCACCAATGGTAAAATCCTTATCCTTAAATTCGCTGTAGGGCTTTTCCATGGAGGGCATTTCCCCTCGACACGGCAAACACCAGGTGGCCCAACAATTCAGAAAGACGATCTTCCCTCTGTGATCCTCCAGCTTCACTTCTTCGCCATTGAGATCCTTTAGCGTGAAGCTTGGGGCCATGGGCTTTTCCTCGATTGGAGCGATCCCAAGAGCAGCCCAATAATGCCTGCCTGCAACAGCACGGCTTGGTGGGATAACGGAAATGAGAAAGAGGCAGATGAGGTTGATTCCAAATAGTGGAAGAGATCTTCCATGTCTTCTCCCCATCCAAACCTCCAAAGGATGAGTGGGGAATCACCGGCCATCTCGCTGAAAACCAGCATTGAGAAACACTATCGTATCTACCTATTCTTTTCGGCCGCCTCTTTGATGATCGTTCCAACCAGAATGTCCATCCGTCGCTTCAGCTTGTCGAGATCTTTATTCTGGTAGTGCTTAAACAGATAAGAGGGCTGATAATAAATGACATCCACTCTCCCGTCATCCAATTCCATTACTGCAATCTTCAAGGGCATTTCTAAAACTGCCCTAGGCTCTGCTCTCAATACATCATGTTCCAGCTCTGAACCAACAAATCCAATGGTAATGGCGTTCTTACCCTCGAAACCTGCCATCCCCATTACTTCTTCATGGTTAAGCTCAAAAATGACCCTCAAGTTTCTCGCTTCAACTGCACCTTTCAATTTGTTTATTGTCTCGGAAAAGGAATTGTGAGAATTCACCACCACGGGTTGAGATGGAGTCCTCACATCGGTTGACCAAGCCTCAGGTAGTAAGAAAAGTCCGGTTATCGAGACCACCAGGAAAATCCCTAGAACCTTCATCATCTACCCCCTTTTTCACCAATTTATGACTTCCAGCGAAGCCGCCAAGCCTTTATTTTTTGCTGTGCTCTGCCCATTTCTACCTGCCCCCGATAACAGGTTCTCTTCTACTACGATTGATGGCATATTCACCCGGTTTGCCGATGAACGGGAGAGCCAACATCCACGGGAGAGTGAGGCGCCTGGCGTCCCGAAACTGGGAAAGTCCGATAGCCATACCTTCATGCCCCGCAGCCGGCTGATCACGATAAGTACCGAGCAGACGGTCCCACCAGGGCAGATTGAAACCAAAATTGCTGTTGGTTTCGCGTATCACCACGGAATGATGTACCCGATGCATGTCCGGGGTCACCACGAGGAGACGGAGCTTCCGATCGATCCCCGATGGGAGATGAATATTGCCATGGTTAAACATGGACGTGGCATTGAGGAGAACCTCGAAAGTAAGCACAGCTGAGGCGGGCGGTCCAATTAA
>Ga0209427_10008328_pt1 | contig 11671 bp, 11 predicted proteins | sample DeeMarSWOR136_30_FD_187465 | JGI IMG/M metagenome (GOLD analysis project Ga0209427, IMG submission 187465) | Marine sediment microbial communities from White Oak River estuary, North Carolina - WOR-1-36_30 (SPAdes) (version 2) | ecosystem: Environmental > Aquatic > Marine > Intertidal zone >... | reverse complement strand
AGATAACATACGAGCAATTGAGCAAATTAGTGGATCTCCAGTAGGGCCGATAAATGCAAAAACAACCCTATTCCATCATCCATACCAGGCATATTCTACAAACGTGTCCCAAGTATTGCGTGGAGAGGCGGACGATGATTTCCTGCAGGAACACAATATCCAGGTGATAACGGACAATCGCCCGTTCATGTTTGACATTGACCCATCTAATTCTAATCTAAAAAAGGCTTACTCTTATATTCTGTATCTGGTGCTGCCACTGGTGCCATTTCTGATTTGGTTCTTAGGTCGACGTAGAGGAGCTCTACTTGGTTTGCTTCCACACACGTTCACAGTCGCTCTAACTGGTTTGGGTTACTTGCTTATAGAAATTGTGCTTATCCAGCGTTATGAGCTATTCCTCGGTTCGCCTGTGGCAACTTTCTCAAGTGTTGTCGGAACATTGCTGGTATTTTCCGGCCTTGGCAGCCTGTGGAGTAGGCGTATTAGTAAAAAGGGTGCGTACTATTGTCTGGGTATTATCATCCTATTGCTCATCCTGTACCAATACCTGGCTCCAGCATTCTTTTCACTGGCTGCACAACTATCTTTGCCCGTTAAGATTATTCTGGCTGTGGTTTCAATCGCGCCCCTCGGTTTCTTTACAGGAATACCGTTTCCCTATGTACTGAGGTCAGGCAAAGTAGAGGTCTCTGGATCCGTTGCTGCGATGCTCTACGCCGTAAATGCCGCTTTCATGGCTTTGGCTGTACCTCTGGCGTTCAATATTTCAACTAACTGGGGACTTGCCGTAACGTTCTTGATTGGCATATTCATATATGGCGCCGTGTGGCTGCTGCTGGTAGCAATACATGGAGGTGGCACGCGCAACATGATAAACTTGCCTGTCGCTCTATTTATCATTCTGTTACTCGTTTCGCCATGGCTGCCCAGTATAATGGGCCAATAGATCGCTGCTATTTCTTATGCTGCCTTCGGCACAGGTCACAGTAACCAGACTCGACCCAGCAGGCTATCACTGCGGAGCTGTGTGAGGAATTAGATAACCTGCCGATTTTTCGGTATCGGCTAACGGAATAGTATGTTGCTCGGTCAGTCAGATTGCCCCTGTTCTTCAGTGGTAGCACAGGGTCGAGCTGGGAGCTCGCTGCTGAGGATGGGCAGGTAAGGCAGCTGCGCTCACGCCATAGCTGGGCTTGCTGTCTCTGTTCAACATCTGCTGATTTGCAGAACACCGTGATTAGCGCTTTAATTCTCCGCTATGATTCACCATGATTAGCACTAGCATGGGATGCCACGATTCACTATGATTGACACTGACTCCAAAATCAGGTCGGCAGTTTTCCTGAGGTCAAATAAAAATCGGCCTCAACTGAGGCCGACTCCAGCCATTTTAGCCACGATTTCCCGTTTTAAGTAGTCTGTGTGCTTTGTCTGAGGGCATATCGAAGATGTGTAGCTGGTCCGGGGTTCTGCCAGACGGGGAATCGCCCACAGATTGCATGATAAATTGTCTCTGGCGATTCGTCAATGTTCTCCCGGCTGCCGTTACAGATGCCTCCGACTAACATGCCCCTATCACTTCGTTGTAGCCGCGGAACCACCCTTGGGATTCCAGCCCAGGCGCCGCCCAAGTCAAATCAGATTCGGTAAGGGCCCAGGAACTAGGCTACTGAAGCGCTGTTGTTCGCACAGCTGATGATATCTGTCGTGAATCATCTATGTCTTGCTGGCTAACCTCTTCCCTTAGCCTTTCGAATCCTATCTTCAGCAAGTCTGATAGCGACGGCATAAGGAGGTGTTTTTTCTTCCCGCGCAATCTTGATTATCGTCTTGCCCCGGTCATAGATCTTCTTCACGTCTACAGAGGCTCTTTCCTCAGAATACCCTCCCGGATGGAACTCATGAGCAACGTTTATTACCCCTCCGGCGTTTATCCAGAACGAAGGGGCATGTAAGATTCCTCTATCCCGTAGCATTTCCGAATGCCTAAAAGGGTCCCACAGCTGATTATTCGCACCACCAGCGGTGATACGACATTTCAGTTTAGGGATGGTGTTGTCATTGAGTACTCCACCCAAAGCGCAGGCCGCGAACACATCACATTGTTGTTCATATATTTCATCCGGGGGAACCAGCTTGGCACCTACTTCTTCAGCGATTTTCTGAGCAGCCGACTGGTTCACGCCTCCTGAGCCAATAAGTATGGCTCCCTGGCGGGCCAAATCTCTGGCCAGGATGCTACCCACTTTTCCGGCAATGCCTTGAATGGCGATAGTTCTATCCTTAAAAGAATCAGTGTCATACACTGCTTCCAGGCAGGCTCTGAGTCCCCAGACAACCCCGCGGGCTGTCCACGGGGAAGCGTCACCGCTGCCTCCCATTTCCTTCGGCAGCCCGGCCACCCATTTGGTCACCTCCTTCATCGTTATCACATCTTCTGCGAAGGTTCCTACATCGACTGCGGTCAGGAATCTACCCCCAAGACTGTTTACAGCTGCTGCATAAGCTCGCAACTGTTCCTTTCTCTTGTCTTTGTCTATTGTCGACTGGCCTCGAATCACTGCCTTAGCACCGCCGAAACTAACACCGGCTTGTGCCAACTCAGTATCCTCGCCCACGGCCAATGCCAGCTTGTAGGTCATGCCCTCCGCCAATCGCTGATTATCAACGAGGGCTTCCGCTCTCGTAGAAAAGGGATACCATCTGGTTCCTCCCAGACCTGGACCCAGCGTGGTATCGTGGATAACAACGCTAACTTCAAGCCCTGTTCTCTCATCATTCAAGATGACCATTCGCTCGAAGGCTTGTCTAGACTCCACACATTCCACCAGTGTTTTCCCGAAGTCAGTCACTCATTACCTCCTTCTGCATGTCAGAAAATAAGTAGTGTAAAGATTTGGAGACTGCTTGGGTGGATTCCCTCGCCGTGACGAAGACTGACCTCGCCCCGGGTGTCCAATGTGAAAATGCGCACCTGTGAAACGGCTGCTGTTTCGGTGGACGGCCGTGCAAAGAAATCACCATATCTCAGGAGTCCCCCTGATGTCCCACTGCTCTCCAACTGCATGATAACTCATTTCTAGAAGTTTGTCACTATCCTGTAAGCCTGCCTACCCAACCAGCAGTCTCAATTCCCGCCACGTAAGCATCCTTCCCGACAGGGACAGTCACCAAATCTGACCACTATAACTTATTCTCCACTCCGACCGCGTACTCGTGCGACACCCACAGTATGCGCCGAAGCTCGCTTGATAGTAAGACCAAAGAGACAAACCGTATCGCACTGGGCTTTCCGCTAGATTGTACAACCCCCAGCAAAGGTTAGAGCAACGTAACGATATCTGTGTAGGGGTAGCGATGGCAAATGGATTGTGGGGACACCATAACGTAGAACTTTTGCGGTTCAGCCTGCGTGTTCAGTATGGTATGGTCACAATACAGTCTTCCCAGTTGCAGTGATGATGCAACAAAAGAGTCTTTTGTTGTCTGAACTGAGCAACGCGGACCTTTGTTGCTTACTTGACCAACTTAACGTTAAAACAATTCATGATGTGTTTTATGCCTATCTCATCGCGATGAGTGTTTTAAGCTGAAAACTCTCCTGCGCTTATTCCAAATCCTGTGGGATAAGTGAGAACATCACAGCATCGCAAGGAGTATCGCCCTTTATTACCCTATTCCTCAGGATTCCCTCTTTATGCGCGCCTGCTTTGCTCGCAACACAAAGGCTAGCTTGATTATCCACTGCTATAGTAAGCTCGACCCTATTCAGCCTCAATTCATTGAATGCAAACTGAGCTAAAAGCAGCGTTACTGCTGTTGCGATTCCTCTGTTTGTCTGGCTCGTCCTGACCCAGTAACCGAGGTTCGCTATACCGCAACCACGGTCGATAACGTGAAGGCCACAACCACCAAGACATAGTGGTCCCGTATTATAGAATATGGCAAAGTTGTATTCTTCTCCTTTTTCCCATTTGTCAGGTTGTGATTCAATCCAAGTTCTGGTGTCCTCGATGGAGTAGTCGGGATGGCACCAGGACATCCATACAGACAATTCGGAAACAGACTCACGCGCCGCCTCGTATATGGAATCAATGTCACTTACCCGATACGGGCGGCGTTATCACTCCGTCGGTCAATCGCCCATCTTTCTCCATATGTTCCTCTAGTGGCAGTTACTTTCATGTTACTTGTTGGAACGACTACTTGTCATCCTAGTTGAGTGCAGTATATTCAAGTATCCCATCGACTTCAAGGTGACACTGGACGCTATGTGTTCTGCATCAATTCTCCATTGGAGAGGCAATATCACATCACTCCTGTGAATGACCAGCACGCTTGACAGGAAATAATGCGACGTTCGGCTATAATGTGATCTGTCACCCGAGGGTTATTATCGTTACTTGTAGTTTGTACGATGCCTATGGGAGCCAAACAATTCAGGACCGGTGGAGAAATCTGATGGTATTGGGCTCTAACCCTGCGCCAACATAGACAAAGCCATTCTTTTCTAGAACGCGAATTGAAGCTCCATTATCTATGTTTGTCTCAGCCTCGATACGTCTTATCTCAGGTAGATGCTTTGCCCATTGGACTATGCCAGCTACCATTTCTGTTGCCAATCCCTGTGCCTGAAATTCTGGAAGGACTGAATAGCCAATCTCAACCATTCCTCGTTCGTCCGGAGGACCTTTAAAACCAATACCCCCACAGAGTATTGGATAGTCGTTATCAGTACGAATTGCATACCATGTAAGCCAGCTTTCCCACTCAGGATGTTCTTTGTAAAGTCCATAGAAATAACCTGCAGTGTCTCTAAGATTGTCCGTGGGCCATGTTTCTGGCACAAAAGCGCCTAAGATTTTGGCGAACTCTACTCTATCTTCAATCTCAGCTGCTGCGAGTGCTCTTGTTCCTGCAACTAGTCTCAATCTGCCTGTTGTTTGGATTATCATTCTATTCCCACAGATAAGACGGCTACGATTACTTTTCCATGCATTGCCGGTAGACAATAGGGCGTGGACAGATCTATATTCTGTCTATAATACAACACTTTGGCCCATTACACATCATGAGTTCTTGTGCAACAGGCTGTACTTCTATCATTCGCTCTTAGACCTGCTGCAGACTGTGGAGACTTCAGCCCAAAGCAACATCAATGCGCTGTACGCGTCCCTCCCGGACGTCCAGGGCAAGCGAGGTCCCAAGGGTTTCTCCGGCTACGACCTTCTCTTTCCCGTCACGGTACACCAGATGATACGAGACAGCTTTTACTGCACCATCTCCGAAGGTGTCCTTCCGCTTGGGGTTATGATATACGAGTAGTGTCCTGCCAATGAATTTGAAAGCAAAAGCATTCTTGGGGATGACAACCAGCTGAGTTGAACCATCCCTGTCATAATATTGACAGGTTCTCCTGCTATTTGTAAATAACCAGGCGGGAAGAATAGGGCAGAGACGCAGCGCCAGTTGGCCTTCTCGGTCCAAAAAGAATGGCTTCTTCCCAGCGACCATCAAGGTCCATATGTGCAGCATTTCGGAGGTTTTCCCGCTCAGACGAGGCTGGAAACCGCGGCCATGAAGCTTTTCATCAGGGAAAGCGCTGCTGACTATAAAAGAGCTACCTTCCAGTATACTTCGCCCATAGACCTCCGGATCAAGAAACGGAACCAGGGTGTTCTTGATTTCCCTGTAGAATTCAGTGTGAAGCCCGCTACGCAGCAACTCCAATAGCCACTTGTATTCCATGTGCAAATAGATGGAGCTGTTCTCAATCCATCCAGAGGCATAGGCTCGAATCCTTCCGATTTCAAATGGCGCCCCTTCTAGCGACTCGCAGACTTCATACATCTTAAGTTCTCGATCATGGAGTGGACTTCTTCTTACGCTTTGGTAGATCTTTCTACTTTGCTCCGGATGAAGCTTGAGTAGGTGGACCGGACCTTCCAAGAAAAGGGGTAGTGGTTCCTGTGCAAATGTTTTTGCCTTGATCAGAGGGTACCCCATGTGACTGAGCATCGGCTTGTTCCTCGCCTCATCCCGGAGCGGCTCACAGTCAACTATAGCGTTGACGAAATACGTATAGCAGACGCCGTTCTTGCCAAACTGCTTCCTGCGATTCTCAACTGTGAAAGCTTTGGTGATCAACGCCAACGCGTTGTCTAAGAAAGCCTTGACTTGTGGAATCGTCATCTCTATTTCAGAGCCGCCAACTCCCATTTTCGTTTTCTCACGGTACTTCTCCTTCAATCCGTTGCTTTCTTCCCAGAAGGTTAGCGCTGCAGCATCATCCCTAGAGATCAGCCGATTCTCGACCGCCAAGCTCAGTGCATCTACAAACTCCCACAATTCTTCGTAGACAGGTACGGTCACCCCGTCACTAAGCCTGAGGTCGTCCAGACTCTGACGGAGGAATCGACACAGCCTTTCTAGCTCTAGAGTCTCACAAATAGATGAGCCAAGAAGCCCCGGCAATCCGTTCAAGGGATCACACCAGCCTGGCTTATCGGCCTCCATCATGACACCGATCCCTTCTGGATCCAGTGTGGCAATCTTATTGGCCACAATTGACAATAGCTTCACGAGAAGTACCGTTCTGTATGTCTGGCCTCTCCCGTGGTTTGTCCTCAGTCTGGTGGGCAGCTCAGAACGGCTTCCAATCATGCCAACTTTTCCCTTATCGCGGACCACAGCTCCGTATTGCCTGAACTTCCCGTCCACCAAAACATATTTTTCATCGCGCGGCAAGACCACATCTGGGTTGTCATAGAACGAGTACACCTTACGGTCAAAGAGCAACTCCTTGAGTCTTTCTGGGTAGATCTCCAGAAAGCGCTCGATAAGATCAAGGTTGTACGTCCAGTGGTCTACCCAAAATCCCTCATGTAGCCCCCCAACATCGTTTTGCCGGCATAAGAGCAGCAACTCCTTTAAGGTCCTGTCACAGTGATCAATGTCCCTTTCCTTTCCTTGCTCCAGCCTCATGACGAACTCACCGGGAGTGAAAGGACGCGTGACGAGCACCAATAGCTCGCTGTACAATCTGTCATCCTTCACGAGCTCACGTAGCCATCTTCTAAGTCGCTGGCTATTGTCGGCGGTGTAGGTGACCTTGGTCACAATCTGCGGGTTGTATCCATCTGCCTGAAGCAGATTCACGAAGGTGATTATGTTGGCATCTTCCACCTCGGGGAAGAACCAGACATCACTGCGACGGTTCTGATTGACATCACGGTAGTGACCCTCCCCCTGCGAGAGGTATGTCGGCTCCAAGGAAAAAAAATTGTAATCCCTCTCCAGGTCGCCGTGTTTTCTGGAAAAAAGGTAAAAGACGCTCTTCCCCTCTTTCGTATCGAAAATCAAGGGCATGCCACCACGGAGCACATTGTCAAGGAAGGTTTGCTGGCAATATTGATCAAACTCGTTAGAGCTCGAAATAGTGAGCGCATGATTCTTTGTTCTCTCGATAATTTCCTTATTTTCTTGTCGCTTCGAAGAAAAGAAATCCTCTTTCACAATGGTGTCCAAGAGAATACACAGTTTGTCTTCGTCTTCAGTATGACCGATCAATGAATACAGAGTAACCTCGCCTTCCGGTACCAGTTCTATGGGTACGGCAACAAAGGCGCAGGGGGTCCTATTTTCGCGGATCTGTCTTAGGGAAAGAAGCTCCTCGACTGAATAGCTCTCGAACTGCCAGGGGTAATCATAGGCTTCTGAGTCCCCAAAGACTATGTAGGGATCGACAATAAGATGGTCACATAGTATCTCGTTGCCACCTTCAAAGAAGCTCAGGTAAAAGTTACCTCCACAGATTTCACCAATCTGGGTCACATCCTCCGGCGTCTGTTTCAATCGGTAGACCGGCACTCCGGCAAGCTGGCTGACTTCCATCATTCCTTCGATGTGCCTGGGAATAAACTTCACCAGATTGTGGTTCAGACCGTAGGGTAGTATATTGGGAAGGCCGTCCAGAAGCTCGGCTTGAACAGGCTCATTCTGCAAATTCCTAAGCTTCAAGCGCCTCACTAGGGCACCTACGGGCTCATTTACGAGAGGAAAGTAAAGTACATTCGTCTCTATCCCTATCTTCCGATTCACGTCATTGATCTCTAGCTCCTCTGACGAAACCATCATTGCCTGATTAATATTCTCGTCCGTATTCTTCTGAAATGGTTCATAGAGCAAATGCTTGTCTATCTTCAGGAAGGTTCTGAAACCATGTCGATCAATGAGCTGGAGAGCTTTGTTGAAGGAATAAAATTCCACAATTGCACCATCTTTGTCCTGCCGCCCCATACTGGATACGCACTGGGCCCGGTTGACGTAAAAGGCCCACATTGGTATTCCCCACTTGCCACCAATACCGTGGAAGAAGTTGGAGAACGGTTTAGCCCAATTGTAGTTCTCGACAATGAATCGGCTGCCCTTGTCTAAGCGGTACTTGACTCTCCCTTTATCAGCGCCAATTGCCATTGAGGATTCCCCTGTACCGGCGGAACGCGACCGGAACTGCTCCCAGTATAACATTTGGAATTTCGGGCCGTACACTTCAGCAATTGCTGTAGGAAAGTGTAATGCGAAAACGAATATTTAGAGCGAACGTCTGATATTTAGGGAAGTCAGTGGGAGTGAATCGGCTTTCTGGTGAAAGCAGCGAGGCTACGCAAGACCGAGTAATGCTTAACAGGGGTTTTTTGGAGATCCGTCGTTGCAGGTGGATCAAAGAAAGTGGTAATATACGGATTCGGACAGAAGTAGTGAAAAAGGGTGACTGACATAGCGGCATCACGAACGGATGTTGTGGCTAGTAGTAATTACGGCACGCGCTACCACGAACTGATGCTTCTTATCAAAGTTGTTATGCAACCGTGTACTAAGCCAAGGAAGTAGCTGTTCTAAGGCACCAATAATCTCTGCCAGACACACCTCTCTATTTCCCGTTAACGTAATGAAATCAACTGGAGGCCGCATCTTCTCTAACCGGTCATGTACCCTTCTGTATACAGCCAACAGCTCCAGCTTTAGCCTATACGGTATACGGGGAGGCTGGCTTATTTGGTTCGTGCAGGATGAAATCCCTTACGCTAAGCAAATTGGATTCTGAGAGGATGACAGTTGCACCGACCGATCTGTGGAACTTAGCGAAAGCGGAAAGCATCTCGGTGTAGCACAACACGGTGTTAGGTGATTTGCCCTCTGCCTCGTTGTACTGGGCAAAGTGTAATATCAACTTGTCTAGATCAAGGTTTGCCATATTGATTTCGTTTCATTCGACATTTTTCTCCTGAGCGTATACTTGCCCGCCTTTCCTGTAAATTGTCCAGCAGTCAAGTAAGGAAGGAAATACTCTGCTAAATTCTGAACCTAACCGGGTGTCACCTTTTTGTGAAAAAGAGAATCACCCTGGTGTTCGGGTGGGTTTGCTTAGATGGGACTTGCCTATGGATTAGTTACTTCTGGTAGGCCGTACAGGATTCGAACCTGTGACACCCTGATTAAAAGTCAGGTGCTCTACCAGCTGAGCTAACGGCCCATAACCTGATGAACCTACGTTCAGCCTACTTTTCTATTGACAAGAGATTAGAAATATAGATGGCAAAAGCTGGGTGGATGTCGCAAATGAACCCCCCGTCCACTGCCTCCACAGAGAAAGTCACTCTATTGGGCTTTCTCATAGGATCGCCGAACTTGTTGAGCCCCGTTTCATCCCAGGGCATATTGTGGCCCAATATTTCCAGCAGCCCCTTAACATCCCTGGGGTTTTCTACTATCACTTCGAAAGGAAGCTGATGTGCTAACCCTTCCAGCTGGCTATTATTTAGCTTTATCCTCATTTTCTAACCTGTATTTCTGCCGCTTACAGCCATGATCACAGCGGGTGATGGGATTCGAACCCACGACGTCTTGCTTGGGTAACTACCACTGCACGGAACGAGTATTGACACGCAAAGTATCATGCTTTATGGTAGTCTAAGCGGGGCGGAAATGTCAAGGAAATAGAAGCACTACAGGTTGTAGAGATGGTCTTGAGACGCAAGGAGTCGAAGCTGAGCAGTTACAGTTGCCCGATGGGATAAGTGGCGAGTCTCTGGCTTTGGTGGCTGTTAGTGGTGAAGTAGTGCCTGGAGCTGGCATAGATGATTTGGCTGGTGATATGTTCCCAAAGATACTGGAAGGTGTGGCGGTAAGGACCGTATTGAAGTATGAGGACCTGGTGTTAATGCGCAAAATCTTGGTATGGTATGCTAGTTATGATCGCAGTAGTAATGATGCGGTCAGGGCACGTGAACTTATGAAGCGTATGCTTCGTAAAGGTGGGAGCGAACGTTACTCGAATAGGAAGTGATATGAAAGCATGTAAGAAGTTGTTCAAGGGTATACCTAAGATATCAATAAGGTCGGTTATCGTCTGCTTGGTAGTCATATTTGCTGTCGTGCTACTAATAATATCAATGGATCTTTATATCAATAAACCTGAACAGTTTGGGCTAGCAGTGCCTTATATAATAGGTAGCATTGCGACTATTTGCGCTGTTGTTTCTGTCGTGCTGGCGTTACGGTCGTTAATGGCGACAGAAAAGACACTGGAGTTGACGAGAATTATAGTGAGACCGTTTTTGGCATTGTAAGCTGGCGAAGTACCTAGAAAGATAATTAAGGAGAAAGTGATTTTAGAATTCCATGTGAAGAACACGGGTCCGGTACCAGCTAACGTATTTAGTATGGAGATGACGTTTTTCGATGATGACGAATTGATTGAGGAAGACAATACAAGCAAATATTACCCGGCCAAGTTCAAGGTAAGTAGGGATGTAGTCATATTCCCTGGAGATAGATACAATTTAGAACAGTGGTTTGATTTGAGTAATAGTAATGGAAAGAAGTTATATGAAGGCATAATTAATGGTAAGGTCAAGTTGCGTTTTAGTACGAAGTATGAGGCTCAAGGCATAGAATACCTTACGGTTCAGACGGAAAAAGTGTTGAAGGAAGTGAGAGGGCAGATGACACGATTGCCAATTCAACCACAGATATGGACATAGCAACGCTAGGACCGTTATCAAGTAAGTTTTTCACTCGTTTTAATATGGTAGCTGGCTGGTTGTTGTGCTGGCTTTGAAATGCCCGGTTCTTGTCTAGAATGGCCCGTTCTTAGTAGAATGAGTTATAGGTATCTGTGCTTAGAGATGAGGCTGCGGTGTTAAGGTCCAGGGAGCGGAGAAGACGGAGTTTGCGGAGTGAACTGGATGGAGAAGTATGTCTGGGGTGAATGATAGGCTTGTAAGAGGCTTAAAAGTGCCTCTGAGGGCATTGCGGGGCAAAGCGACAGGGGGTGGCGGTCGCTTGCGACATGCCACTGCAGGAGAAGAGAAGAAAAAAGAAAGAAGAACAGAAGGAGAAAGAGAAGAAGCAAGAAAAGAAGCAAGAAAAGAGGCAAGAGAAGAAGAAAGAGAAGAAGCGAGAGAGGAAGCAAGAGAAGAAAAAAGGGAAGAAAGAAGAGAAGAAGATAAGAGAAGAGAAGATAAGAGAAGGGGAAGAAGAGAAGAGAAAGAGGAGAAGAAGCGAGAGAAGAAAAAAGAGAAGAGAAGAAGAAGCAAGAAGAGAAGATAGGGTACAGTATATATATACGGAGCATATATCTTGACTTATAAGCGCACTTTGGAAG
>Ga0209427_10008325_pt1 | contig 11672 bp, 5 predicted proteins | sample DeeMarSWOR136_30_FD_187465 | JGI IMG/M metagenome (GOLD analysis project Ga0209427, IMG submission 187465) | Marine sediment microbial communities from White Oak River estuary, North Carolina - WOR-1-36_30 (SPAdes) (version 2) | ecosystem: Environmental > Aquatic > Marine > Intertidal zone >... | reverse complement strand
CGCGGCTCGCCGCCTTCGGCACCGATCAGCCGCCCAATCTCACGGGCGAAGACGCCGAAGTAATCGGCCGACAGCGCGGGAGCGCCAGCGTAATGGGTCGAATAGTTGCCCAGCAGGGCGAGCGGGCGGCCGCCGCGCGTCTGCACCGAGAGAATGGTCACGGCCGGATCAGCCGGTCCCGTTGGGCGGACTGCATTGGCGTTGCCGTGCCCTGGATTCATCTGGGCCCGGTCCTGGCGCTTATCGCTGTAGGGATTGGTCAGGGCGGTACCAGGCTTCATGAGAAAGCGGCGGCAATAAACGTTTGTTTCGTCCCGACCCACCGCCCAACCGACGCGGGCCGGCTGGAGATTCTTTTGGGCCATGTGAATTCCTTCGGCAATTTTGCCGGGCAGCCACCTGGCATACTTCTCGTCGCAATCCGTGCCCAGGCAGCCGAACACCGACGGGGCCGAATGCGTGTGCGTAGCGGAGATAAGAATTCGCTCGATGGGGATTCCCGTATCTTTGGACGCCAGGGCTTTGGCTTCGTCGGCCAGGGACCGCGGGATCAGACAATTATCGACCACGGCGATGGCCAGTTGCATGGTGCCGTCATCGAGCACGAGACAGCGCGCGTGCAACGGATCGCTGACCTTATCGGCCGTCCGCTCTCGCACGCCACCGTTGACGAGTACGGGCAGTTCCAGCGGCGTAATATCAATCGCCAAGGCGCCGGCCCGAAAAACCTTAGCTGGTGCGATCGGCGTCGAGGCGCACACAATCGCAATAACGGCAAGGGCTACGACACAGACTCTTTGATGCTTGGAATATTGGGAACGAGTGAAACGGTGATACATAATGATCCTCCAGACATTCGTCAACGAAACATGTTGTATTCATGTTAGAAGCCAGCATTTCCATATAGACTTCACGAAAAGACTCTATCATTCTTCATGCCTTTTCATACCACAATTCCATCTCAATTTCAACAATCTACATCGTACCGCATTTAACAAATTACGCAACTACGCGGGAGGAGATTGCTTCGTCGCTCGCCCCTAAGGGGCAAGCTCCTCGCAATGACATATAGAGGGTATGATACGTCATTGCGAGCGAAGCGAAGCAATCTCATCGTCGCACGATTTTCAAACTGTGGTAATAAAGACTTGATTCCAACGCCGACATGGCCTATACTTCGGTACACTGTGATGGAAACGAATATAAGAACAAACCTTAATCGGAGAAACCACAATGAAAAGGACGATAACAATCTGTTCGGCGGCATTCTTTTGGGCTCTCGTTCTCAGCATCGGAATTTGCGAGGGGGCTTTACCGTTGTCCGTGAACGATCTGAAATGTGAATACAAGACAAATCCTTTGGGGATAGACGTCGTCAAGCCCCGGCTTGGCTGGAAGCTTGGGGCCTCCCAAAGGGGAACCGTTCAGATCGCATATCGCATTCGCGCCGCTGAGCGTGTCGAGGACTTGGGCAAGAGAAAAAAGCTTCTGTGGACCAGCGGCAGAGTGAAATCCGATCAATCCGTGCATGTCGTCTATGACGGGCCGCCATTGGCTGCGCGACAACGCGTATGGTGGCAGGTCCGCGTTTGGGATAATCACGGCGGCGTCTCCGAATGGAGCGAGCCGGCATGGTGGGAAATGGGTTTCCTGAAAGCCAGCGACTGGGAGGCGAATTGGATTGAACCGGACCTCAAGGAGGATCCCAAGAAGTCCAATCCGTGTCCCATGCTGCGCAAGGAATTCCGGTTGAACGGGACGATCAAAGAAGCCCGTGCTTATGTCACGTGCCGGGGTCTCTACCGGATGGAGCTGAATGGCCAAGTGGTGGGGGATGAGCTTTTCACGCCGGGCTGGACGGCCTATTTGAAACGGCTGCAATACCAGACCTATGACGTCACCGAATTGCTCAAGAACGGCGCTAATTGTGTCGGCGCGACTCTCGGCGACGGGTGGTATCGCGGCCGGCTCGTCTGGCAAGACCGGCGCAATCTTTACGGCGAGAAGGTTGCTTTGCTGGCGCAGATCGAGGTGGAATACAAAAACGGCCGCCGCGAGGTGATCTCTTCGGACGGCACGTGGAGGGCATCGACCGGCCCGATCTTGAAATCGGATATTTACGATGGCGAGCTTTACGATGCGCGTCTTGAAAAAGACGGCTGGAGCCAGGTCGGATTCGACGATAGCGGCTGGGCCGGGGTGAGGGTTGCCGACCACGATAAAAAGCTCTTGGTAGCGCCCGCGGGTGTGCCCGTCAGAGCGATGGAAGAGATCAAACCCGTCAAGATCATTACGACGCCGGAAGGCGAGACCGTCGTCGATATGGGCCAGAACATGGTCGGCTGGGTCCGGCTCAAAGTGCGGGGCCCCGCCGGAACACATATCAAACTCCGCCATACGGAGATGCTCGATTCAAAGGGGAATTTCTATACGGAGAACCTTAGAACGGCCAAGCAGCTCGTCGAGTACATTACCGGGGGCAAGGGTGAGGAAGTGTATGAGCCGCACTTTACGTTTCAGGGATTTCGCTACGTGGCGGTGGAAGGCTGGCCCGGCAAGCTTTCCCTGGATGATTTGACCGGGGTCGTTATCTATTCGGACATCGCGCCGGTCGGGACGTTCGAGTGCTCGAATCCTTTGATCAATCAGCTCCAGCACAATATCCAGTGGGGCCAGAAAGGCAACTTCCTGGACGTGCCCACCGACTGTCCCCAGCGCGATGAGCGTTTGGGATGGACGGGGGATGCCCAGGTGTTTGCAAGGACCGCGTGTTTCAATGCGGACGTGCCGGCTTTCTACACGAAGTGGTTAGCCGACCTGGCCGCCGACCAGCAGCCCAGCGGTGCGGTCCCGCACGTCATTCCCAACGTCTTGTCTTTAGGTGCAAAGCAAGGCGGATCTGCCTCCGCCGGCTGGGCCGATGCGGCCGTGATCGTTCCGTGGACGGTCTATTTGTGCTATGGTGATGAGCGGATTCTCGAACAACAGTACAGCAGTATGAAGGCCTGGGTGGATTATATGGCCGGCCGGGCCGGGGACAGCTACTTCTGGAACACGGATTTCACCTTCGGGGACTGGCTCGCGTTTAACACCACACGCTCGGACTATCCCGGCGCGACGACCGACAAGGATCTTGCCTGTCAGGCGTACTTTGCCCGCAGTACGGACCTTCTGCAGCGAACGGCGAAGGTTCTCGGCAAAAAAGAGGATGCCAAAAAGTACGGCAGATTGCTCGTGAAAATCAAGAAGGTCTTTCAGGATGAATTCGTCACGCCGAACGCGCGCCTATCATCGAACACTCAGACGGCCTATTCGCTGGCCCTGGCATTCGGACTGCTGCCCGAAGCCATGCAAGAACAAGCCGCACAGCGCCTGGCGGATGATGTCGATCGCTTCAAACACATTACGACGGGATTCTTAGGGGCATCGATCATCTGCCCGGTACTCGGTGACCACGGCCACTTCAAGCAGGCGTTCATGCTGCTAAACAGGAAAGCGTATCCCTCCTGGCTCTACCCCGTCACGAAAGGCGCGACGACGATCTGGGAGCGGTGGGACGGTCTCAAGCCGGATGGAACCTTCCAGGACAAGGGAATGAATTCGTTCAACCATTACGCTTACGGCGCGATTGGGGAATGGCTCTATCGCGTGGTCGCCGGGCTCGATATCGACGAACAGAATCCCGGCTACAAGCACATCCTCATCCGGCCTCATCCCGGCGGCGGTCTGACCCATGCCAAGGCGCGCCATGAATCACTGTATGGTCCTGTCGAGTCCGGCTGGCGCCTGGCGGAACAGAAGATGATTGTGAATATTGAGATTCCTTCAAACACAACGGCAACCGTAAGACTGCCGCGTGCAAAGTTGGCGGACGTTCGAGAGGGCGGTAAGCGACTGGCCAGCTCAGAGGCGATCACCAATGCCCTCCAGGACGGCGACGCCGTCGTCATGCACGTCGGCTCCGGTCGATATTCCTTTGAGTATCCCTGGTAACGCGCGTACTCCCAATGAATTGCGGCAAGGAATAGCCGCCGCTTGTTGCGAGACAGCCGGCGCTCGTTGGGCCTGAGAGTCATTCTTGTGCTCAGCAAATGACAATTGGCGATCCAAGTGAGAAAGGAAAAGCAGATGAGAAAAACAACGTCCGTCCTGTCAACCAGTTTGGGGATTGCCCTTTGCCTGATACAGATACATTCGGCGTGCGCGAAAGAAAGGATTCCTGACATGAACGACGCTCGTTCCGAGACCAGAGAACAGCGCGACGCCCGGATGCGGTGGTGGCGAGATGCCCGCTTTGGCATGTTCGTGCACTGGGGCCTCTACTCGGGTCTGGCCGGGACGTGGAAGGGCAAGCCCGTCGGCAGCCGAGGCGGCATGGAATGGATCCAGCAGCGCGTCCGCGCGGACACCTGGGAATATGCCCACGAGGCGGTCCCGCTCTTCCATCCCAGGGAAGGCTTCGCCAACGAGTGGGCGAAACTCGCCCGCGAAGCCGGCTGTCGCTACGTCGTCTTCACCACCAAGCACCACGACGGCTTCTGCCTGTTCAATTCCCAGCACACCACCTATGATGCTTACGACCTCATCGGCCGTGACCTCTGCGGAGAAATCGTGGACGCCGTCCACAACGAGGGCCTGAAGGTCGGCTTCTACCACTCCGTCATAGACTGGCACCATCCCCAGTACGACTATCTCAAAGCCAATCAGTTGCCCCATCCGCTCAAGGGAAGGCCCTCTCCGAACGGTCCGCGCAACCACGACATTTATGTGGAGTATCTCCACGCACAGGCCCGCGAGCTCTTCTCGAACTACGGCGCCGTTGACATCATCTGGTGGGATTATTCGAAGAAGGGCAATGAGGGACCGTTCTGGCGCGCCAATGAGCTCATGGCCATGGCGCGCCGTCTCCAGCCCGCCATTATCTCGAACAATCGGCTCTATCACATCCCCCATATCGAGAAGGACGATTCCGTGGATCGGCTGAGAACCTGGAAGCCGGAGCACGGCGATTTCACGACGCCGGAGCAGACCATCCCCTCCACCGGAATCCCCGGCGTCGATTGGGAGGTCTGTATGACGATGAACACGACGTGGGGATACTCCGAGCACGACCCGGCATGGAAATCCCCTGAAACGCTGATCCACAATCTCGTCGATATCGTCTCGAAGGGCGGCAACTACCTGCTGAATATCGGTCCCAAAGGCGACGGCTCCGTCCCACAGGAAAGCATAGCGTCCATGCGAGCCATCGGCCGATGGATGGCCACGAACGGCGAAGCGATTCACGGCACGACGGCCAGCCCCTTCGAGCGGCCAACATGGGGCAGATGCACCAAGAAGCCCGGAAAGCTCTACGCGCATGTGTTCGAGTGGCCTGACAACGGCGCGCTTCACGTACCCACAGGAGAGCTGAGCGTTAGGCGTGTCTCTTTGCTTGCCGATCCCAATCGGACCCTGCTGAAGACCGAAAAGAAATCGGGGACCCTGATCGTTCAGGTCCCGCGGAAACCTCCGGATGACATCGTCTCGGTGATCGTCATCGAACACCAGGAGTGAAATCAAATTGTGAACTGGCAAGACAGACAGGCAGGCAAGAATAGAAAAGAACCGGAGTATGAAATGGGCTTGAGGATTGCAAAGAACTACATCGACGGCAAATGGACGGAAGCAGAGAACTCCGGCTACCTTGACATTGAAAATCCCAGTACAGGTGAGGCCATTGGCAAGGTGCCCCTGTCAACACAGGCGGAGGCCGATCGTGCAGTCGATGCGGCCCGCGCAGCTTTCCCGGACTGGAGTACCACACCGGTAGCCAAACGTGCCGGCTACATGTACTCTCTGCTGAACGTACTGCAGGAAAATCAGGAGGACATCAGCCGCGTTCTTGTGGCGGAAATGGGCAAATCACTGCCGGATGCGCGGGCCGAGATAAAACGCGCTTTCCAAAACATCGCGGCGGCCGCCAGTGTGCCGATATTGCAGCAAGGCGACAAAATGATCGGCTGTGCCGGGGCCATCGACGGCGAGGTGATTCATTTGCCGATAGGCGTCTTTGTTGCGATAACGCCTTTCAACTTTCCGGCTATGGCGCCGTTCTGGTTTATTCCCTACGCGATCGCGACAGGCAATACCTTTGTTCTCAAACCCTCGGAGTTCGTGCCTTTGACGATGGAGCTGATTACCGACTATATAGACCGGATCGGCCTGCCTGACGGGGTATTCAACCTGGTAAATGGCGACAGGGTGGCAGCTTCGGCACTTATCGATAATCCGGGGGTCGATGGTGTCTCGTTCGTTGGCAAGTCTTCGACCTGCCGGCTGATAGCCCAGAGATGCATAGCTGCGAACAAGCGATACCAGGCTATGGGGAGCGCCAAAAACCACCTGGTCGTCATGCCCGACTACGCGAAGATGGATGAGCTTATCCGCAACATGAGCACCTCGTGCTACGGCTGTGCCGGGCAGAGGTGTATGGCGTCTTCCGCTATCGTTGCCGTTGGTGACACGATGTACAACGCAGTCTGCGAACGGTTCGTTGAAGACTCCAAGAAGTTCATCGTTGCTGATCCTCTTGACTCTAAAGTGGCTGACGAGTCGATGCTTATGGGACCGGTCATTTCTGCTAATGCAAAGAAGTTCATCCTGGATATGATCGAAACAGGCGCCGCCGAAGGGGCGACGCTCGCACTGGACGGCCGGGATATTTCAATCCCGGGGCGCGAGAAAGGCCACTTTGTCGGTCCCACGGTCTTCACCGATGTCCAGCCGGGAATGGAGATTCACAAGACCGAGATCTTTGGTCCGGTCGTGGTGATTCTCAAGGCCGACAGCCTTGACGAGGCCATCAGGATAATAAATGGTCACCAATACGCCAACGCCTGTTCAATCTATACGCAGAACGGCTACTATGCACGCAAGTTCAAGCTGGAGGCCCAGTGTGGAATGATCGGTGTCAATGTCGGTATACCGGCGCCCGTGCCGTTCTTACCTTTTGGCGGCATGAGCGAGTCCATGATATGTGACATCAAGATGCAAGGCAAATCAGCGATACATTTCTTTACTGAAGACAAGATCGTTGTGGAGCGATACTGGCCGGAGAAATAGCGGAAAGAATGTCGGTGGTAGCTGTTGGGGGGTACCTCAACAATTTTGATAACCGCGCCCAAGTCCTCTTCCCATTCTGCCGAGTCCTTCTCGCCTTTCATTACAAGCCCTTTCTCCGGTCGAAAGGTTTGGCTGGTTGATTACCCACGAACCAGATTGAGGGCTTCTTCACGGTCCCATAAAAATATGCGAAGAATATTCTACGCTGTCCAGACCCCACCTGCCAGACGATATTCGCATTACAATCAAATCTTCTACTTTCCGAAATCACCTCACGGTCGAAATTTGACGAATTAGGCACGAGTAGGCAGGGTTTGTCCATTGACATTGTCTGTCTAAGAAAGCAGATGGTCCGTTAACAATCGCTGAACAGAGGGCCAAGCAGGCTGTTCTTAACGGAGCCTAATTCGGCAGTTTGTCTGTAGCAGTGATCCTTACTCTTGGTCTCAGACAAGGGGGAAATTCATGACCGATGGGAGCAACCTTGGCAATTTAGTCAAAACCAAGGGAAAAGGGGTTCTCGGTGATCGTTTTGTAGCTGCATCACGGATCTGCTTGCATGTCGGGGACACGATGAGCAAGGACGTCGTAACGATCTGCCCGGACCAAACCGCAGCTTCAGCCGCACAGACAATGGCTGAGAATGATATTTCCTGCCTGGTCGTCGTAGACAAAACAGGAGTGGCCGGCATCATTACCGAAACCGATCTCATCAAAAGAGTGATCGCATTGGAAAAGGACCCCACCCGCACGAGAATTGAGCAGGCCATGTCGTCTCCCCCGATAAGTGTAGCTCCTAATTGCTCGGTCTTCAGCGCCAGCAGGACTATGGAGAAGATGAATGTTCGCCGGCTGGTTGTCATGGAGAAGAGGCGGCTGTGCGGAATTATCACCCAGACCGATATCGTTACGGCCATACAAAAGAATCTGCAAGCCGAAGGAGACAAAAGTATCCAGGTGCTGATCATCAATGGCGACCAACTTGACGCGAGAGTATTACGGCGTCATTTGAGTCACTGTCATCGACATACGATTGAGACTGAACACGCCGCGGACTTCGATCAGGCTTTGGAGAAACTGAACTCCAGACACTTTGATATGGTCTTCCTGGACAACAATCTCATGTGTGGAATGACAGCCCGGGATGTCCTTGAGGGCTTTCACAAGGAAGGCATTAATCTTCCGGCCGTCATTGTCACTGGGCAAAATGATGAGCAAGCCGCCGCAGAATTGATGAAAATGGGGGCATGTGATTATATCACAAAAGACAACCTCACCTCCGGGCTCGTCGAGAAAGTCATCCTTAACACAGCCGAGCGACACATGCTGAGAGCCATGCAGACAGACTCTGAAGAGATATTGCGAGAGAGTGAGGAGCGATATCGTCGCCTTGTGAATGCGGTAACCGATTATATATACACCGTCCGTTTCGAAAATGGCTCCCCCGTGGAGACCAGGCATAGTAATGCCTGTATCGCTGTAACCGGATACGGCTCGGAGGAATTCGCGGCTGATCCGCATTTGTGGATCAACATAGTACATCCTGAAGACCGGGAGGTTGTCCTCGCGCAGGTTTCACGTTGCAGATCGGGACAAGATACCGACTCCGCGGAACATCGAATTATCCACAGGAATGGCACGATCCGATGGCTAAAGAGTACGCTGGTTCGCTGCTATGACCCTCAAGGCCACCTCTTATCTTACGATGGTCTGTTGCAGGATATCACCGAACGCAAGCAAATCCAGGACAGACTGGACCGAAAGCAAAGAAATCTTGAGGCAATATTCGATGCGGCACCAATCGGTATGATGTTAGTCGGTGAGGACATGGTCGTCAAACGCGTCAACAGAGTTATCAAGCAAATGGTCTGCAAGGACTATGCACAGATCATCAATCAGCCACTTGGCGATGCTATCACGTGTGTTCACAGCACGTCCAATGAGAAAGGATGTGGGTATAGCCAGGTTTGCGCGACATGTGAACTACGAAAGATCCTGGAAACGGCATTTGATTCAGGGGAACCTGTTCACGGTGTTGAGTTTCAAGTTACGCTCAAGGTTGATGACAAAGAAATGACGCCCTGGCTTTCTGTTAGTGCAGAACCGACAATAATAGATGGTTGCAGACATATTGTTGTTGCCATCAACGACATTACCCAGCGTAAGCAGGCCGAAGAAGACCTCGAACAACTGAACACGCAGCTTGAGATCTCGGTTGAGCGAGCCAATCTGATGGCTCAAGAAGCCGCCGTGGCAGATTCGGCCAAAAGCCGGTTCCTGGCCAATATGAGCCATGAAATCCGCACGCCAATGAATGCCATCATCGGCTTCAGTCAGGTGCTGGCTGATGAAGAACTGACAGAGGAGCAGAAGCATTTCATCAATATAATTCGAGAAAGTGCCGAACATCTCTTGCAGCTTCTAAATGATATTCTGGACTTTTCCAAGATCGAGGCGGGCAGGCTCGATCTCGAAATTGTTGATTGCTCACTGGAGCACGTGTCGGCAGCTATCGAATCGCTCATGCGACCTTCGGCAACGGAAAAAGGGCTTGAATTCGAGGTGGTGCACCATGGAAGACTGCCGGCACAAATTCACACCGACCCCGTTCGTTTGCGTCAATGCCTGATCAATCTTGTCAATAATGCTATTAAGTTTACCGAAACCGGGCATGTCCATGTCAATGTTTCGTTGGAAGAGTCTGAGGACAAACCCTACATTCGTTTCGATGTCGAGGACACGGGCATTGGCATCCCGGCCGAAGAAATGGAGTCCATATTTGAAAAGTTCGTCCAGATTGACGCCGACAGCACGCGGAACTACGACGGTACAGGCTTGGGCCTGGCGATTACTAAACAGTTGTGCGAACTTCTGGGCGGGAAACTCTCTCTCCGAAGCGAAGTGGGTAAAGGCTCGGTGTTCTCGCTCGTGATTCCAGCCAATGTCGACGTTACGTCCCAACCCTTGTTTGTCGGATACGATGTTGCCGGCAGGGTAGAGCAGGAACCAGATATGCCCGAAGAGGGTACGTTCACAGGTCGGGTTTTAGTCGCCGAAGACAGCCCCACGAATCAGATGCTCGTTCGTTTACTGCTGGAACGGCTGGGCTTAGAGGTGACATTGGTTGAAGACGGTCAAGATGCGGTCGATCAAGCCCTGGCCCAATCGTTCGACCTGATACTTATGGACATACAGATGCCCAACACGAATGGATATGACGCTACACGAACCCTGCGAAAGAAAGGCCTCAAAACACCCATCGTTGCGTTAACTGCTCTCGCAATGAAAGGTGACAGGCAAAAGTGTATGTTTGCCGGCTGCGATGATTATTTAGCCAAACCGCTCACGCGCGAACAGTTGGTGCAGATAGTCGGTAAGTACCTCCCTTCAAAGAGCGAAGTCCTGAATGAAAGGACTGAATCAGTCGAATCCGAGGCAGACCAGCTTTGCCAGCGCTCTTGTGATGAGAAATCCCCGGAGAGTCAGACACGCAATGCACAAAGCGAAGAAACGCCAATCAGTTGGCGTTCTATGATGGAGATATGCGGTGACGCGCATACGGTTGAAGAGATGGTCAAGATATTCTTGGAGGATGCTCCACGGTGCGTAGAACTCATTGCCGGTGCGATAGCCACCCAAAATCCCAAAGACATCAAATTGCACGCTCATAGCCTAAAAGGTGCAGCCAGGCACGTCGCAGCTCAAGAATTGGCCGAAGCCGCCTATCGTCTTGAGTCCGCCGCAGATAAAGGAGCTATCGAGACAGCCGCCCCGCTTTTTGATGATGTAAAGCGTGCGTTCGAGAAAGTGATGGCGTTGTTGTCCAGAGCCGATTGGATTGAAAAGGCGAAACAACAAGAGGACAGACAAACTGAAAGGCAGGTGATATGAAACCAGAACAGAAGAGAGGACTGTTGGCCGTTGGTGTAGTCTTCATTGTCTGCCTCATGGCGGTCTGTTTCTCGACATCCATTCAGGGCGACGAGAAACGCATCGAGATTAGACCGGAGATTACCCTGCCCGCCTACCGGACCGACGCAGGCCGGGCTATCGACGCTTATGAACGCATGATGATTCGCTTTATGAGCCTGACCGAGAAGAACCTGACCGGCATGAACACAGACGTCAAAGGCATCGCCAAGAAACTGGTTCTGATTGACGACAAACTGACCGAGCTTTCTACACGAATGGCCCGCGTCGAAGAAGCCCTTGGTATTGAACAACCTACAAAGGGGTTCGAGAAACCGTCCAAAGCCGAAACGTCCGACAATACTGACAAGGCCGGTTCGGAACGCCGGAATCGGACGGTCACTGAGCCCCGTGCATCCACTCTGCCAGGAGTAAAAGCGCATCGGTGACCCAGGAACCAACTCCGACAATTCTGTACGAACCTGAGAAAGCCAAGCATGCTCGCGGGCTGGAGATCGTAGCTGCCGAAATAGATATTCTTGGCCAACCGGTACATTTTCGTGTCGGTGTTGCAGACGGACAAGCGAGGTTGGCAGACATCGTTCCTCTGGCTCGAACAATTTCCACGAAACTGGCCCTTACGGTCTTAGACAGTCTCA
>Ga0209427_10008323_pt1 | contig 11677 bp, 10 predicted proteins | sample DeeMarSWOR136_30_FD_187465 | JGI IMG/M metagenome (GOLD analysis project Ga0209427, IMG submission 187465) | Marine sediment microbial communities from White Oak River estuary, North Carolina - WOR-1-36_30 (SPAdes) (version 2) | ecosystem: Environmental > Aquatic > Marine > Intertidal zone >... | reverse complement strand
GATTTACGCCAGAGTGAAATTCAGTTTGCCAAAGACATTCGGGTAGCGGTCCGTTTTAAGAACTTATTGCAAGCCAGGATCCAGGGATTTGAATTCACCACGTCCGGGCATTGGTGGCAGGATCGTTTGAGGTTCCTCGCATCAGCAACCGTCATTGATCCGAAGGATTTAACAACGGGTGCTACGTTGACTTATCGACCGAAAGTGATTGCCTTTTTCAATCCATCCATCCATCTCGGCGCCTGGGAATTCCATGCTGATTGCCGCTATGCCAGCCGCATTGAAGCTGTGAAACTGTTTCAATACGATGAGCGAGTGCCACAGAAAGTATGGAATTTTCGACTTATTTACCATCTGAACAAAATCGATCTCCAATTCGCGATTAATAATGCACTGGATTATTATTACACGCAAATCGAGCGAACATTGGGCGAGATTCGGAATTTTACTTTTGGGATTACCGGCGAGTTTTAATGAGCAGAATTTTTACAAAGAGTAGCAGGGATATCAGAGATTAACAGAGAAAATTTTACGGCTTCATCTCCGTACAATCTCTATTAGCTCCATGACTCGTTGTTAAATACTATCATCGTTTACCAAACCTTACAAATCTTGTAAACGTCTCATCGTTGTTAGAGATATGATAAACAAATTCAGATTTTCTACCGAAATTGACATTCGGATCAGCGATATAAATTACGGCGGTCATCTGGGGAATGACCGTTATTTATCCTTGTTTCAGGAAGCAAGACTTCGCTATCTTAAGCAGTTCGGATATTCAGAAATGTCTATCGGGGATGAGACAAGCCTGATTATGAGCCAGGCTCATATCAATTTTAAAGCAGAGGTATTTTGGGCTGATTGTTTGAAAATTTATGTTCGTATTTCAAAAATTGAGATGATTAAGTTTCTCTTCGAATACTTAATGGTTAATAGTGAAAATCAAAATAAGTTTATTGCAACTGGCTATACTGAAATGGTGGGATTTGATTATCAAAATCGGAAGGTGAAGAGGCTGCCTTCGAAATTTGTTCGGAATATTCAGGAATTTGAAAAAATAATGCAAATTAGATGATTGGATTATCAGGAAACTGGCTAATTGGGCAACAGGGTAGTTACTAGCTAAGTTATTAAATACTAGCTAATTGTTTCGATCTTTCCAGGTTAACACATAGCTTTCATGATAATTTTATAGTTATTAAAATTTGAGAAATAACAAACGCATCAATTCCTTTTATTTTCCCTATTACCGAATTAACAAATTACTTATTTACATTTAATAATCATTGACAATCTGGAAAAAAATTCTTATTTTTCCTCTACTTTAATACAGGTGAATACATTTTCAGCGCTAATTGAAATTAAATTTTATGAATAATAATAAGAAAAAAATATTATGGGTTGATGATGAAATTGAGTTGTTAACACCTCACATCATATTTTTGGAAGATCGAGGTTATGAAATCACACCAATTACCAATGCGGAGGATGCTATTTCTTTAATTCAGGAGCAGAGATTTGACCTGGTTCTCCTTGATGAAATGTTAAACGGAATGGATGGCTTAACCGCGCTTACAAAAATCAAAGACATCAGCCCAGCATTACCTGTTATTATGATTACAAAAAGTGAAGAAGAGATGATTATGGAGGAGGCGATAGGAGGCAAAATTGATGATTATCTTACCAAACCTGTAAACCCTTCCCAGATTCTTCTCTCCTGTAAAAAAATTTTAGAAGGAACTAAAATTGAAAGCGAACGTTTCTCGCGAGATTATGTTCAGGAATTTAATGAGATTGCCAGAAAATTGATGAATCCCCTGGAACCAGGGGATTGGATAGAAATTTACCAGGATTTAACTGAGTGGGAAGTCGAGTTAGATCGACATCCAGGTTTAGGTTTGCGACAGACGGTTTTAGATCAAAAACGTGACTGTAATATTGAATTTGGGAAATTTATTGAGCGTAACTATCAAGACTGGTTGGAAAGCGAAAAGCATCCATTGTTATCCAATAATCTTATCGCGCATTATGTAATTCCTTTGCTAAAGAAAGGAGAGGGAGTTGTTTTCATTGTGATCGATAATCTCAGGCTGGATCAATGGATGACGATGGAATCCCTTATTTATCAGAATTATCGAGTTCACAAGGAATATTATTTTTCTATTTTGCCGACAGCAACACCTTACTCTCGAAATGCAATATTTTCTGGTTTATTCCCTTATGATTTAAGTCAACGCTATAGTGAAATTTGGGCAAAAGGCGAACTAGATGAAACCAGTCAAAATCGATATGAACATCAATTATTGCAATATCAAATAGAGCGTCACGGTTTAACACTTAACCAATCTTTGAAATATATAAAAATTTTGGATCAGAATGAAGCAAAGAATTTATATAAAAATATTACGACGTATGCAAAAGCACCTTTATTGGCAATCGTGATAAATTTTATTGATTTTCTGGCTCATAGTCGCAGCGATTCTGAGGTGCTGAAAGAAATCGCCCATGATGAGGCTGCATTTCGATCCCTGACTCGATCCTGGTTCGAGCATTCAACAATTTTAAAAATTTTAAAAAGATTAGCTAAAACAGGAAATACTATTTTAATCACATCTGATCATGGTAGTATTCGCAGTCTCCGAGGTGCAAAGGTGCTGGGGGATCGGGAAACTTCGACAAATTTACGATATAAATTTGGCAGAAGTTTGAAATGCGATTCCAAATATGCTATCAATGTCAAAAATCCAGTCGATTTTAAGTTACCTGTACGTGGAATTAATACGAATTATTTGATTGCTAAGGAAGATTATTATTTTGTTTATCCAACAGAATACCACCATTATCTGAATTATTACAAAGATACTTTTCAACATGGTGGTGTTTCAATGGAAGAGATGATTTTACCTGTTATTAAATTGGAGCCGAAGTGATATATGATTTCCCAATTCCAAATAATAAACTCTGTTTTGTAGGTGGGATAAGAATGGAATAATGAATCATAATTTTATATCATATAATGAAGACGAGACCATTATTTGGGGTGAAAAGATAAGCCGGTTTTTTGAACCTGGCGATGTGATCGGCTTTTTCGGTGATCTCGGTAGTGGAAAAACACGGACAATCAATGGAATCTGTAAGGGATTGAACTGTGGCGATCAAGTATCAAGCCCGACATTTACATTAATCAATGAATATAGGGGGAAATTTCCTGTTTATCATTTTGATCTTTATCGTATCGAATCGGAGCAGGAAATTTTTGATCTCGGCTATGAAGAATATTTTTATAATGACGGAATATGTCTGATCGAATGGGCAGAAAAAGTTCAATCATTGTTGCCTTTGGATCATATCGAGATTTATTTGAAAGGATTTTTTGAACCAGGAAAAGAGAATATAAGAGAAATCTTATTTAAGCCAGTTGGCTCTATAATGCAGCGCCGAAGCTGGGATTAATAACTAATGACTGTGAATTAAAATATACCCATTAAGGATTAAAATTTCATACTGATTCCATCGCTTTGAGCGATGGAATCAGTATATCAACGATGTGACACTGAAAAATTAAACCTAATTGAGTATAAATTACACTTTTGGTTAAAGTACTAATGCTGATTATTTTTAAGTTAAAATTATCAATGGTCAAGACGTGAAAATACTTGGAATTGACACTTCAACAGATATATGTGGTATCGCTCTGACTGATGATAAGACGTTAATAACAGAATTTAGATCGAATATTAGACGAGCACACGCAGAGAAAATAATTCATGCCATTGATCGTGTTCTGGTTGATGCGAAGTTAAAACTGCATGAAATTGATGGGATAGCGATCTCAATTGGTCCTGGTTCGTTTACAGGATTGCGTATTGGGCTGGCTGCTGTTAAAGGACTGGTTTTGGCAACAAAGTTAGCTGTTGTTTCTGTCCCATCTTTGGATGCATTGGTTTTATCGGCACGGTTCTGGCAAAATCAAATCTGTCCTTTAATAAAAGCTCAAGCAGATGAAGCTTATGCAGCCTTGTATCATTTTCAAAATGGTCAATTGATCCGCAGCTCAGAATATCAACTTATCACACTGGATTCCCTTCAGGCATTGATTGATCAAAAAACTTTGATTCTAAATATCGGAATGACAAATTTACAGGATGCAATTACTGGTAAATTGGCAAAATTAGCAACGATCGCACCACCAGAATATAGTATGACCAGTGGATATTACGTTGCAATGTTGGGATTTGAAAAGTTCAATCGAGGTGACATTGAGGATATCAATACATTAGAACCTTTTTACTTAAAAGATTTTAAAGTAAAGAAAAAACGTGAATTGTAAGGAAATAAATTTTTCACAATTAACCAATTCATTTCCTGAAGCCCAATCAATAAATGATCAATGGTTTCGATATTTATATAAAAGGATAACGGTTCAACTGCCGAATGAATTGCAATTGATAATTCGATGGATGCATTATAATGATATACCAAAAGTCTGTAAGCTGGAAAATCAAATTTTTCCTTCACCCTGGCCAGTTGAAAGTTTTTTATATAAATTAGAAAATCGAAATTTCAATGTATCTTTAGTAGGCTTAATAGGAAATAAGCTTGTCACTTATGCTGTTTCATATCTTGTAAGTGATGAGATTCACATCAGCAATATAGCAGTGGCACCTGATTTTCGCCGCTTAAAAATTGGCGAAACAATGTTGAGGATTAGTTTAAAAATTGGTAAGGGACAGCAATGCCATGTAGCGCATCTTGAGGTCAGGAAGAGCAATATTGCAGCTATTTCTTTGTATAAGAAATACGGATTTCAGCTTGTTAGCATCCGTAAAAACTATTATCAAAACGAGAAAGAAGATGCGGTATTAATGACTCGAAAATTAGAAATGGAGAATATCCATGGCGTGGTTTAAAAGGGATTCGTCCGGGCTAATTCCTCAAAAGAAGAAGGAAATGCCTGATGGTCTGTGGTTAAAGTGTGATAACTGTGATGAAATTGTTTTCAAAAAAGAACTTGATCGTAATCTTCATGTTTGCAGGAAGTGCGGTTTTCATTTTCGAATGAAAAGTTGCATGTATATTAAAATTTTGCTTGACGATGGTAAACTCGATGAATTCAATGTTAAAATTAAATCAGTAGACGCGCTTAAATTTAAGGCAAACAAAAAGTACAGTGACCAGCTTAAAGATACGGTAAAAAAAACGGGTGCCAATGAAGCAGTGATTACAGGTTATGGTAAAATCAATGGCTACCCTGTTGTATTTTGTGTGATGGATTTTTCATTCATTGGCGGCAGTATGGGATCGGTCGTTGGGGAAAAAGTCGCCCGTGCTACCAAAATGGCGATCGAAAAACAACTGCCGTTAATCATTGTATCTGCCTCTGGTGGCGCTCGGATGATGGAGGGCGCACTTTCTTTAATGCAAATGGCAAAAACATCTGCCTACCTCGCGAAACTATCGGATTCTGGATTACCGTATATTTCGATCGTGACTAATCCAACGACGGGTGGTGTCAGTGCCAGTTATGCCATGCTCGGAGATGTGATTATAGCCGAGCCCGGCGCCTTGATCGGCTTTGCTGGACCGCGAGTGATTAAGCAGACAATTGGGCAGGATTTACCAGAAGGATTTCAAACATCAGAATTTATGTTGAAACATGGTTTTGTAGATACAATTTTCACCAGGAGTGAAATGAAAGAGAAATTAGCGCTTATGTTGAAATTTTTTGGATGTCGAAAAGAGGAAAATGATGAACAAGAACAAGCCAATAACGATTCTATTGACTAATGATGATGGAATTAACGCACCCGGTTTATATGTTTTATATAAAGAGATGAAAAAACATGGTAAAGTTTATGTGGTAGCACCGGATAGTGAAAAAAGCGCGGTGGGACATGCTATAACACTTTCTGATCCTTTGCGAGTGCAGAATTTTTATAAAAATGATGATTTTTTTGGATATGCCGTAAATGGTACACCGGCAGATTGCGTCAAAATAGCTTATTGGGCGTTGGAGATAAATCCTGACATATTAATTTCGGGAATCAATCTGGGCTCTAACACCGGCGTAAATATTATTTATTCGGGAACGGTCTCAGCAGCAACCGAGGGTATGTTTTTAAACATTCCTTCTTTTGCTATTTCTTTAACAACATTTACCAATCCCAACTTTGAAATCGCAGCAAAATTTGCCGGAAAATTATCGAAAATTATTTTAGCAAATGGTCTCCCCAGGGGAACACTTTTAAATGTAAATGTTCCAGCCGTGAACAGCGAAGATGAAATTACAGGTGTCATGATTACGCGGCAGGGAAATGCTATGTATCGGGAGGAATTCGATACGCGGACTGATCCGCACAATCGAGTTTACTATTGGTTGACAGGACAAAAAGTAAAATTAGAAATCGAGCCGGATGTGGACGATCGCGCTATTTTGAATAAAAAAATTTCAATTACTCCTGTGCAGTTTGATTTAACGAATCATGGGTTTTTGGATGAATTGCGGGAGTGGGGAATACAATATTGATGATTTGAACTTCCGCATGGTAACCAAAATTTTTAATTATAGTTGAAAATTATGCTGGATAATTGATCCTGGATGCCTGATTTTTTATTATGGTTAATTTTTCAGATAAGCCAGCTTTCTGCTTGATAAAAAAATATATCAAAATAAGTTCGGATAAAATGATTTTTAATCTTTTAATTATTTTGTCAAATTAAAGATTGAATACAGTTTTTAGGAGCAATTTAATGAATAAAAGTGAATTGCTTGAAATACTCGATAAAGGTGAAGATTATTATATTGAATTTAAAGAAGCGGCAGTTCATCCTGATGACTTTGCTGCTGAAATAGTTGGATTTGTAAATTCTGATGGTGGAAGATTATTATTGGGAATAAGCGATGATGGAGTTCCAGTTGGCGTAGCTGATGCTGATAAGGAAATCCGAAGAATCGATAATATTAGTACCAATAACTGCGTACCTTCTATCCTTTGTAAAATTGAAAAAATAAAAATCAATGACAAACTTGTTTTGTTGATTAAAATTCCAAAAGGATCAGAACGTCCTTATCGAACCAATAAAGGAGTGTATTATATACGGACAAGTTCTGGTAAACGACAGGCTTCACGAGAAGAGTGGCTTCGTTTATATCAGGCAACAACAAGCCTTTATTATGATGAATTGCCTGTCCCAGCAACTGATCTAACTGATTTGGATATATTTTATTTTGAAAAATTTTTTGAGGAATTTCACAGATAAAAAGTGAGTGATGTGGGTATTAATCTGGACAATCTGTTGAAGAGCATGAAAGTATTCGTCCTGGTTGAGGATCAAAGACCTGTATTTTTATTAGCAGGATTATTATTGTTTGGTAAAAATCCTCAACAGCACATACCTTATGCAAAAATAACGTTGGCAAAATTTACTGGTAACGAAATTGGGGATAATTTCGATAAGAAGGATATTGAGGGTAAATTGGTTGACCAAGTAGCAAACTTTGAACAGGTCATGAAACTCTACATACAAACGACTGCCGTGATTAAAGATTTTGAGAAAGAGCTTCATTATGAAATACCCTTAGCGGTGCTTAGAGAATTAATTGTAAACGCCATCGTTCATCGTGATTATCATATCAAATCGCAAATACGGGTTTTTATTTTTGATAACCGGATTGAAATCATGAGTCCGGGAAGATTGCCAAATACAATTACTTTAGAAAATATCCGGTGGGGTGGAATTCATGCAGAAAGAAATCCCATATTAGTTTCCTTTCTGGCAAAAATGGGCTATATGACTCAAATCGGGACTGGAATCATCCGGGTAATTCGACTGTTACGAGAACATACCGACAAGGAACCTGATTTTGAAGAAAGAGGGCAGGATTTTGTGGCAAGGATTTGGAGAAATCAAGACTGAGATATAGTGATCCTTCGCCTTAAACTGGAAGGTAGTTAATAATAATATGGTTTAAACATAGAAGGGAAATTTTAGAGCGTGGAGCATAGGGTATGGGGCGTAAAACATGTTGTGCTAATTTCAAGTTATAGGATTTTTCGAAATGAGACAGGTAGACAAATAATCACCATAGCCGTTTTAACGGATTCACTACCGATCGCGAAACTGTTACAAAATAATAAAAGCTAGTCATATTTAGACATAACATTTAACGGATTCTTATAAGCCGACATGACAGATATTCACGACGAACTCATCCTGATTCTTGATTTCGGTTCACAATATACACAACTCATCGCCCGCCGGGTGCGGGAGCAAGGCGTTTATTCAGAAATCAAACCTTATGATTATCCGTTGGAAAAAATCAAACAGCTTTCTCCCAAAGGAATTATTTTTTCAGGTGGACCGGCTGCTGTCTATCAACCAGATGCACCGTTAATCGCAACGGATATTTTTGATCTGGGGATACCTATATTAGGGATTTGTTATGGACTTCAACTGATTAGTTATATGCTGGGCGGGAAAGTAACAAAAGCCAACCATCGGGAATATGGTCATGCCATGTTGAAAGTTACCCAATCTGATCCATTGCTGGAAAATTTAGCTTTACGTTCGAGAGTGTGGATGAGTCATGGCGATAAGTTGATTAGTTTGCCTCCAGAGTTCAAAACACTTGGCAAAACTGCAAATTCACCCTATTGTATTATTCGACATCAGACAAAAAAGATATATGGTCTCCAATTTCACCCGGAAGTCGCACACACGGACCAGGGCGCCAAAATTCTTCAAAATTTTATCATTAGAATCGCAAGCTGTCATAGGTTATGGACACCGCAATCATTTATTAAAAGTTCAATTCAACATATTCAAAATCATGTTGGTTCGGAAAAAGTAATTTGTGGATTGTCCGGTGGCGTGGATTCATCGGTTGCTGCTGTGCTTGTTCATAACGCGATTGGAAATCAACTTAGCTGTGTGTTTGTCAATAATGGTCTGTTGCGATCTAACGAAGCAGAAGAAGTTCAGGAAGTTTTTCAAAATCAGTTTAAATTAAATTTTCGCTATATTGATGCGAGCCAAAAATTCCTTCCAAGAGTGAAAAGTATCGTTGATCCTGAACAAAAACGAAAAATTATTGGTGATGAATTTATAAAGACTTTCGAATCAGTCGCTGTTGAGATTGGTGATGTTAAATATTTAGTTCAGGGGACACTATACCCGGACGTAATTGAAAGTGTTTCGACCAAAGGACCTTCGGCTGTCATTAAAAGCCATCACAATGTCGGGGGTTTGCCTGACAGAATGAACCTCAAGCTCATTGAGCCGCTTCGTGAATTATTTAAAGATGAAGTTCGTGAGGTTGGTCGACAATTAGGGCTGCCCAATAAAATTGTATCCCGCCATCCATTTCCTGGTCCGGGACTGGCTGTCCGTATTTTGGGGGAAATTACCCCAACAAGGCTTTCCATCGTCCGACAGGCGGATAGTATCTTCATTAATGAATTACATGAAAGTGGTTGGTATAACATGGTCTGGCAGGCTTTTGCAGTCCTGTTACCCATACAAACAGTTGGGGTGATGGGTGATGAAAGAACTTATGAATCTGTCATTGCCTTGCGTGCCGTTACCAGCGAGGATGCCATGACAGCCGATTGGGCACAACTTCCCGCTCAATTGCTTGGCAAAGTAGCAAATCGGATTATTAATGAAGTGAAAGGTGTGAATAGAGTTGTTTATGATATAAGTTCTAAACCGCCGAGTACAATTGAGTGGGAGTAGTTTGGTGAGTGGTTATTGGTGAATGGTGAGTAGTGACGATTTAAATTACCATGAACCACTCACCAATCACGTTATAGGATTTGAAATATACTAAATAAAATAACTATCACTTTTTTAATTACTTAGGACGGTGAATTAAACAAATTACTCGTTTGGACGAATGAATGATGTTGAATATATTTTAATTATGAATTTGAAATGGGATAGTTTTTTAGTTCACGTCCCTTAGAAATAGGGCGAAACCATGTGTGGAATAGTTGGTTATATCGGTTCAAAAGAAGCTTCACCAATTTTATTAGAGGGATTAAAACGGTTAGAATATCGCGGTTATGATTCTGCAGGGATTTCTACGATTGCCAGTAACAAACTTATAATGCATAAGCGGAGCGGCAAAATAGTTGATTTAGAAAGAGATTTGAATCTACGAGATGTGCCGGGAACTCTGGGGATCGGTCATACTAGATGGGCGACCCATGGAGAACCCAATGCGGAAAATGCCCATCCACATGATGATTGTACTGGAAAAATCGCACTTATTCATAACGGAATTATTGAAAATTTTTCAGTTCTAAAAAAGGAACTTCAATCGAAAGGTCATCAATTTAAAACTGAAACTGACACGGAGACGCTGGTTCATCTAATCGAAGAATTTTATAAAGAGAATGGACGTTTAGAAGAAGCTGTTCGAGAAGCGTTACTTTTAATTAAGGGGACTTATGGGATTGCGGTAGTTTGCAGTGATGAACCAGATGTTCTTGTAACTGCCAGGAATGGGAGCCCCATTGTCATTGGAATTGGAGATAATGAGTATTTTGTTGCCTCAGATGTCGCAGCAATTGCCAGCCATACCTGTAATGTGACTTATCTTGACGATAACGAAATGGCGATCCTCCGGCGCGACAACCTGGTAATTAAAACCATTAATGACCGTCGGGTTGAGAAGCGGGTGGAGCAGATTGCTTATGACCAGGGTATAATTGAAAAAGGCGGTTATCCGCATTTCATGTTAAAAGAGATCATGGAACAATCCCAAACAATTTACGATTCCATGCGGGGACGTCTATTAGAAGAGGAAGGAACTGCTAAATTAGGGGGGATTCAACATGAACTGGAGTCACTGCTTTATGCTCGTCGCGTTCTTTTTTCTGCCTGTGGTACTTCCTGGCACGCAGCGTTGATCGGTGAATATATGATTGAGGAATTTGTACGAATTCCTGTTGAAGTTGAATATGCTTCAGAATTTCGCTACCGTGATCCAATCCTTGATCGCGATACTGTTGTTGTCGTGATCAGCCAATCTGGTGAGACTGCTGATACGCTTGCCGCAGTTCGAGAAGCGAAACGCAAAAAAGCTAAAGTTTTAGGCATCTGTAATGTCGTCGGTTCGACGATTGCCAGGGAAACAGATGCCGGTATTTATTTACATGCGGGACCGGAAATTGGTGTCGCATCGACAAAAGCATTCACTTCACAAGTTACGGTTTTGGCGTTAATGACACTGTTGTTAGCTCGAATGAGTTCTATGTCTGCCAGCCGGGGTCGTGAAATTGTTCAGGCGTTAAAAGCTCTTCCAGATAAAGTAACGAAAATTTTGAACGAACATGATAAAATTAAGCAGATAGCAGATAAATATGCTAATAACTATAATTTTCTCTATCTGGGGCGTGGATTTAATTTCCCGGTCGCGCTAGAAGGTGCTCTAAAATTGAAAGAAATTTCTTATATTCATGCTGAAGGATATCCTGCTGCAGAAATGAAACACGGTCCAATTGCCCTGATAGATGAAAATATGCCAGTCGTATTTATTGCAACGAAAGATTCCACTTATGAGAAAATTATCAGCAATATTGAAGAAGTTCGCGCCCGGAAGGGTAAGCTTATTGCGATAGCTACCGAGGGAGACAATTTTATTAAGACAAAAGTCGACCATACAATTTATATT
>Ga0209427_10008315_pt1 | contig 11689 bp, 8 predicted proteins | sample DeeMarSWOR136_30_FD_187465 | JGI IMG/M metagenome (GOLD analysis project Ga0209427, IMG submission 187465) | Marine sediment microbial communities from White Oak River estuary, North Carolina - WOR-1-36_30 (SPAdes) (version 2) | ecosystem: Environmental > Aquatic > Marine > Intertidal zone >... | reverse complement strand
CAAGCCCCTGTACCGGAGCCAGGAAGGTGCTGCTGTGGGATTTAATCCTCATAAACCAGGGCGGAGTTCCCATGTTTTTCACACCTATCTGATCGCGAATCTCAGATTGATTCTGGATGTGGGGGTGCAACCGGGGCATCAAACGGCGGGAAAATACGCCCGATCGGGGCTCTTCAACCTGATTGAAAGCCTGCGCGAGGGTGCCAGCCCTGTCTTTGTCCGGGGTGATAGAGGTGGACTATCTGTACAAACTTCGCCAGACCACCAACGCTAAGCGTTTGCTTGAGACGTTGTTCCGCGATGGGCACTGGATCAACGCAGGTCAAGGTTGGGAAGGGCCTGAAACCTTGTTGAATAAACTGTTCCAGTTACTGCATCAACAAGCGAGGATATCTCCCATTAATTCCATTTTGCCCTTCCGCTACAAAGCGATTGCTGAAGGTACTATTTTCGACTGTTCATCACATAGAAGGGCTTAAAGTCTAGTTTTTCCCAACCCTCATACCACTTGTGATAATACGGCTTGATCTTCTGCAAGGTTTCGGCGAAGTGCCTCTGCTGCGGGCTGATACCCTTGTCTGCCTGCTTTCGGACCTCCTTATAAAGCTGACCCACGTCCACGGACAAAAACTTACGGTCTTCCATGACCACCTTACCACCCACAATCACCGTGTTGACGTGGGCTCCTTTAGCCCGGTGGAGAAAAATTTCAGCAATGTTCAGGTTCGGTGATATCCAAGGATCCTCCATGATTTCATGGAGATCAACCAAAATAGCGTCTGCCTTCATACCCGGCTTGAGCATGCCTAACTCTCCCTCAAATCCACAGACCCGGGCTGCATTGGTGGTACCCATCTTCAATACGTCAAAGGCATTTAGTGCAGGTGTATTGGCCAGGTCAAATCCTGAAACACGGTGGAGGCGATGGATTAGTCTCAGTTCCATGATAATGTCTTCATCATCGTTGATACTCTTATCATCAATCCCCAGAGAAACATTGACCCCGGCCTTATGGAGATAGTATACTGGACAAATGCCATTCCTAACCGCTAAGTTGCAACTCGCGTGGTGCGTGACCGATGCCGATTTGGAAGCTAGAAGCTCGATGTCTGACTCGCTTAAAAAAACCGCATGACCCAAGGTCAAGTTCCTATCCACTAGGCCTAAGTCATCCAAATGAGCCAATAACGACTTATTATACTTTTTCAATCCGTAGGCTTTTTGGTGGGGGGTTTGTAAAGTGTGGGTGTGGATCTGGATCTTACCCAATTCATCGGCTCTAGCCTTAATTCTCTTGAGAAATGAATCTGTGGAACCGTGGGCCCAGCGAGAACCAAATATGATTCGCCTATCGCCGTCGTTATAATGGTTGTATAGGTGCTCAAATAGGCTAAAATAATCATCCACAATAGCTTCTTTGTCAAAGTAGGCCATAGGTCGGTAGAATTCCTGCAGGTCTGGCGGCAATGTCGCCATGAATTCAGTACCATCATAAGCCAGCATGGCTAAGTTATTCACCGCAACTGAGAGCGCGAGGCGAATGCCAGTCTCCTGGTAGCACTTGATTCTTTTCTCTACAGATTCAACCGTATCGTGTTGTCCCCCTATATGATGCGTGGTCGTGCAACCGCTGCGCAGATGTCGTACTGCAGACATCATCGTGCTTAGTTCAGGGTCTATGTCAATCATGCCTGCCCAGTCAATGAGTAGGTTTTCTAGAAAATCATAGTGGATTCCCTTCTGGATAGAGGTCAAACCCCAACCATGGCTGTGCCCATCAATGAGTCCAGGCATAAGTAGCTGCTGTCCATTCCCCTTGACAGTAGCCTGTGGATACTTTTTCTTTAGTGACTCGTAATCAGCAACCTCAACGACCTTACCTCCAGAGAAATAGGCTCCACCATCAGTGAAGATTCCATCCTCACCAGCACTGGCGTCACTAATAACATATTTGCCTCTGACTAAAATATCCATAGTTATCCTCCTTCAAAATAAATCGAGCCTGTTCAATATGTTACCATGCTCTTATTGAACTCACCCCATTCTATGGGCCAGTTTTAAGTTGAGTTTTTTCCTGTAAAGGAATGATGTGTTCTTTGATAAATTCATAGGGTGTCAGGTTATTTAAGGAACTATATGGCCTCTCTATGTTATAGGTTTCTCTCCATGCCTCGATCTCTTGTTAGGCATGGGCCAGATTGAGAACCAGTGTTCGTTCAGGCATTAATCACGGAGTTTACCGATGAAGCTTTCAGCAATCGAATCGACCTTGATCCTGATATGATACTGGTGCAGCGAAGGGATAGCTGACACTGGAATCCAAAGAAACTACGACACCGGGAGAGGCGCTTTGAACCTGTGAGCAGGAGATGCCACATCTGGTCTCTGCAAGGAAAGAGAATTCACCTTTCCTTGCCCAGGGGAAGTGTTTTCCTTGACAGAGAGCCTCTTGATGGGTGACCCTCCATTCACTGTTGATATCTCGGTCTCCCCCCTGACACAAAGATCACCTGGAGAATGCGAGTTCCTATGGATGTGAGGTTTGCGAGAAGCAGTCCGTAGGGATCTCCCTTCCAACGCCAGCATCTCGCGCTCGATCATAAACCAATTTGGCGACCGAGGCGAATTCGATCCCCAACCCCCAATTCTTGTTCATCATGGTGATCTGAGCAGACGTTGTTCTTCCTGGAGCTTTTCCAACGAGCAGATCGGAGAGCAAATATATCTTATCCTTAAAGCGCTTTAGACGTTCCACTTCGATGCTGACCCCGAAATCATCGGTCCGGAAAGAAGAGAGCCTTGGATGACGGGTCCTGAATGATCCGCGGCCCTCGCGTCCCATCTCCCCTGAAGTGATGATGAGCTCACTCCTCTCCCAACAATGTTCGTCGAAATCGCTTGGCAGGATAGAGGTTAGATGCATACCTGGCTCGATCCATTCTGCTAAGACCACTGGCGGGCCGTGAGCGTTTGTGGCACAGGAGACGATATCGGCACCCCGAATCGCTTCTTTCGGATCTTCTGCGGTCCTGACTTCAATTTCAAGGGTGGAGGCTACCTTTTCAGCGAAGGATTTGCGGTGTTCCGCATTGGGACTGAAGACCCGAATCGCAGAAAGAGGACGCACAGCCGCCAAAGCCCACGCAGCCGCTTCTGCCTGCCAGCCTGAACCAAAGAGAGCTGCTGTGTTCGCATCCTCGCGGGCCAGGTGTTTTGCGCCAACGCCAGTAGAGCCCGCCACACGCATCCTCTGCAGATGGCCATCGGTAATAATGGCAAGCAGTTCAAGAGTCTTATAGCTGTAAAGAAAGACAAGCCCCACGTATCGATTCCCAGGTGCTGCAGGGACCTTCACACGTCTCGGAAACCCCTCCACTTCTTGATAAGTGAGCAGGTCAGAGTTGATGCGCTGGGCCATCACTCCCAACCGCTCCAGGCCGCCCTCGATGGTCTTGAAAGAATAATACGCGTCGGGGCGCGAGCTTGCCATAAAGCTGTCACGCCGAAAGGCATTGACCACAGTTCCTTGCCCCATGTCGCGAAAGGCATCCTCTAGGGCGCTAATACAACCCCGCATATCAAGAACATGTTCCACGTCCGCATCATTAAGCAAAAGGGTCATCTCATCGTCCTTTCAAGATTTTGTGCGATTGGTTATTTCGTCCATTCTATCAGCGAGGACGGGTAACGGAGAAGAGGAGGAGACGAGGTGATGCTCACCAATGCCGCGGGCTCGGCGGTGGCATAGTTTCGTCTTCTCTCTAATCTGGCAGTGGTTCTTTTGGGAGTGGCCATGTTAGTGTTACTATCCCCGCTGTTTACTAAGAAGAGGTTGGCGGAGAGGATCAAAGAGGTTGAGGGATAGACTTTAAACCGTAATGGTTGTTTCAACCCTATCATTCACGAAGATGAAGCAGTGCTATTTCTTCCATCCCAGTTCTTCAGCGGTGAATTGCGAGAACTTATCCACCTCTTCTTTAAAACGCTTAGCCAGTTCTTCGGTCTCTATGGTCGCAACGATGGTATAATTAAGTTTTTTCGTGGCAGCTACAAAATCTGGGTCATTTACGATCTCTGTTGCGGCATCCTTCCACATCTTTATGATATCCGGGGGCAACCCCTTTGGTCCTAGCAAACCTGCTATTGGGGGCAAGTTAACCACAGGATATCCCTTTTCGGCAAACGTGGGGCACCCAAGGGGAGATTTGATATCGCTGGCAAGGGCCCTCATCTGACCTGCCATTACGAAAGGCGTACCGACAACATCATTGGCGTAACCGACATCGTAATGTTTTCCCAAAAGTCCGGTAAGGATCTCTCGCGTCCCTTCGTGGTAAACAAGGGTGAATTCAACGTTTGCAGCTCGTTGAAGCAGCAACATTTCAAGCTGGAGATTTGATCCTATATCTGATACAGCGACGAGAAGTTCGCGCGGTTTTTCCCTGGCATAGTCAATCACTTCCTCGATTGACTTGAATTTGGAGTCGGTATTGACATACATGACCTGTGCTACATAGGTGTTCATCATGATGGGTTCGAAATCGCGCACCACATGAATTGGACTCTTAGGATTCGCAACCGTCAGCGTCGCCAGTGCACCTATGAGGTTACCAAGCATCGTGTAACCATCAGCGTCGGCACGAGCAACCTGATCGGCTGCTATTGCCCCCGTTGCTTCGGGTTTGTTTAGAATATTCACTGGAACTTCCCACTTATTTTTCAATTTTTCAGCAAACAGTCGGAAAAAAGTATCAACTCCCCCACCTGCACCGTGGCCCAAAACAATCGTAATCTGTTTTTTCGGAAAGTCCTTCGCTTGTGCATAACCGACCGAGGTGACCCCGACGAGGATCACCACCAGAAAGCAGAGTATTTTTGTCTTCATTCTACACCTCCCAAGGCAATAAATTAAACGGCTTAAAGTCTATTCCTCAACCTCTTTGATCCCCTCTGCCAACCTCTTCTTAGTAAACAGCGGAGATATCAACACCAACATGGCCACTGCCAAAAGAACCACGGTAATGGGATTGCGGAAAAAGATGGAAATGCTTCCGTGAGACATAACCATGGCCGTCCGGAACTTCTCCTCCATAACCGGCCCTAACACTAAGCCCATGACCAGTGGAGCCATCGGATACTCAAATTTCCTCAGCAGGTAGCCAACAAAGCCAAAAATAATCATGATGAACATGTCATTTAAGCTGTTATGAACAGTGTATGCGCCAATCAAACAAAAAAGGATAATCAGCGTAAAAAGGATAGAGTATGGAATCTTAAGCGTCCTTACCCAAAGGCCGATTAAAGGGAGATTAAGCAAAAGCAACATGGCATTGCCAATATACAAACTCCCGATTACTCCCCAAAACACCTCTGGTGATTGTTGGATCAACAGTGGTCCGGGGACAATCCCATAGAGCATCATCGCTCCTAACACAAGTGCCGAAGCACCTCCATTGGGAACACCTAGGCTGAGCAAAGGGACCATCGTTCCACAGCTGGCAGCATTATTGGCGGCTTCTGGCGCGGCCACTCCTTCAATTACCCCGGTCCCGAATTTCTCCGGCTGCTTAGAAAGCTTCTTTTGAAAGGTATAAGCAACAAACGTGGGTATGGCTACGCTCACCCCTGGAATGATGCCGAGGAAAAAACCGACTATCGAAGAACGGAGAATGGGGAAAATAGACTCTTTCCAGTCCTGCAAGGTGGGAAGAAGTCCTTTTATTTCCGTTTCGAAAATGGTCCGTTTGATCCCCTTTTCCAGAGTGACGAGTATCTCTGAAACCCCGAAGAGTCCTATCACGATTGGAACTAAACCTAACCCGTCCCTCAAGGTTAGAATACCATACACGAACCTGGGGTACGCGCTTACGAGGTCAATCCCAACACTGGCCAGCATAAGCCCCAGAAGGGCCATCATCATGCTCTTGACCATAGACCCTTCAGCCAGATAAATCAACGTTGACAGTCCAAATACGATTAGCGAGAAGTATTCTGGGGGACCGAAGCGCAAGGAAAATATCGCCAAAGCTGGAGCCAGGAAGACTAATCCAAGAAGTGATGCTGTCCCGGCAATAAAGGAACCAAAAGCCGCAATTCCCAGAGCCGGGCCCGCCCTCCCTTGACGGGCCATCTGGTAACCATCCAGGCAGGTAATAATTGAAGATGCCTCCCCTGGAATGTTGACCAAAATGGATGTGGTTGACCCACCATACTGGGCGCCGTACATAATACCGCAAAACATGATAATCGCCGCAACCGGGGGCACATGAAAGGTAATAGGCAAAAGCAGTGCGATTGCGCCTACTGGGCCAATGCCTGGAAGAACGCCAATAAGGGTGCCACAAAAAACACCCAAAAAACAATAAAAGAGATTGAAGGGCTGCAGTGCTGTGCCAAAACCCATCGCAAGATAACTTAACGCTTCCATACTTATCCCAATAGAAATTTGAATATGCCGTTGGGAATTTGGGCATTTAGTAGAATATTAAAAAAAACCTGAAATGCAACGCTGATAACTAAGGCAGTCAGTATTGCGTTAAACCAACCTTTTTTTGCAATAACACGAATAAAAAGAAGAACGATGCAGAAGGTACAAAAAATAAAACCCACCCTTTCAAGAAGCAGAGCATAAATAATCATCGCACCGAGAACTAGGACTATATTCTGCCAGTGAAGCGGTCCTGGAGCAGCAGCAGCTATCTCGCTTGACGGTACGTTTCTCAGTGCCTTTAGAAGAGCAGATAGGGAGAGAATTACAAAAAGTACTCCAGCCCCAAAAGGAAAGTTGCCCGCGCCGGGCCCACTCCACCCCCCCAGGCCAAAGCCATAGGATTCCGTAGCGTAATAGATAGCAAATAATAACCAAAAGAGATTGACATATATGTCTTTTTTCATGACGCCAATGTCTCGAAAAGATCTTTTGATGAAATTGGCACTCCAACCAAATATAAACCCTGGCACAGGTCTAAGAAAAAATAGAATCAGGCGAAATCCCTAAGAAGCTGTGAACAAATTGGGCTTCCAAAACCTTGGCTTCACAGGCTAGGCCACTAGACTCTATCCAAATAGGACCTACACTCACAAGAAAACCGGCGCTTTGCTCCACATTTCAATTCTAAAGCCTTCCTCCACTCATATGAAATGTAAGTATCCCACAGTAACCAAACTGATAGTGATCACTCGCCATTTCAAGTCGGATTGTAAAGCTTCTTTTTGTTAAATGGCTCGTCCAGAGGCCAAGTAATGATCTACAATCTCTGCTCCCGTTGCAAGCCACACTCCTGCGTGGGAACAGATGTATTCGAGGGCTGAACTCAGAGCATCGATTCGATGCGGCATACCAATAATGTATGGGTGAATGGCAATCGCCATTACGCGCCCTGACGAAGCCCCCTCACGATAAAGAACGTTGAACTGCCGGCGTATCATATCGTCGAATTCCCCGGCCGTACGGTGTTTTTCTACAAACCCATAGATGTCATTAATCTCAAAAGAATAAGGAATAGATACCAATTGCTTGCCATTAATGTTCATGAGATAGGGTTGATCGTCGTTGACCCAATCCGCTACGTAGCGACAACCTCCCTCAACCAAGTACTCCAGCGTGTTCCATGTCTCCTGCAGGCCCGAACTCAACCAACCCGCGGGTCTTTTTCCAGTTGCCTTTTCGATGCGAGCCAGGGTATCATGAATTAGCCCACGTTCTTCCTCAGCCGGGCACTCATTGAGGCGACGCGTATTGCTTTGGTTGTGCCCCATAAACTCCCAATCAAGCCTCATGGTCTCCTTGATGATCTCAGGGTAAGCGTCACACACCTCACTATTCAGGGCAACGGTCCCACGAATGCCGTAATGTTGAAGGACTTCTACGATACGCCAGACTCCTATGCGGGCACCATAATCTCGCACGCAGTGGCTCGGCACATCAGGAATCTTTCCGACGCCCTTTCGCACACTTTCGTTTAGTGCAAACACCTCAATGTTCGGGATCACCCACAAGGCTACCCGCTCCTTGTTCGGCCAAACCAGTTTAGGACGATGTATGATCGGTGAATAAGAAAAAGGGCCTGTGCGTTGTGGTTTCATACTATCTCCCCTCCAGTCTTTGTTGAAGATGTCTCTTTACTTCTTCGAGGTGCATGACGTCTGCATACTTGTGGTGCAGGTCGAAAAGGTTGATCTTGTGGGAAAGGAGACTGCGATCAAAACAGCACTCCTCCACGACCACGGTATGGAACCCGTGCGAGTAAGCGTCAACGACACTGGCACGAACGCAGCCACTCGTGGTTTCCCCGCAGACAATCAAGCTGCCAATTTCATGCTGGATCAGATGGGCGATCAGCGGCGTTCCAAAAAACGCGCTAGCCCTCTGCTTATAAATGACTAAATCCTTGGGTTCCGGCTTAAATTCCTCGCGGATGTTGAAAGCGCCCTCCGGGATCTTCGACTGACGTTTGGTGGCTTTCACACTGGTGGGATCGATCTCTTTCCGTGTCTCATTCGTCGTATAGATGATCGGAATCCTGTTGGCTCGTGCTATGGCTAACAACTCCTGAATAGGTTTCACCGCTTCAGAGGCATAAACTCCACATGAGCTTGGAAACTTCTTCACCGCTTCGTGCACGGGAAGTGGTCCCCCTTCGAAGACCAGGTCGTAAAGGTCGATCGCCAGCAGGGCTGGCCGAGCTCCAATGTAAGTCTCCCTTTGATATGAGCTGTAGACCTCAAGGGTCTCAGCACTCACCACATCCTTCCAACAATGGTCCTCGAAAAAATCCACCATAATATCGGTTCCTCCTTCACTCGCCAGTGAATTGAATGTCTTGTGATTCTTAGGGCCAATCCGGAGCACAATGAGGGAGCATTCCCTGGCACTTGCCCCACCCGTCTTCCTTCACTTCTTCGTTACTTAATTTTTTTCTAGATCTGTTCCCGACAAAGAACTATTTCGCAATGAGGGTCTTGTTTAGCTAAACTGATTCTGCTTGTCAAGACTTTTTTTGATCCTGTGTCAGCTAAATGAACATGTCCCCTCTAACTGCTGTATTGAAATGTCCCCATTATGAGAAGGGACATTGTAGGCATGAGCCAGAGGGTCCCGGGCGAAGAGGCTATGCCAAGGCGAAGGTGGAAGTCCGGCAGCTTTTGGATGGCAGGTGGCGGGTGTACTATAGGGATACTCTCATTGCCCGGACTGATCCGACTCCTCTGATAGAGCCAATGAAGGAAAAGCCCAGGAGAAAATAAAGGGCACGGGTAGCTCCTGAAGAGCAATGGGTTTATCCGTCATCAGCAGTTGAGAGGGGGTATTTTCACTAAGCAGTTAAGGGGGCATATTTACAAGGCTTAAACACAAACAATCTACGATGATTTCGGCACCTTTATTGGCATTCTTTTCGCCCATTACTGCTATCCCCATCCTTACGTCAGCCTGTTTTCCTATTTCAAAATCCAGGCTCTTCCAGTGCCTCCCGAGTCATCATTACATCAATTACATATGGTTTATCGCTTTTCAGTCCTGCAGTCACCGCCTTTCTCAACTCGTCCAATTGTTCAACCTGAGTCCCATCTGCTCCGAAAAGACGCGCCAGTTTTCCAAAAGGGGGATTGCCGTGATCGCACATATAGCGTCCCTCGAACCTGTCCTTTTGATAGGCTCGAACGTTTCCGAATCCAAAATCGTTAAATACGACTACAAGCACATTAATATGCTCACGAACAGCGGTTTCTAGCTCCTGACAATTCAGCAGGAAAGCGCCGTCTCCGTTTAAACACACAACTGGACGCCCGGGATAAGCCAGCTTTACCCCAAGGGCCATGGGAAAGCTTGCCCCTACTGATCCGAAATCATCGGCGTAGTGCATGCTGTCGGTCTCCAATAAATCAAAATGACGTCTAACGTGCTTTGCAAAATTGCCCCCATCTAGAGCAACAATCGTTTCAGGAGGCAAGCCTTCCCTCAAGGTTCTTGCTATAGCTTGGGGCTGAAGAGGAAATGCCTCCCAGTCGATTTCAGAGTCCCTTGCCTTTAGGCTTTTCTGTTTGATTTCCCCAACCAAGTCCTTTAATCCAAAACAAGCGCCTTTATCTCGCAGCTTTGATGTAAGAGCCCTAATAACTGCACCCACATCGCAAACCACGCCGATCTCAACGGGATAAATGCGACCTACCTCGTCCGGATCCCAGCTGACATGAACGATCTTGGCCTTTTTGGGAATGATCTCAAAATCATATCGGGTGGATTGGTAGTCGAATTTCACACCCAGCGCCAAAATTAAATCGGCTCGCCTTACGACTTCATTCCCTGCCTCACCTCTACCCTTCCCGATCAAACCTGTGCCTAGGGGATGGCAGTTCGGAAAGACATCGGGGTGGTCACGAGTAGTCGCAACCGGGATCTCCAAGATCTCCGCCAGCGCAACGAGATCCGTTGCTGCTCGAGACCATAAGACTTCTACTCCTGCGAGTATGACGGGAAACCGGGCCTTGTGGATCAGATTCACTATCTCATCTATAGCCTCATCGGGGCAGGCCGCAGGAACGGTTGATCGCCACTGTAATGGACTGCTCGCCTCGTAGTTCAAATCCCCACGAGCAACATCGGTAGGGATAGCCAGATGAACCGGGCCTTTGCGACCTGTGAGAGAAACCCTAAAAGCCTTTCGCACCATTTCAGGAATTTTGTCAGAGCGGTGGACACACGCACTCCATTTAGTTATCGGTTTGAAAACTCCAACTTGATCAATTTCATGAAAGGAGTCCCTTTCTAAGATAGTCTGGTCATGAATACCGGTGATAGCGATTACGGGAACCGAAGCCTTATAAGAGGCTGCTATCCCAGAAACCAGGTTCACGGCCCCAGGCCCGACGGTAGACATGCAGACCGCCGGCCCTCGAATGGCCCGGGCATAGCCGTCTGCCATGAAAGCTGCCCCCTGTTCGTGCCGGGTCATAATCGCCCTGATTGAGCTCTGGTAGATCTCATCCAGTATGTCAATGATTTGTGATCCCGGCAAATGAAAGACATGCCGAATTCCTTCTTCCTTTAGGATCTCGACCGCGGCCTTGGCACCAGAAAGTATCATTCATTTCATTCCGTTCTGTGATGATAACTGCCTTTATTTGGCTTTCCTATTTTGCATCTTATTCACGCTATGACCTCAAGAAACAGTTTTCACAAAAATTTCTTCGAGAACAATAGAGGCTCCATTACCCTATTATGGATGCACTGGTTGGGTAAACCAGTCTAGCGGCAACTCTTTTCCGAGCCCCTTTTCCCTTGCGAGCTCATACACCTTACCGGCTACTGCTGAGAATTGAAAACCAAGCCCAATATTATTGAGGAAGCAGTTGATCTCGCTATCGTTTACTCGAGCTTTCACCTTTTCGGTAACAACATCACACAGTTCAGGCACGTTCGTTAAATCTAGCCCCCTTCCTGTTTTCCATGCCTTTTCTAAAGCATCAACCTTTTTCATGCCCAGATAGTAAAGATCCGGGTAACCGTGCTTGAAGTTAACCACAAAGTTGTCTACTGCACCGTAAACTTCTGGTTCACATTCAGGTGGTTTCACACAGGTTACATGCATACCTTTCTCTAGCCATTCTCTCTTGAATATCGGTTCAATGGTGTTAGTTGCCAGCCCTACAATATCGCTCCCTTCAACAACTTCGTGCGGCGTATCAGCTG
>Ga0209427_10008314_pt1 | contig 11689 bp, 8 predicted proteins | sample DeeMarSWOR136_30_FD_187465 | JGI IMG/M metagenome (GOLD analysis project Ga0209427, IMG submission 187465) | Marine sediment microbial communities from White Oak River estuary, North Carolina - WOR-1-36_30 (SPAdes) (version 2) | ecosystem: Environmental > Aquatic > Marine > Intertidal zone >... | reverse complement strand
CGGGAAATATATTGGACTATGTTGCAGCGGATGTGGGGCATCTTCTTATCGGGGGATGTCTTAAATGCACTTCAAATCCTCTTGATATGCTTAAAGAAATTAAGAAAAGCGGATACGAAAAATGTACGGAGTGTATTGAGTGTAAAATTTAAAATAAAATTAGGGATTAGGGGTTTGGGATTAGGGATTAGCCCAATCCCTGACAACTAACCACTAACCCCTGACAATCACCTATTCACAGCACAATGAAAAATAATAATATTAATAAATTAAAGGCAAAAAAAGCAAAAGAAAAAAAGGCACCATTAGGGCCTGATATCAATCTAAACGAATTTTTGGACGATGCCCCAGAGCACGAATATCTTTTAGATGCATCGGTACTTTCCGAAGACAAAAAAACAGATATGCTTTCCGTGGGTGTCGTTGCTTCCGGGGAAAAACGCTCAGGGACATTTATCCAGATGGACCACTCGGTAATTCATTCAACTTCAAAACAGGATGGAATAGAAGTTCTTGGAACCGGGGAAGCATTAAAAAAACATGAGTGGCTTTCCGATTACTGGTGGAAGGCAGTTGATTCGGGCGCGGATAAATACACCGCCCAGGCGGAATTAAAACACACCGAGGGCTATTTCATAAGGGCAAAAAAAGGAATTAAAACAATATTTCCCGTCCAGGCGTGTCTCTATCTTAACCGGCAGAACATCGCCCAGAATGTGCATAACCTGGTAATTGCAGAAGAAAATTCCGAATTAAACATTATCACGGGATGCTCCACGGCTTCTGATGTGCATTCAGGAATCCATATAGGTGTTTCCGAATTTTATATAAAAAAAGGCGCTAAAATAACTTTTACAATGATTCATAACTGGAGCGAGAATGTTGTTGTCCGCCCCAGGAGCGTAATTATCGTTGAGGAAGGCGGAAAATTTATTTCAAATTATGTCTGCATGAAAAAAACAAAATCGCTCCAGATGTATCCCGCGGTTTATCTTAACGGTAAAAACTCGGTTGCGATATTAAACAGTATCCTTGTCGCCCCCGAGGGTTCGGAAATGGATGTCGGGTCAAGAGTCATCCTTAACAGTGAAGGGTCAAGAGCAGAAATCGTTTCAAGGGCAATTACTACAGGCGGGAAGATAACTGCACGGGGGCATCTTTCGGGGAATGCAGCCGGTATTAAAGCGCATCTTGAATGCAGGGGTCTTATCCTTTCCGATAAAGGAGCAATTCACGCAATCCCGGAACTTGAAGGTCATGTTAAGGATGTTGATATGAGTCACGAAGCGGCAGTTGGAAAAATCGCGCAGGAAGAGATAGGGTATTTAATGGCTCGCGGGCTTAACGAGGATGAAGCAACATCAACCATTGTTCGCGGGTTTTTGAATGTGGATATTGAAGGACTCCCCGGTCAATTAAAAGATGAAATTGATAAAGCGGTAACTTCGGGTGATATTGGAGGGATGTGATTTTTCATAAACCTGAAGAATTTAATAGATTTTAATTTTAATTACATATAAATAAAAATATGAATTTCAGAAACCCTTTTGTTAACAGGAGCATGATAAAAACCCCCGGTGAGTTCGTGGGAAGGGCAAGGGAAGTTAAGTCAATACTTGACCGGGTTGTTAAAATGCAGTGTTCATCCGTTGTCGGTGAAAGAAGAATCGGGAAATCCTCTCTTTTGTATTACATTTGCAGCACATACAAAAAGGAATTGGGCGAAGGGTATGAGGTGATTTATCTTGACCTGCAGAGGGCTAAAATGCACACGCAGACAGGATTTCTTTCCGAAATCTTAAAGAAATTTGATTACCAAAATGATGTTATAAAAGAAGATGCGGGACTCCTGAGAAACCTCTGTATTTTTGAGGAAGCGATTGAAGAATTGAACGAGAAAATAAAACCTGTTATTTGTTTTGATGAATTTGAAAATATTACCAGGAGAACCGGTGAATTCACAGATGATTTTTTTGAGTCGCTGCGAAGTCTTGCGAATTCCGGGAAAATTGCATACATTACGGCGTCAAAGACATCTCTTTATGACCTTTGCAGGGGAGGTAAATTAACATCACCCTTTTATAATATTTTCACGAACATAAATCTCGGTAAATTCTCCGGTTACGAGGCAGATGAATTTGTCGGAAGCAGCAGGGTTCTGGAAAATTTCAATAAAGAAGAAATTGAATTTATATTAAATTTAGGTGAAAACCATCCCTTCTACCTTGAGATTGCCTGCTGGCATGTATTTGAAGCAAAACTTAAAGGAAGCATTGACCGGAGCAAAATAAGAAAGGAGTTCGGTGAGGAAATCAGCCAGTATAAGACCTTTAAAAAAGAGCCGGGGACATCTTTAAAGCAGGAAAAACCGGGAGAAAAGGAAAGTTTAAGCACCGTTGAACTTGAAAAGGAACTGGATGAATTCAAGGAAACCTCAATATTCATGCTGCTCGGCGAGCCGGGAGGTTACTACAGGAAGGCGGTCTTAGACCCCGTTGAATATCTTGTAAACAAAAAAAACATGAACGGGGTGTATTTATGCATCAGCGAGCCATACGAAATAATTTCAGGGGAAATGAAAAAGAGAGGCATTAACATAAAAAATTTATGTTTTATTGACTGTATTTCGGAAAAATCCGGCGAAAACGAATTCTGTATTTATGTCAGGAACCCGGATGACCTTGAAGTTTTGAAAATGAATATAAACAATATTATCGGAGAAATCGGCGCGCACAAATTCCTTTTTATTGATGACCTGTCATCTTTTTTAATATATAATGAATTAAGAACAATAGAGGAATTTATCATAAAAGTTTTAAACGATCTCCAGATAAATAAAACCGCGGCATTGATTGCTTCAATAAAAGAAAAGACCCCGAAAGATTTGATTGACAGGATTTCGCCGAGGTGTGATAAAATAATATATCCGGGTTAGAATTAAAATAAAATCAGGGGTTGGGGATTAGGGGTTGGGGATTAGTAAAGAGGGGTTGGGAATTGGGGAATAGGGATTAGTGATTGCCAATCTCCCGGCAACTAACCCCTAACAACTAACCCCTAAAAAATTAATTAATTATAAATTTAAAATGTTAAATTACCTGAGAGATTCATTTTATTTACTGTATCTGGTATTCTTCCAGCCGGGTTTATTTTGCGGTCCGGAGAAAAAAGAAAAACTTGAATCAGACAGGAGAAGTGCGTTAAAACTTTTTTTCAGGATTTTTCCCGCGTTTGCAATAATTTTTACAATAATTTTTGCCGCTGCCGGATTTTTCATAGAGAACTGGATATATATATTTTTAGAAGGCATTGCATGGGGAATTGTATTAGGATTTATATTCGGGTTCCTGCGCGGGGTTTCGGCAGGAATATCAGTCGGTATTTCGGCGGGCATTGCATGGGGCATTGCATGGGTTATTTCCGCTTGGATTGCCTTTTTTATATCAGGATTCGCGGTTGAACTGGCTTCCGGCATTGCATCAGGCACCGCGTGGGGAATTGCATGGGGAATTACGGCAGCAATTGCAGTTGCAATAACCGTCGGGGTTGAATCAGGGGTAACGGTCGGGATTGCCGCAAGCATTGTGGCGGGAGTTGCTGTCGGCATAGCATCGGGAATTCCGGCGGGAGCTTCCGCATGTATCGCTTTTATTTTTTCATATTTCAGGTTACCTTTTTATATGTTTTACCTGCCGATAAATTTTTTTTCATATTACAGGGCAGGCAAAAACCAGGAAAAAGCATACCAGATATTCAAAAAGACGCCGCTTTTTCTTGATGAACTCATCTTTTTGCCGCTTTTTCTGACAAACAGTTTTCTTGTAATTATCGGCAAAAAAGACCGTGAGAAATTCCTTTCGGAAATTAAATTCATTTCTGCAAGACGCCCCCTTCAAAACCGGTTTGCAAAAAACGCCCTCCTTGAACTGACCTTCCGGGATTTGATGAAATGCGAGTCCATAAAAGATATTTCGGAATCATCTAAAAACCTGGAGTGGCTGCCTGATGACCCCCGTGCATTTCCCGAAGGGTTTGAAACCGCGCTCAGGATGATTAATGAAATAAGCAATGATGCAAGCCGTTATGTCGCTTCAACAAGCAACTACAATAAACTTAAAATTATTAATCCTTTAAGGGACGATATTGAAAATCTTGGTAAGTACGCGGTAAGCACAAGAGGTATCGCTGGAATTAAATCGGCGGAATTGTCTGAAAAATGGCTTAAGATAATTCTTGCGGAATCCCAGAAATTTGATGAAAAGGAAAAAGAATACCGTGAAATCCCAAACCCGTTTATTTTCGGAACTCCGGTTGAAGAAAAATACAAGAATATATTTGTCGGAAGAATTGATGTGGCAAAAACAATAGAGGAGAATTTTTCACACGCTTCAAGGGTGCCTACATTCCTTATAAGAGGAGAGAGAAGAATGGGAAAAACATCTGTTCTAAAACACCTGCAAAGGCTTCTCGGAAGCAGGTATATCGCAGTGTTTATTGATATGCAAAGCCCGAGAGCAAGAGAAAGCATAAACACCTTTCTTTACTCACTTTCAAAAGTAATTTACGAGAAACTTAATAAACAGGGAATTCCTGTTGAAAGGAAAGCACTTGACGATTTCAGGGAAAATCCTTACACGGTTTTCAGCGAATGGATGGATTCTGTTGAAGAAGAGGTTGAAAAACAGGATAAGTTTGTACTTCTCTGCCTTGACGAATACGAAAGCATTGAAAAAAGCATAGATTCGGGAGCGTTTACAACAGACATACTTGATGAAATCAGAAGTATTATACAGCACAGGAAAAGATTTGTTATTATTTTTGCAGGCATCCATAACTTTGGTGAGATGAAATATGACTGGACGAATTATCTTATAAGCGCGAAAAACATTAAACTGTCATATCTTGGGAAAAATGACGCGGTGAAACTGATAACAAATCCGATTGAAGATTTTGATTTAAACTATGAAAAAGATGCTGTGGAAAAAATACTCGTCGCGACAAACAAGCACCCTTTTCTTGTACAGGCAGTATGCAGCGAACTTGTGAATCACTTAAACGAGCATAAAAGGAAAAAAGCGGGAATTGACGATGTAGAAGTTGCGGTAAAAAGAGTTCTTGCTGCAGGAGAAAACTACTTCCAGAACATCTGGAACAGTTTTAACCCCGGTGAAAAAAAGATTTTACTCTCGGTTGCTTCGGGAAACAGGAAAATAAAGGGAAAATCAAAGAAAGCGGTTAAAAAACTAATTGAAAGGGAAATTTTAAAGAAAGTTGGCGGGGAATACCATTTCCGGGTGGATATGCTCGGGCAGTGGATTTACAACAGGGAAATTGCATAGGTTTGATTACTCAAAAATCCATTCTTTCAGTTTAACACGCTTTGTTTTTCCTTCCCCCCTGCGCTCAATGATGTTTCTTTCTTCAAGCCGCAGCATCACCTTTGAAAGGGTTGAGCCGGGGATTTTTGTTGATTTGCGAATTTCTGCCTGCGTTGTTTCCTTGCCCTTTGATTGAAGCAGTTCAACAACTGTTCTTTCGTTTTCATCCAAAAGCCGGGCAATTGACGAATTTATTTTTCCGTTTTTTTTAGTTTCTTTGATTTCCCCTTTTTGTTTTTCCAGTGGAGTGCATGGTTTTTTAAATTTAAGATAATATAATGCTCCCGATGCTAAAAATATAATTAAAATTAAAATTAAGGTAAAGGCAGGATTATTAAATCTTTTATCTCCGGGTTTAATTATTGTTTGATTTCCCGTTAAATTCACCCGGTTTTTACTACCCGTTTCATTTTCCTTAGCCCGGTTTCCTGTTTCATTCACATCTTCTTGTTTTTCCATGAACCTGTACTCGCATAAAAAATCAATTTCATTGCCTGTTGATTGAAGTTCTAAAACCGGCATCCCGTTTTCAATGTATGTTGAAGGAATGATTTCCGAGGATGTCAGGGAAATTACGGCATTTCCCGGAAATACTGCCTTTATTATGGTGTTATTCGGGATGCTTAAAAGAAAGGAAAGTTCCCATGTATCTCCTCTCTTGTTTGTAAAAAATTCCGTGGAATAATTAATTGTTATATTTCTTTTCTCGCCCGCGCTCACAGGATCCGGAAAATAAAAATTTATCAGTTCCTCGTCGTTGATAGATACGGAGCCGTGTTCCAGCATGCGGTCAAGAGTTGAATCATAAACCACCGCGTTCTTTGCTTTCGGAATTATCGCATCCGCCCGGTAAACCGTCGCATGCGCCTCTAATTCCATGTCCTGTGTCACATCAACAATTCCGTTTTCATTGATTTTTAGTTCAATATATTTGATTGTTTCCGAAACCTCCGTTTCCTGGGCAGACGCAGAACCGGGCAATACCCCGGTAAACAATACGCAGGAAATGAAAACAAACAGGAAAATTTTAAGTTTTATTTTAATTTTTAAATCCATCATCTTGAATTGATTAAAAAATTAGATGGTCGGTAAATTAAATCAAAAAAATTGAAACATATAACCCGGATTAATGAATTTTAAATAAAAAGGGCTGATTTCACGGCTTTATTTTATGAAAGGGCAGGTTAGGTATGGTATTTTAACAGATGTTTTGTTTTTATGCACCACAGAATGTAAATAGATGTGTTCTTAAATGTTAATATTAATGTTTAATTTATTGAAATATTGAAATATTAAAAGAATGAGAAAATATACTAAAATAAATAAAATATTAGGGATAATATTATTTTTTGCATTAATCGGAATCAGCATTAACGCCCAGCCAATGAAATTAACAGACAATGAAACCTCATATACCAATGAGATTGTGAATAATTACATAAATTCTTCGGGGTTTAATCTTTCAAATTACACTCTTAAGGTTGTCCCAATAGCGTTTTTTATGAACGAAAAAAAGTTTGTTGATGTTTTATTAATTCCTGAAAAACCGGCGGATGGGCTGATTAAATTTGTAGTGGATTTAAATTCGGGGGATGTAATCAAAAAGTCAGTAAAGCCAGAACCTAATTTTTTCATGAAATCAAGACAGGACATGTCGCGGGTCAGGGATGCGTTTATGATAGCAAACAACAATCCTGAACTCAGGAGAAATTTTGCATTAAGGGATTTTAAAAGAATACCCCACATGCAGCCGTACAACGGGAATAAATATCATATAACTTTTATGCCAATGGACTTTTGTGAAATGATGAATTCCAGATTACTTCCGCATCCGCAGGGATTTGAAGATAACCAGAATATAACATTGGTTGATGTGAATGTAAGCCTTAAAGATAGAAAAGTTATCGGGTTTGGGGTTAGACCGTTTTTTGCAGGGGAATGTAGAAGATGCAGCAGTGATAATTGCACCTTCCCGGCGTTTGCAGAGGGGCATAACTACTCTGATGGTGGGAATTGCACCTTCCCGGCGTTTTCGGGGGAGCATGGATACTTTGAAGGCGAAAATTGGTTCGGAAAGACCCGGTTTACAAAATGCAACAAGACATGCGGATTTTGGCAGGCAGGGTTTACAACACCCAAAAGACCCGTTAGTTGAGTATTACACAGGGAATTTAAAAACACAATACGATTTTTATTCAATTTATATTAAATCAATTTTATAAAAATTTACGAAAATGGAAAACAAAAAAGTAAATACGGAAACCAATAAAGAAGTGATGATAGAATGCAAGAATCTAACAAAAGCTTATAACGGATTCAAAGCGCTTGACAATTTGAACCTGGATATAGTTAAGGGTGAAATCTTTGCTTTTGTAGGTCATAACGGGGCAGGGAAAACGACAACGATGAATCTTCTTGTCGGGTTAATTGAACCAACATCAGGGGATGCTTTTATTTCCGGGCACAGTATAATAAAAGACCCGATTGAAGTTAAAAAAATTATCGGCTTCTTGCCTGAAAATGTGAATCTTTACAGCGGGCTTACCGCAAGACAGACCGTTAAATACATCGCGGATTTAAATGGCGGTGTCGCTGAAAATAAAATTGATGAAACACTTGACCGTGTCGGGCTTGAGAAGGTTAAGGATAAACGTGCGGAGGAGTTCTCAAAGGGAATGAAACAGCGATTAGGAATTGCGTGCGTTCTTGTAAAGGACCCGGAGGTTTTGTTCCTTGACGAACCGACATCCGGCTTGGACCCTACCGGGAAGATGGAAGTTCAAGATTTATTAAAAAAACTGGGGGATGAAGGCATAACAATATTCTATGCATCACATATTCTTGGTGAAGTTGAGGACATTGCAGATAGGGTCGGAATACTTTACCAGGGTAAATTACAAAAGATCCTTGGAAAAGATGAAATAGAAAAAGTAGGGGAGATATATAAAGAAATCAGTGTGGTAGTTTGATGATAAAATAAAAATTTAATAAAAGATAAAACAACAATAAAAAATAACAAAATAAAACAACAAAATAAAACAAAAATAAAAATGAACACTACGGTAGTTATAGCAAAAAAGGAATTTTCAGAAAATTTAAGAAGCACAAGATTTATAATATTATTCGGGTTGTTTTTATTTATGCTTCTTTTATCGGCGTACTCGGGTACACAGAACTATGCAGACGAGTTGGAGAGTTATAATGAAAATATGGGAACGGGTAACACAGACATACCAAAACCGTCAATACTTACCGCCTTTCAACAGTTGCTCGGGTCAAGAATGGTTTCATCAGGCATTACGATAATCGGTGCAATCATCGGGATAGTTATCGGGTTTGATGCCATCGTAGGTGAAAGAGAAAGCGGCACATTAAAATTCTTATTAACACAGCCCATCTACAGGGACACTTTAATAAACGGTAAATTACTCGGTTTTACAATTCTTATTTTCACTGTTGTTGCGATAAGTTCAGTTATGACTATTGCAGTAATCGGCGGGATAACAGGGGTCTTTCCCGGTGGGGATGAATTACCAAGAATACTTGTTTTCAATGTTATGATGTTCTTTTACATTATGACATTTGCAGTTATCGGGCTGTTTTTCTCTGTTTTTCTAAAGCAGAGCGTTGATGCATTACTTGCCGCTATTGCAGTATTCATAATTGTTACTTTATTAATAAGTCCCGTTGCCACAGCAGTCGCATCTTTTATTGCTCCCATGCCATCACAATCGCAGGTTTTTGTAATGCGTGGAGGAGGAGGGCAAACTATGGATGTTGTTTTTGCAGGTGGAGATAGGACTGCTTCAAATCGGACCGGGACTGCTTCAAATCGGACCGGTGTTTCAAGGGGATGGCAAGGTATGGGTGAGGAGATGAGAGCAGCTATGACAAAGAATCGTAATGTAATGCAAACAATTATGTATTTATCCCCAAGTGAAAACTTTGAACATGTGAATGAAGTAATCTTAGACCCTTATTCTGAGGAAATGGGCGGAGGGCGCGAATTCGGATTTGGGAGCCAGATACACCGTTCACTCCCGGAAGGTCTGGGGATGGTCTGGGGAAATATTATTGCCCTCCTTGTCTGGCTAATCGTGTTTTTCCTTGCATCTTATGTAATGTTTTTAAGGCAGGATGTCGGACGATAATTTTTTAAAAATGAAAAATAAAACAATAATTAACGGATACATCATTTTACTGGTGTTAATTTTATTTTCATTTAGTGCATCAGCCCAGGCAATAAAAGTAACGGGAACAGTCGTTGATTTTTACGGGGCAGTTGAAAATGCAGAGGTATTTGTGGTTGATGCAAAAAACAGCGAATGTGAAACCGGCTCATGCAGAAGTGAAAATGCCACCGATGACGAAACAGATTCAAACGGAAATTTTGAAATTTATATCTCTCCGCCGGATTACGATAAAAAATACAACATTACAATAACAAAGGAGGATTATGAAACAAAAATAAAACAGGTTACTTTGAACAGTGAGTCACAAAACCAGTCATTAGGTGAAATTGAGTTGAAAGGCACAGCAAAAGTTGAAGGCATGATAATTGATGCGGATTCCGGGAGAGCAATTGAAGATGCTTTTGTAACAATAATGGATAAAGGGAATAAAACAGATGAAAGTGGAGAATTCATAATAGAGAATGTAACTGCTGAAACGCAAACAATAAGAATAGAACATGACGATTATGAAACACAGAATTTTGTTTACGACATAATGCCGGGAGATAATTTTTTTAAAATTGAAATTTCAAAAACATACACCGAGAAAGATTATGCTGTAAGTGCGTATACAAATTACCCGTCGTTGATTATCGGTGCAGGAGAGACAAAAGAATTTGAAATTAATATTAAAAATATTGGCAAGAAGGATGCGACTTATGAAATTGAACTCCTGGAAACGGAAGATGATTTTAAGTACCGCATACTTAATAAAGAGGAAAATGAAATAAACAAGGTTTTCGTTAAATCCGGCGAAGTAGTCATGGTTTATGTTGAGGTTAAGACCCCTGAGAAAGTTGAGAAAGGAGAGCATGAGTTTAAATTAAGAGTCGGCTCCGGGAATGATGAAGTAACGCTTATTGCCGATGTCGGTGAAGCAACGGGAAAGTATGATTTTTCTGCATCATCAATGTATCGGGGTAAAACGGTTGCGACCGGGAGCAAAGTAACATTTGAGATAACTCTTGAAAATAATGAGACAGACGATATTTATCACCTGGAAGCGTCTGTTCCGGGAGAATGGAAGTATTATATCACTAACAAGGAAGGTGATGAAATCACAGAAGTTGAAGTTGTAAAGGGAAAGACATTAGATTTATATCTCCAACTTGAGCCGCCGGAAGATGTGGTGGGAGGAGTATATGAGCCAAGTATAACCATAACAAGTTTAAACGGGAATGAAACAAAAGTTTTGACCTATCAAGTGACTGTGCGCGAGGAAAAGGAACTTTATGATGTTGTGATTTCCTCTCCTTTTTCAAAGAAAAGCGTAATGATAGGCGAATCAATAGAATATTCAATTACTATTCAAAACGATGGGAGGAAGAAGGAAAATTATAATTTAATTCTTGTGGATTTACCTTCCGGCTGGGAATATAAATTTAAGGAAACATCAGGTAATACTCCGCAAATCTCGTCTGTTGAAGTTGATGTCGGGGCAACAAAAAATGTCGTTCTCCAGGTGACTCCGGCGTCAGATGTGGAAATTGGCGAATATCCGTTTACGATAAAGGTCTATGGAAATGCAAATGACACATTAAACGCGAGCCTTACAATTGAAGGTTCTCATGAAATGCAACTTGAAATTGACAACCTTTATACGCAGGTGGATGTGGGGGTTAAAAAACAGATGACAATCAAAGTTCAGAATACGGGTTTAAGCGAACTGAGAGATGTTGAACTTGATGTGACCGCACCTGACGGGTGGGATGTTACTGCAACTCCCTCAAAAATTCCTTCATTAAAACCTGAGATGACCGAAAGATTTACCATGGGAATAGAAGCACCTGCTGACGCAAGTGTCGGTGACTTCAAGGTTATTGTAAAGGCAACATCACTGGAATTTGAAACGGCTGAGGATGTTATAAGGGTTACCGTTAACAAATCCTCGTCTTCGGGATATCTTGGGTTTGCCTTGATTGGTGCTGCAATAATATTTTTAATTATAATTTTCAGGAAATTCGGGAGGAAGTGATAAATGTAATTTAATTTGAAATTAATTTTTTGTCTTTATTTTGTAATTTTTTAATATGAACGAAAAAGAGGAACTTATAAAATTCGGGAAGAAATTAGTTGAAT
>Ga0209427_10008313_pt1 | contig 11690 bp, 6 predicted proteins | sample DeeMarSWOR136_30_FD_187465 | JGI IMG/M metagenome (GOLD analysis project Ga0209427, IMG submission 187465) | Marine sediment microbial communities from White Oak River estuary, North Carolina - WOR-1-36_30 (SPAdes) (version 2) | ecosystem: Environmental > Aquatic > Marine > Intertidal zone >... | reverse complement strand
CATTTATTCTGGGGCAAGATATGATTCAAATGCTCATGGAAGAGTTATTGGATTCAATCAATCAAATTCCAGAACAACATAGGGAGTACCTTGGTTCAGATCTCGCAAAATATCTATTTAAATATTCAGAAACAGCATCCTATCATGAACCGGAAAAAGTTGAGTTAATTTTTAATGGTGCAATCATGTTTGCAAATTCCCTAATCGAAATTGGAGATTTAAATAAAGCAGAAGTTAATCAATTCATTATTAACAAATCAAATCATAAAGTTCGTGGATTATTTGATTTATATCTAGAGTTTCTTAAAAAAATAGAAGTACGTATGCCCCTCTCGTTGGAACCTACTTTTGATGAGATTCTAGTGCACACACTGGGTAGATACAGTGGCCCAAAAGTTTTAGAACAAGGAGGTTTAATTCATGAGTTATTATCAGAACATCATGAAGAAATTCCATTAGCAATCGAACATTCGAATTGGGCGAAAGCATTAATCGAAATAATACCTCGCTATTTAGATATTCTTCCGAAAGCTGAGGGAGATCGAGTATTAGACTTTTTATGGGAAAACAAATTTCCTGAAGAACAAATTATCGAGAAATATCGAACTAAAATTTCGGAATTACCCAGAGAAAAGGAACAAACATTCATGTTCAGATTAATGAATATGTTAACTAATCGGATCTTAGTCGATGAAGGGAAAGATAAAGTATTAGCAGGAGCTTTAGCTCTTAGAATTCTAGGGGGCATATTTGTAGAAATTTTTGGTGGGAGAAACGCCCAAATCCGAGGAATTCGACTTGATCAATTAATAAAAGATAGAAAAGTCTCAAATTTAGAAAATAAAAAGAAAATTGATGAACATATTAACAGAATTCTTGAAGAGGATTTAAAAGCCATTCAAAAGAGAACAATGACCATAAATACAATTATACCTATATTGACTAAAAAAAGATATTTCATTAAAACTTATGATATTGTTATGAAAGACTTTCCAGAATTTATAGTCAAAATGATCACCGTTAGAGAGGAGGATAAATTAAAAGATATCGGTGAGGACTATAAGAAACCAGGTGTTTCGGGAGAATTAATACAACTTGTTAATAGTTTTTTAACCGAGCTTGACTTAGCAAGAAGATTCTATAAAAAATATTTTGAAGAAATGTATTCAATAGCTATGGATGCTCAAAAAAATATGTTAGCAATTAGAAAATTCTTTAAATCTCTAGTCGAACTTAGTGATAATATTGATGCTATTGAGTTTTTTGAAAGACCCATAGCAAATACAGAGCATACAATTTACATGTCGTTATTAAAATATTTGTATGACTGTTTACCAGAAATATTTGACATAACTCGAACCATTCTTGATGAACAAGAATATCAAAAGAAGATAATGAAGTTAGATACATATCTAAGTGATTGGAAACTTGAGCAACTTAATTTAGAAATTAAAGAAGCTGAAAATAAAATTAAAGAATATGAAGGGATGCAAGAGTGGGATACTACAGATAAGATTAGGAATTTAACCAAATTTCTTAATAGGGATAAAAATGAGATAAAATTCTATGATATCATGTTTAGACTCCTCAATGAAACAGAAAAAGTTGGTGAAATTCTTAATTCAAGGTTGGATTTCTCAAAATTTCTTTTGAAATATTCGGATTCTCTAAAAAAAATACATCCCAACCTTCCCGCAGCATTATGTGATTACTTGGTAAATTTAAATGATTTCGCTCAAGAAATAGATAAAGTTGTTGAAGAATTAAAAAAGAAAAGCTCCTCGGGTATTATCTCTCCTTTTGATCTTAGAGAAAAGAATGATGCAGCAGAAATGGCAAAAAAGGAACTTCTTTCACTTTGTTCAAATGAAGATTTTATAAGTCACCTTAAATCTTTACTTGTAATATCAGACACGGATATAATTTGAAAAATTATTAGACATTATCTGTGGAATATAACTCATAAAATTCATCACTGGTATTACTAATTGATTGCAAAATATTGTCCAAATCAATATCAACAAAATTATCCCACCATGAAAATTTCTGTAAAGCATTGTGATTCTGTTCATTTTCACCTAATACTATTACATTTTGTTTAATCAAAACAATCGGATCAATTAAATTTTCATGGTCATCTTCTAATCTTTTCAAATTTTGAAGCATACACTCTTGCAAATCATCATAAAAAAGGAGTGGAATATATTTTATTTTGTATGATTCTAAATCTTTCAAAATGGAGTCTTTACTGTATTGAGAAAATCCAATATCAGAAAGATCAAAAATTTCTATGTCTATTAATTCGGGATGATATTGAGTTTCTTCAACTTTATTGAATTTCTTGTAGTATTTTTTTTCCTTAATTTTGTAAAGCCTTACATTTTTTTGTTCTCCATTAATCTCTGATAATATTGAGTTATTGTTCATTCTTTTTTTACAGATATCGGAAATTAACTGACAGTAACTCCTAGCAGCATTTACTAAATCTTCATTATCTACATGAGCTTTTATCATAGTATTCAAATATGCTCTGAGAAAAGCTGAAAAATCTTCCTCAAGACGAAAAAGATTTGCATAAAGGTTTTTTGTAGAATCCCACCATTGATGAATCTTTTGCCCAGAAAGAGATCGTATCAGTGATTCTGAAGATCTTACTTCAGTAAAATAAAGTAACTTTTCTATTCCAAATTGTAGAAAAGGATATGGATTAATTAATGCAGTTAAATTTTTGTTAATTAGGAAAGATACTGGTTCATTAGGACGAATCAAAATTGATTCTTCCCCATTAAATACTCGATCTACTCTCATAGGTAATGGCATAATAGGATTACCTTTTATTGCGTTAATAAGGTGTGCCAACCGAGGATTAGTAAAATAAGACGTATCGGGAGGGTATATGTCAATATAGAAAAAAAAGGGGGCTGCATCTGATTTATAGGTTTTAAATTTAGTTCTTGGCTTTTTTATCATATATTATCATAACCTTAAAACTTAAATTCTATTCTATAATAAAAGAAAAGTACCCTATTTGTTATATAATTTAATAAAATATAGTATAAATGTGATTATATTTCTAAGGAATTCAATTTTTATTATCTTATTACATACGTGTTAATAGGACACACATGTAAAATTTTTAATCAATTTAAATTTACGTAAGTAATTTACATAACTAATAATGAAACGGTTTTCACTCAAACCATTAGGCATACCTGTAGCGCGCATCAGTTCAATAATTTTTCCCGCAAGAACTTCACCTGCATCTTTTTTATCTACTCCAGAAATATCAACACCCATTAGCTCCGCAGCATGTAAATGTAATTCAGGATTTGTTATTGCTGTGAAACGAAAAACAGCAGGTGAAACAAGTACTACACCCATACCATGTGGAATTATTGGATGTTCCGACTTAATCCCTTCAGGAATATATTCTCGAACCATCCCAGATACAGGATAGGACATCCCATGGGCTAAGTGAACTCCTGCGTTACCAAATCCTATACCTGCAAATGTAGCAACCAGGATCATTGATGCTCGTGCATCATCATCTGAAGGATCTTGAACTACACGCACAATATTTCTAGAAACCATTTCAATTGCCTTTGATGCCCATAGATCACTAATTGGGTTAGCTCCTTGGTAAGCAGGGCGTAATTCAAGGCTTTCAGGAGCGGGTCGCTTATGGTAAGGGAGTGCAGTAAGTGATTCCAAGGCATGACAAAGTACATCGAAACCGCAAGAAGCAGCGGCTATTTTTGGCACGGTTTTGGTGTTATTGGGATCAATGATTCCCATAATAGGTCGTAACGCACGATGAGCAATTCCAGTTTTTGCACGCATTACCTCCAAATCAAAGATTGCAACACCAGTGGTTTCACTTCCCGTACCCGCAGTAGTAGGGATTGCAATCATTGGTTTTAAAGGGCCTGGTACTGGTATTCCTTTACCGATTGGCCGATTTACATAATCCAAAAAATCAGCAGGATATGTGGAATATAAGTTTGCTACTTTAGCAGTATCCATAGAAGAACCACCTCCGACTCCAATAAAGCCATCAAAATTTCCTTCAACTGCGAACTTTGCAGCAACCTTAAAGGATTCATCTGTAGGTTCAACTCGAGCTTTATCAAACAAAACAGCTTCAATATTTTCTTCTTGTAAAGCGTTAATAGCGACTGATACAGGTTCGCTATTTGTCAAATTTGGGTCAGTGACTACCATCACCCTGTGTACACCGAGCTTTTTCATATCAAAACCTACCTCTCTGGTTACACCAGGACCATATTTGATACTAGATGTATCCATTGTGAATGCTGTTTCAAATATCATATTTTTATCACGTTTTTTTTCCATTTTATTATTTTCTAATACAATATAGTTTATTATTACAGTTTATTTATTTTCTGAATTAATTTTCTTCAAGATTTGATTAATATGATTATTTTTTTGATTCAATCCCATTCGATCTTCGTGCTACCGTGGAATTTTTCTATTATCACGCGTTCCTGAGTAAAAAACTTTAACGCTTCATATCCTTGAGCTCTTAACGTACCAAAAAACGAATCTTTTGCTCCTGCGAAGGGAAACCAGGCAAGAGGTGCCACTACACCTATATTTACCCCTAGTTGAATGTTGTTAACTTCACTTCGGAAGTATCGTGCTTCTTCACCACTTTCTGTATATATTGTCACCGCATTTCCCTTTGGATTTTGGTTAATTATCTTTATTGCATCATCTAAACTATCAACTCGATCCAAACATGCAACAGGTCCAAATACTTCCTCATCATAAATTAACGTTCCAGGTTGAGCATTTTCGAATAAAGTTGGTCCTAAGAAATACCCTTTCTCATATGCATCAATTTTAATTCCTCTACCATCTAAGATTAACGTTGCTCCCTCATCTATTCCATTCTGTATCTGATCATGAAGCTTATTAAGTGATTTTTTCGATATTACTGGTCCCATAAACGTTTCTTTATTCATTCCATAGCCAATTTTAAGTTGATTTGTAGCCGCTAAAATCTGTTCCTTAACCTTATCATAAAATGATTGAGGTCCTACAATCATGACCACTGCTCCTGATAGACATCGTTGTCCTGAGTTTCCAAAAAGTGAATTCATTAGATTAGACATAATTTGTTCAAGATTTGCGTTCTCTGTAATAACCATAAAATTATTGGCCCCCCCATGACACTGAGCTCGTTTAAAAAAACTACTTGCTTTTTTATAAATAGCTTGAGCCACAGGAGTGGATCCTACACTCGAAACACCCTTAACATCAGGATGTTCAATAAGTTGATTTGCAATTTCTACAGCGCCATGGATATAATTTAAAACTCCAGGTGGGAATCCTGCCTTATCAATATATTTAAAGATATTTTGGAATGCTAGTGGTGTTTGTTCATTTGATTTTATGATATACGTGTTTCCTGCAGTAACTGCAAAAGGCCAAAACCAAAATGGAATCATTGCTGGAAAGTTGAACGGAGGGATCATAATGAATACACCTAAGGGTTCAAGAATAGAATATTCATCAATTCCCGTGGCAATATTTGGCATGTATTGTCCTTTTTGATATTCTGGCACTGCAAATGAGGCTTCAATCATTTGGTACGCCCGTATAACTTCTCCTACTGCTGCATTCCATTCTTTTCCATGGTTAATAACAATAGATTCAGCAATTTCATCAATATTTTCTTTAATTAAGCTTAATAATTTAAAAAAAGGTTGAATCCTCTGAATTCCAGGTAATTTTTTCCATTCTGGATAAGCATCCTTAGCTGCTTTGACGACTATGTCCACTTCTTCTTTTGTTGACATAGGGATTTTACCAAGTGGCTCATCTAAAGCAGGATTCATAAATTCAATAAATCTACCACTTTTTGAACTAACAAAATTTCCATTAATATAATTTTCTAAGACCTTCATATATACTCCCAGATTATCAAAATTTTACATTCTATCTTACATTTTTATATTATTTTTTATAAAAACATTAATTAATAAAAAAAATTGGAAAATAAATGAAACATTTACTTAAGTAAAATTCTATAGCATCAAAAAACGTGTTAAACAAGTTCAGAACAGTTAAGAAAAAATTCACTCAATGTTAAGTATATTTTTTACAAAATTTTTCTTCTCCTCTAAATTTGCTTGTCTGGAAATCATAATCCTTTGTGCTTGGGGAGATCCTGCTCCATGCATAGATTCTGTTCTATAACTAACTGAAGCCACACCCATCGTTAAATTTTCAATAAATCGCAAGACTTTATATCTGTCTTCTGCACATATTCCCTCACATGTGGTCAAGTATTTTTCAATTAAGGGGCCAATTTCTTCTGATTTAAGGTCTTCTTCTGAAGGCATTGTACAAATTAGGCCTCCTGCAATATCTTCAGCAAGTCTTCCTATTTCATAGGGAAATCGCGTAACATTTTGCTTACAAACATTTGCTAATAACATATCCATTTCATAATTTCCAGCTTCTCTTTGAAATCCTAATGAACTACAAGCTATACCACAGCTATAGAGAGTCTCATTTAAATGTGTCATTTCAACAAGTTTATCTCTTATATGAGAAGCATTTTCAGTTCCATTATATTCTGATATTAAAGCAGTCGCTCCTATTAAAACATCTCCAACTCCCACTTTACAGCCTCCATAAGATTGTCTATGGAATCCTGCAAAACGATTAACTAATTCTCCTGAGAATTCAATTTCACCCTTCATAAATATATTTTCATTTGGAATAAAAACATCATTAAATACTACGAAAATTTCTTGACCGCCATATTTAAAATTCCCGATATCTAATTTTCCTTCTTCCAGTTTTCTAGTGTCACAAGATTGTCTCCCATATATTAGTGTAATTCCTTTTTCATTTGTATCAATTCCAAAGCTCACAGCGTATTCCTCTTCACCAGATCTCAATGTAAGAGTAGGCATAACTATAACTCGATGTGAGTTAAGAAATCCCGTTTGATGAATCTTAGCACCCCTAACTATGATACCATCATCATTTTCATCAATTATATGTAAATATGCATCAGGATCAGGTTGATCTTTAGGTCTTTTGCTGCGATCACCTTTTGTATCGGTCATAGCTCCGTCAACCATTAAATCTTGGGTTTGAACTTCGATCCAATATTTCTTAAAACGTTCATGGTAATTAGTACCCTTTTTTTTATCCATTTCATAAGTAATACTATATAAAGCATTTGCGGTATCAAATCCTACGCAACGCTGGAAACAACATGCTGTATGTTGTCCTAATAACCTCTGCATTTTAACTTTTTTTATGAGATCATCAATAGATTGATGAATATGAGTAAAACGATTTATTATCTCACCAGTAAGGTGCGATTTTGTGGTCATTACATCTTTATATTCTTCTATTTGGGCCAATTCATAAATTTTCATTACAGTATTAATAGAAGGTTTGATAATAGGATTATTCCAAAATTCCTTGATTTTTTCACCAAACAAATATAAATTTACAGGTCGTTTTATACTTTCTAAATACTGTTCAGGTGTTTTTAATGGCATATTTCAATTCATTTATTTTATAATTAATTATTTTAAAGAAAGTTAGCTCTTTATTAAAAATAATTCTAATATTTCTAAACTTTTCCATCATTTCATATTGAAATTGCTTATTAATTAAGTGATTTAACTTAAGTTACTAATGAAGTGGATTCAATGGTAATTATTATTATGGATGCTACTATAGGAATATTTTATTTAATGAGTATTATTCTTCTAAAATATATTAAGATGAGCAAAGAATTAAGGAAAAAAAGATAATTGAGCAAAGATTCTTCCCAAAATAGCATATATTATTGAATAAAAATTATGTTAAACAAAGGTTTTGAATTATTACTAATAATGTGGAATATTTTTCATTAGATGGAAAATGGCAACTAATAAATCACCAATATTCCATTAAAATCCCTGTTAAAATTCCAGGATCCGTCTTTGAGGCCCTAATTGAGCAAAAAATAATTGAAGACCCATTTTATGGATTGAATGAATATAAGGTAAAATGGGTTTATGAATCCAACTGGCAATATGAAACTAAATTTGATTTATTGCCAAATTTTACTGAAAAAGAAAATGTAATACTTCGTTTTAATGGTTTAGATACATTTGCACAAGTTTATCTTAACAAAAATTTGTTAGGAAATACAGAAAATATGTTTGTAGCGTATAATTTTAATATTAAATCAATTTTGAAAGAAAAAGGGAATTTTTTAGTAGTTAAATTTAAAAGTCCTACTGTTAAAGCAAGAGATGAAATTAAAAAATATAACATTAACCTAAATACAGGTTATGCTGCTCTTCCTGGAATACCTTATCTTCGGAAAGCTCAATATTCTTTTGGCTGGGACTGGGGACCAAAATTACCCGATATGGGTGTGTGGAAATCTGTAGAGCTTTTCGCATATAATAATTTAAAAATTGATTCAGTTTATCCATATAGTATTTTTAATTATAATAAAGATTTTATACAAATCAATAACCAAGATTATATACCATCAAAAAAGATAGCTTCAATTAAATTATACATTATAATCAAAATAGAATCAAATTTAGAGAATCTAAGTGATCTTGGTTATAAGATAAACGTTAAAATAACATCTCCCGATGGCGAAATCTTAACAGAAGAGATACCTGTAGAAAATCTAAATGTAAAAGTAGAATTAAATATAGAAAATCCATACTTATGGTGGACTCATGATCTTGGTATTCCTAACTTATATGAAATAGAAACATCGATTTTCAATGAAATTCTTATTGATAAATGCACTCAAAAATTTGGTTTAAGGGATATTCAATTAATTACAAATAAAGATAAATGGGGTGAAACTTTTTATTTTACACTGAATGGTATTCCTATATTTGCTAAAGGAGCAAACTGGATCCCAATTGACAGTTTTATTCCAAGAGGAAAGAGATTAGGTTTGTATGAAAATAATTTAAAGTGTGCTAAAGATGCCAATATGAATATGATACGAGTATGGGGAGGTGGGATTTATGAAAATGACTATTTTTATGATCTCTGTGATAAGTTAGGGATCTTAGTATGGCAAGATTTCCCTTTTGCTTGTAGTATCTACCCTGATTATGAGGACTTTTTTAAAATTATTAAAGAGGAAGCTATTCAAAATATAAAACGATTAAGACATCATCCAAGTCTAGCATTATGGTGTGGTAATAATGAAATTGAATGGTTGTGGAACATGTATTCAAAAAGTTGTGATATTATTGAAGATCCTGATATTCTGATAAAATACAAGAATGGATATATAAATCTATTTGAAGTTATTCTTCCAGATCTTATTAAAGAACTTGATCCTTTACGATCATATTGGCCAAGCTCACCATCAAATGGGTTTGTAGGACTAAATGTTGGAATAAGTGATTCCAATTCACCCAATCATGGAGATTCACATTTTTGGGCTGTATGGCATGGCGGAAAACCTTTTTCAGCTTACAGGAAATTTAATTCTAGGTTTATATCAGAATTTGGATTTGAATCTTTCCCATCAATAAAAACAATAAAAAGCTTTTGTCCACCCGAACAACTTAAGTTTAACACACCTATTCTGGAAAATCATCAAAAAAATTCAGCAGGTAATACTAAAATTATGAGGTATACGAAAAGACGATTCTTAATCCCAGAAGATTTTGAGAAACAAACTATTTTATCTCAAATAGCTCAAGCAGAAGCGATTGAATATGGTGTAGAGCATTGGAGACAGAATCGTAATGAATTTCATTGTATGGGGGCTTTATATTGGCAATTGAATGATTGTTGGCCTGTAGCTAGTTGGTCTTCATTAGATTATTATGGTCGATGGAAGGCATTACATTATTTTGCAAAAAGATTTTATCATCCAATATTTGTTAGTGTTAAAGAGGAGAAGAATTCTGTTAGTTTCTGGGTATCTAATGATAAAACTAAATCCGTAAATACCAGATTGAATTGGAAAATTTATGATTCTAATAATAATATTTTGAAAAAAGGTATATTTAAATCTATAATTGAACCCTTTTCTTCTAAAATGCTTGGAATCATAGATGTCTCAGATATTAACAAAACAAAAAAGGATTTACAAAACCACATTATTTTTTATAGTTTAGAAGAAAAAGACAATAATAATATTATACATAGAGGATTTCGTTTATTTGATGCTCCAAAATCATTTTCTTTAAAAGATCCTGAATTGGAATTAAATTTTCAAGAAAACGAAAAAAATGAATTCGAAATTTTAGAAATTAAGATATGTATTAAAACAAATCAAATTGCCCTATATGTTTTTATTAATGCTGATACTTTAGATTTCATCGCATCTGATAATTATTTTTCAATGGAACCTGGAGAAACAAGAGTAATTAAGTTAAAAGATATTAGGTTTGTTAAATCAAATAAAAAGTTAATTTTTAAAGAAATAAAAGAAAGAATTCATGTTAGATCTTTATATGATTTACAAAAAGAATATGCTTTTGAATAGGATATCAAGTTAAGAATTAAAACTTTCTATTTTTCAGATTTTTTACTAATGCAATTTTTAATAAAATCTAAATATATTGGAGACGGATTATACGGACGAGATTTGAACTCAGGGTGAAATTGTGTGCCAACCATCCAATGATCTTTTCTATCTAGTTCTATACTATTGATTATTTTTCCAGATTCATCTCGGCTAGATACTCTTAAGCCTTTTTCTTTAGCTTCAGGAGTTATATATTTCTCTTGAATATGAAATCTATGCCGATATCGTTCATATATATAATCTTGTTTATATGCTTCATAAAGTCGCGTACCCTTCTCAAGAATTATTTTCTGAGCTCCTAATCTCATAGTACCACCAATTTCAGTCACTTCCTTCTGACTTTCTAAAATATCTACAACTGGATATGGGGTTTTAGGATCAATTTCAGTTGAATTAGCATTTTTTAGCCCTAGATATTTTCTACAGAATGCTACAAAAAATAACTGAGCCCCAAAACAGATTCCAAGAAAAGGAACTTTAGCATCCATCGCAAATTCCGCTGATTTTATCATTCCCTCTACAGCTCTTTCTCCAAATCCGGGAGTAAGCAAAATTCCATCACAATCTTTTAGTTGCTCTTGAAGATTCGTATTTTCATTTATGTTAATCATCTTTAATTCTGTCTTATAACCTAAATGAGCTGCAGCATCTTCCAAAGCCACATTTATAGAAATATAGGAGTCTGAAATGTTGAAATATTTCCCTGGCATTGCTATTTTGACAATTTTATTTGCTTTTTTAAATAATTCTACCATTTTTACCCATTCAGAATAATTTGTAACCTCACTATAAGATACTAATTTTGCTTTTAAATCAATAAGTTCGCAAATAAGATCCCCTAATCCTTGTTCCTCGAATAATAGAGGTAATTCATAAACAATTTCTAAATCCAGATTAGAAATTACAGCATTTTCAGGGATATTAGAATATAGGGATATTTTTCTCTTAATATCATTATCTAAAGGCTTTTCACTTCTACATATTATTATGTCAGGTTGTAATCCAAGACTTTGAAGCATTTCTACAGAACGATATAATATTATCTAAATCCTCAAGATTAATAAATTTGCACTCAATTAATAAATCCCAACCACCATATATAGGAGTAACATATGTTATCTTCCAATTTTCG
>Ga0209427_10008311_pt1 | contig 11691 bp, 8 predicted proteins | sample DeeMarSWOR136_30_FD_187465 | JGI IMG/M metagenome (GOLD analysis project Ga0209427, IMG submission 187465) | Marine sediment microbial communities from White Oak River estuary, North Carolina - WOR-1-36_30 (SPAdes) (version 2) | ecosystem: Environmental > Aquatic > Marine > Intertidal zone >... | reverse complement strand
TATTTGGCTGATGAGACTTGCCGTTACTCCGACTTTTTGAGAAAAATCTTTCAGCGTAACGCCACGATGTTTTCTCATTTCTCTGATCTTAAGCCCAATGCTCTTCATTTTATCCACTAGCAGAGATCTTTAGACCAAAAAAGAAACTTCACCAGGTTTGGAAAAGACTATTTGAGTCCTTATTGACCTTGCATGTCCAGCACTTTTTTAAATTCTATTTTAAGTTACATAAAACTTAAATAAATGTTTAATTCTTGTCAAGTAAAAACTTAAGTGCGAACTTAAAACCGATCTCGGATTTGTGGTAGATTTTTGAAACGAGAGAGCCTTAGCGGGATTTATCACCGAATGCTTCTATTCTCTTAGCATTTGCAATGACTTTATCTGAGGGTGGTTTCGATTCAAGAATCTCTTAACGTTCTATGAGATTTATCAGGTCTCGTCTCTCTCCTTTTAGGAAGCGTCTGAGATTCTCTTGAAAGACAGTAACAGCCTGTTCAACATAAACGTCACTCATCCCTGCGACATGGGGACTCACGATCACATTCTCCATTCCCCAGAAAGGATGATCTTTGGGGAGTGGCTCCTGCCAATAGGTATCTAGGCCTGCACCGGCAATCTTCCCCGACTTCAAGACGCTGATCAAGGCCTCCTCGTCAACAATTTCTCCCCTTCCAACATTGATTAGAAAAGCCGTGGGTTTCATGGCAGAAAGAACTTCCGGTCCTACCATCTTTTCCGTCTGGGGTGTGAAAGGGACCATAATGATAAAGTAGTCCACTTCCTTGGCCACTTTGATGATATCCTCAGGACCATAGAAGAAGTCAATCGATTCAACCTCCTTTTTAACAATATCAATCCCGAACACTTCCATCCCAAAGGCTTTGCACTTCCGAGCAATCTCTTCCCCAATAACTCCAATGCCAAGGATTCCCACTTTTTTCTTCCAAAGAAGTTTCCCCGGCCACCGTTCCCAGATCCCTTTATCCTGGTTTCGAACGACTTGAGAAAAATTTCTGTTCAAAGCAAGCATGAGGAGGAAGGCCATCTCCGATACCTGCGGCCCGTGAATGCCCCGGGTAGAGGTTATGATGACCTCCTTCCGGAGGGAAGGGAGATTGACAATATAATCGACGCCTGTTGTCAAGGCATGGATCCATTTGAGTTCCGAAGCCTTCTTAATGAGCCCATCCGAGATTCGAATAGTCAGAAGTACATCCGTTTGTTCAATGAATTTTCCGACTTCCTCTTCCTTAGCAGCCGCATGAATAACGACTTCAGGAAACTTGGGACCCAGGGTTTTCTTATAGTCCTCTGCTCTCTGTTCCAGTACGAGTAAGTTCATCTTTGATTATTCCTCCCACCATTCTACACGACAAGGATCTCCTTTGGAGTCTTGTGAAGACACGGGCCAACGCCTGTCTCCGTTACAAGATAGTTATCGCACACCGATGCCCAGACTGTGGCATTGGTGGCCGCCGGGTGAACGGTAATATTCATCCCCGCCTTGATTCTCATCGGCTCATCCTGTCGGATAAGAGGTCGTTCGACAAGATCATACCCCTGGCCATGGGCGTAGAGCCTTCTCTCAGGAAGATATCCCCTTTTCTGCAAAAACTCATTGTTGGCCTCCGATATGTCCTTTGGATTCGCTCCCGGCTCCAATAAATTAAGAGTCACTTGTTGAGCTTCGACAGCGACCCCGAAGGCATCTTCCAATTCCTGTGAAGGCTTTCCAATCGAGAAGATTCTTGCAATTTCAGTGTAGAATCCACCCGGCCCGTTGACTTCGATCAAGATAGAGAACTGGTCCCCCTCCCTGACCACCCGGTTCTGGAAGTGACGGGGCTGAAAAGGAACCGGTGTGCCAGGACGTCCAGAACTGACGAGGATCAACTGGCGCTCGCTACCCTGAACCATCGTCGAATACTGGGCTTCCGCATGAATTTCAAAGTCTCTTCGACCTGGTTTGAGGACCTTCCTGACATGCTCTATGGCCGCATCCTGGAGAGTCGCAGTCTTCTTGAGCAGCTCAACCTCTTCCGAGCTCTTGATGATCTTGATCTGATCGATTTGATCTGTCATGTCCACAAATTTTGATCCGACCAGATGCCTTCTCAAATATTCATAAAACGTCATGGGGATGAACGACCTCCCCACCAGTCCAATCCTTGCCCGTCTCTTCTCTTTCAAAACCCCTACCGCCAGTTCTGCATCATAGGTGCTGGTATAGTAGACAGACGAGAAATAGGGAGCACTTAATCTCCTTTTTACTCCTCGCACAGCCCATTGGGGAGGAGATGGCTCGGCTGGAGCGGGAGCACCGACGGAAATTAAAGTCATCTCTTCATCGATAGGGAAAATGACTGTGAAAGGATAGCTGTGCCGTGCGGGAATATCGCTGAACCACCTCACATACCCACCCAGGAATTCCTCGTCTTGTCGCATGAGGAGAAAATCAAGTTTATTCTCATGCATCATCTCACGGGCTGCCTTCCATCTCCGTTCGAGCTCAACAGTGGAAATACAGGTCGTCAGCTTTTCTCTCGGATCCTCCATGGAGATTTGCCTCCCTTCCCTTTAGCCTGATTATGATTTAGCTTACGTATAAAAAAGAACATACCTAAACGTTTTGTGCCAATTCCCGATCTCATTCCTGCCCAACGGGTATGTCACCAAAAAACTAATTTAGAGTCGTGCTTTAACAAATAATTAAATTAATGTCAAGACAACGCCAAACAGGTGATTGAAGCTTTTCCTTGTGATCGATGTTTCAATACGTTATATTGACATTGTTTTATTATGTTTTAAGTGTTGGTTTTGGAGGTATCCGTGAAAGGGGTTTTTAATCAAATGCTCAGGATCAATCTGAAGACAAAAACCTTCCAAAGGGAGACGGTTCCTGATTCCGTTTACGAAACCTATCTGGGTGGAAAGGGCTTGGGGATCCATCTCCTCATGAAGGAGAATCCTGCAGGGGTGGACGCCTTATCCCCAGAAAACAATCTCATCTTCTGCATCGGTCCAGCCACCGACAGCCGGATTTACGGTTCGTGCCGCCATGGAGCTTTCACCAAATCTCCTCTCACAGGCATCTTCTCCGAATCCTATTCTGGAGGAAAGGCAGCAGAGTCAATGAGCCGGACCGGCTACGAAGCCTTCATTTTGGAGGAGACATCGAGTGAACCAGTCTGGGTCGAAATCTCCGACCAAAAGGTTTTATTTCACGATGCTAAAGACCTTTGGGGAAAGGATACCTATTTCACTGAAGACGAGGTTTTAAAGAGAATAAAACAAAAAGGGGCAGCAGCTCTTGTCATCGGCCCGGCTGGCGAGAATCTTGTCCGGTTTGCCCTGATTGAAAACGACTATTGGCGTTCCCTCGGAAGAACTGGCGTGGGTGCGGTGATGGGTTCAAAGAAGGTTAAGGCCCTTGTCTTTTACGGGGGGAAGAAACGGGAAGTTGCCCATCCTGATCAGCTTGGCCAGTTTGCAAAGGAAACCTTGGAGCGAGGCAAGGATAGTCCCGGTGCCCAAAATTACAGGCGACTTGGCACTCCCATGCTTGTAGCCATGAATAACGCCGTCGGAGGATTTCCTTCGAAATACTGGCATCTCGGGACCTTTGAGGGTTGGGAGAAAATCAGCGCCGAAGCGCTTTTGGAACGCTGTCACGTGAGGCCTTCTGCATGCCTCCGATGTTTCATGGCCTGTGGTGACTTGAGCGAGATCAAAGAAGGAAGGCATAAAGGTCTAAAGATAGAGGGCCCAGAATATGAGACAATCTATGCCTTTGGTGGGCTCTGCATGGTCCATGAGATTGAGGAGATCGCCTATCTTAATGATATCTGTGACCGCCTGGGCATGGATACGATCTCTGCCGGAAGCCTCTGCGCCTTTGCCATGGAGGCTTCGGAGATGGGACGCATCCAGGAAAAGATCGACTGGGGCGATGTGGATAAGATTGCTCAACTTCTCAATGACATTGCAAATAAGAGAGGGAATGGCGCAATTCTGGCTGAAGGGATTCGACACGCTGCTAAAGTATGGAATATGGAAGATATCGCCATCCATGTGAAGGGACTAGATCCTGCAGGTTATGATCCAAGAATTTTGAAAGGCATGGGCCTAGCCTGTGCCACCTCGGATCGGGGAGCCTGCCACTTAAGATCAACTTTCTATAAAGCGGAACTCGCCGGAATGATTCCTTCCGAACAAATGGAGGGCAAAGCCAAACTTTTTCTAGAATTCGAAGACCGGTTCAACATCCACGACTCCCTGATCTTATGTCGATTTTATCGGGATATTTACTGGGATTGGAATTATCTCTCGACGATTGTTGAGGTGACCACTGGGCTTAAATTGGACGAAGCTGGTTTGAGGAAGATCTCGTCCAATATTCAAAATCAAACTCGAAGATTTAACCTCCGTGAAGGCATCACTTCAAAAGATGATACGCTTCCAAAAAGATTCTTTGATGAACCCTTGGGTAAGAACGGGAAGACAATTCGAAGAGAAGATCTTCAGAAGATGCTCCAGGACTATTACGCTTTGAGGGGTTGGAATTCTGAAGGGATCCCAAAGACTTAATCTCAAAAAGTCAAATCAACTAACGTATTGTTCCCAGATAGTGAGTTGTCAACTGGCGCTCACGGACTTGGGGATTGCTGTAATCGGGAAGGATCATTGGAGCCACCCGATCCGTGATGATTCCCGCTTCCTCCAATTCTTTGTGATATCTTCGAACGTGATCTAAGGTGAGCTTTCCCTCTTTCGCTTTCTCTTTTGCATAGACCGCTGCGCTCGCTCCTGCAATCCTTCCAAAGACACAGACATCAAGCAAGGAATTTCCCATTAGCCGGTTCTCCCCGTGAACTCCTCCTGTCACCTCACCGGCTGCGAATAATCCAGGAATCGACGTTTCGCAACGGCTGTTATATTCCAGTCCGCCATTCTGATAGTGGAGGGTTGGATAAACGAGCATCGGTTCCTTTGAAATGTCAATTCCAAATCGTTTGAAGAGAATATATTTCCCTGGGAACTCTTTCCTTATCGCTCCTTCCCCCATGAGGATGTCGATCATCGGTGAGTCCAACCAGATGCCCACCTTTCCAGTTCCAGTGGGAATCCCCTTCTCAATCTCCGCACATTCCCGGATGAAGGAAGCAGATTCCACATCCCGTGGCTCCCGTTCATTCACGAATTGTTCTCCATCGATGTTGAGCACATTGGCTCCCGCTCCCCTGAACTTCTCTGTGATGAGAAGGCCCTCTGCCTGCTCTGGGAAGACTGCCCCTGTTGGGTGGTACTGGACTGTATGAAGGAAACATAACTTCACTCCTGCCCGATAGCCTAGGACGAGTCCATCCCCGGTCGCCCCATAATGATTGGTCGTCAGATATCCTTGAATGTGGAGTCTTCCCGAACCACCCGTGGCCATGATCACAGCCTTTGCCTTCACCAAAAAATATTCCTCGGTCTCAAGATTATACAGAACCGCGCCAGCACAGTGCCCGTGTTCGTTTAATATTAATTCAACGGCCGGAGAAAATTCAAGAACTTTAATATCCTCGGATCGATTCTTCGCCTCATCTCTCAGGGTCCTCATGATCTCTGCACCGGTAATATCGGCAGCATAATGCATACGTTTTCGGCTGGTTCCTCCGCCATGGAGCGCTTTGAGTCTTCCTTCTTCGAATTTTGTAAACATGCATCCAAGGTTCTCTAACCAGGCCAGTACATGGGGTGCCTCCGTGACAAGGGTATAGACCAGTTCCGGATGGTTTTTGAAGTGCCCCCCACCCAATACATCGAGGTAATGATAATAGGGGGAATCCTTCTCCCCTTTTGAAGCAGCCTGAATGCCCCCTTCTGCCATCATCGTGTTCGCATCCCCATGCCTCAATTTCGTTGCGATCAATACCCTTATCCCATTCTCCTGAGCGGTCAGCGCTGCAGCAGTCCCTGCTCCTCCTCCCCCGAGGATGAGAACATCGGTCTCGTAAGCGACCTTCGTCAGATCAATCGTATCGGGATTTACCCGGCTCTTAGCTTCCAGAAGACTTACGATTTCAGGTGAGATGGCGTAGCCTTTGTTGGGACCCACACGAATTTCTTTCCGTGCACCTTCTACGAAATCGGGATGATACTTTCTTAATCGCTCCTCCCTCTCTTTTAAAGAGATCAATGGAAACTCCTCGCCCCTTCTCTTCTTCTCAATTCTTTCAGGCCGTGTCGCGTCAACCTTCTTGATCAATTCTTTCAATACTTGGGTATAAGGCATAATTCCTCCCAGCAAATTCACTTCAAAGCGCTAAGCGCATGGCGCAAACCGTAAAAAAGTAAGTATCTTGCTATGCGCTCTGCGCTATGCTCTATGCGTTTCTAAAGGTAGGTTTTATCTTTTGGACTCCAATCTTCACCGGCTTGTTCGGGCTCAATCTCCCTTTCGTTGTAGAGTTTCTTCAACGTCTCCTCGTCCGTATCCATCAACCCTCGGAGCATCTGTTCATACTTGCCTTTCTCTATTTCTTTAAGCATGTTGGCCAGATGCTCTGCCTTGGGCGCGATGTATTTTCCATAAAGACGCCTTCCTAAAATCGCGATATTGTATTGGCAGATTTCTGCCGGACATCGAGCAGTACAGAGGCCACACATCACACAGTCAAAGGAGAGTTCTGCCAATCGGGCGATATCTCCCCTCATTCCAGCCGCGATGTAATCCATGACCTCTATCTCCATCGGGCAGGACTTCGTGCAAGTATTACACTGGAGACACCGTAAGAGTTCAGGATAATTTTTTACCAAAGTTTCGATGGTGGGTTTTACCTTTTCTATATCATAGATGCTCTTGGTCGCAGGGAAGAAGGGAATTTGTGTGAGATACATGTTCGGCTGAACAACGGTCTGGCAGGCCAGCCCCACCTCAATCTTATAACTTCCTGGAAATCGGTAGACGGTCCCGCAGGCACCGCAGATTCCTCCACGGCATCCGCATCCCCGGATCAATTGATACCCAGCAAACTCCATCGCCTTCTGGATGGTAAACGAAGCAGGAACTTCATAACGTTTCCCCATAATAAAGATGGGAATCAATTCCTGCTTATTCTCTTTCCCGGCTTCCACCTTAAACCTCCCAATATCGTCCAGCAGTTCAATCTTTGACTTATTTTAAATTCGAAATTCGTATTTCGTGCTTTAAATTTCATGGGTCACAGGGCTCCTGATTCAATCTTCAGTTCGTCCTCTCTGAATATAGCGACAGGGGGAGCTTCCTTCTCATCCCTTCCTGGAACATAGCTAAACATCTTCTGAATTCTGTCTCCCACACTTCGAAAAAGCGTGGCCACCGGCAATCGACTAGGACAGGCGCTGTCACAAAGTCCGCAGCCAATACAAGAGGTCACCATGTGGGACATCCGGATGAGGTGAAACATAAGAGTATCGGTTGGCATCCGAATCCCCCCCTTCCGATCTGCCCACCTCAAGAATTGGTCTCCTTCATGTTCAAAGATCGCTGTCCTGAAGACACACTCTTTACAATAACAGATGGGGCACGCCACCATGCAATTGTGGCAACGCACGCAGGTAGAGAATCGATCCAAGAAGGAACGGAGATCGTTGACCACCCCCCTAAATTCTTCGAAGAGGGCATCCCGCTTCTTAGACCTTTCGGCAGTAATCCTGTTGATCATCTCACTCCTGGTTGCTGGCTCATTCTCAGAATAAGTAAGGATCCCCTTCTCTTCGATCTCCTTTTCCAATCTTTCAGCCACTTCGACACCAATTTCTCTATCGGATGGATAACCAAAGAGTCTCAAGACAATATCCCCCTTCGGAACAGGGTATTCACACATCTGGCAGGCTGTCCGAAATGCATATCCTGAAGGCGGATTGACTTCTCCCTTCTCCATCTCCTTGAGCAAAATCTTTCGGAGCTCTTCACCTCCCTTTCCCTCCTGCACCATCTTTGCATAATCGTACACCTCAAAGGTCCCTGGACAATCGATGCCGATCATATAGAGGTTCTCCAGCTTGACCTGGAGGAATTTGCTCAACTCAACGATTGCCCTTATCTCACACGCCTTGAGTACGGCTCCAACCCTTTTGCCCAAATTCTTAATGGTAAGATTGGAAGCCACCCTGGCGGATTGTACCGGCATGGTGGGAGAAAGGACACACACTCCGTCCAGCATTTTGGGATCATGGATCAATGTCTGAGCGAATCCGTCCCGAGAGGGAAGCATTTTAGGAATGACGAGATCGTCGATTACACCCTTTTCAAGTAGGGATCCAAGAAAACTGACCATTACCTCCTCCGTCTTTCCCTCTGTCACTTTAAGCGATCCGTGCTTCGCCATCTTCAACCGTTCTCCTTTCATCCATTATAAATGACGTGACCGTGTCCGTTTTACGTGTCCGTCTATTTCACTTTTATGTCTTATTCGTAACGCTATGCGCCATGCCCTTTACCCTGTGCTTTTGTTAGGCATTCCAGAGTTGTTTCATCGGATTGGGACCCATTTTCTTCAATTCTTCCACCATCTTGGTGACGGTATCTGCGAAGAGCTTTCCTTCACTGGCACTGATCCACCGGAGCCAGATTCTGTCCTCTGTAAACCCCATTTGATGGAGGATACCTTTGAGAATCGCCACCCTCCTTCGAGCCTTATAATTTCCCGTCTGATAATGACAGTCGCCCGGGTGGCACCCTCCGATCAACACTCCGTCCGCTCCATCGATGAGAGCTTTGAGCACATAAATGGAATCAACTGCTCCGGAGCACATCAGATGAATGATGCGGATGTTGGAAGGATATTGCTGTCGGGTTGTGCCCGCCAGATCTGCTCCCGTATAGGTACACCAGTGGCAAAGAAAGGCTACAATCCTAGGTTCAAATTCCGCCATTTTAGACCTCCTGTGCTGCGCGCTTGAGGATCACTTCGTTTAAGGAGCGCTTCGGCCTGAACCTGTCCTGGTTCAAGGCCTCGCTTGAGGATTAAGGGTTTGCCTCTATCCTCCAACCTCTTGCCTCCATCTTCTTTAGTCGATCGCCGCATTGAGCACGACTAGGTTTAGTTCCTTTTCAAAGTTCCGCTGCTGGGAAGCAGCATTCCGACACGCTACAACGCAATTACCACATCCCTGACAGAGTGCTTCAATGACCTCTGCTTTTACTTCCTCTTCGTTGAGGACTCTTGCCCCATAGGGGCAAACCGTAACGCAGAGGCCACAACCGCAACAGAGCCTTTTGATCACATAGGCCAAGTTGGCTTTCTCCTCTGCCGATTCCTTGGAAAGAATCGTTGCAGCTCGAGCAGCCGCTGCATTTCCTTGAGAGATCGAATCTTCTATAAAATTTGGAGAGTGACAGAGTCCGCAAAAGAATTTCCCACGATCCACGGAGTCGAGTGGAGCCGATTTTGGATTAGCTTCCATAAAAAAACCGTCCTGATTAAGTTCGACACCGAAAATCTTTGCCAATTCCCCATTGTCATACGCCTCAATCCCGGTGCTGAGAACGACGCGGTCCACAGAAAGAGCAACCTTGCTTCCCATGGCAGGATCGAACATCGATACTTGGAGCTTTCCGTCCCGGAGACCCACTTCAGGCTTATTCTCCAAATCGTATCGAATGAAAATAACGCCCTTCTCTCTTGCTTCATGGTAATAAGTCTCATAAAAACCATAAGTCCTTACGTCTCGATAAAGCACATAAATATTCACCTCAGGATGTATTTCTTTTAACTTAAGCGCGTTCTTCACGGCATGACTACAACAAATGCGGCTACAGTAAGGATGCGCCTCATCCCTTGAACCTACACACTGGATCATCACTACCGAACGGATTTCTTTTAGACTTTGATCATTCAGGTGAACCGTCTTCTCCAACTGCCGTTGTGTCATGACTCGAGGGTCTTCTCCATAGAGATACTCTTTGGGTATCACTTCCTTGCCACCGGTTGCAAGAATGAGCGCCCCGTGATCGAGAATCTTCTCTTCATTCCCGTGGCGGACTTTAGTTCTATAGTGTCCGTTCTTCTTTTCAAACCCTATGACCTCTGCCCCCAAGTAGGAATGGATGAGCCCATTGGTTTCCACTCGCTGAACGAGAGATTGCAGAAAAGCCTGAGGATTCGATCCCTTTAAGGTATAGAATGATTCTTTTAAATTTCCCCCCAGTGCGCCTCCCTTCTCAATTAAGAAAACCTCATATCCTTGCTCTGCCAATCGAAGAGAGGCCGTCATGCCAGCGAGGCCTCCACCCACAACCAATCCCTTCTTTTCAACCTTCTGTTTCCCTTTTCGAATGGGTTGAATTCGTCTCGCCCTCTCCACCGCCATAGTCACCAGAGCCATCGCCTTCTCCGTAGCCAATTTTGGATTGCCCTCATGTACGAAGGCGCACTGCTCTCTAATATTGGCATATTCAATCAGGTAGGGATTGAATCCCATCCCTTTGGCCATCTCCTCCATTGCCTTCCGAATCTCTCGATGGGAACAACCAGCGAACACCATTCGATTGAGCCCATGCTCTCCCATCCTCCTCTTGATAAGGTCAAGGTCATCAGGAAGACAGGCTAAACCTATTTCTTCAACATGGACTACCTCTCTCAACTCCTTCGCCCCATGGACGAGTTCCGAGATGGAGAGACTCTTTTTTAACTCGTCTCCACAGTGGCAGATGAAAATCCCAATCTTTGGAATCTCCTCAGCCAATGCGCCTTCAGCAGGATATTCCTTCACCGCAGGGGGCAAGTGGTTAGGAGAAAGAAACGAGGCGGCCATGGCAGCGGCGCTTGAACCCTCTACCACTGTTTCTGGGATATCTCTTGGAGTGCGAAATGCTCCCCCTACAAAAATTCCTTTCACCGAGGTTTGGGCCGGATTCAATTCGTCGGTCTGGCAAAATCCTTGGCGATTTAATTGAAGGCCCATCTTGCTGGCTAGATCCTTGATCGTCTGAGGGGGTGTAAACCCTACGGAGAGGATGACGGCATCAAATTCCTTCTCTTCAAAAGTTCCATCCTCCTGGACGTAAGTAATGAGGAGATTCTTTGTCTGCTGGAGCTCTTTAATCGATGAGATGGCGCTTCGTTTATACTCGATCCCATAGTCGGTCTTCGCCTTCTCATAATATCGCTCATAATCCTTTCCCATGGGTCGGATGTCCATATAGAAGAAAGTGACTTCAAGATCAGGAGCACGGTCTTTGGCGATCATGGCTTGTTTGGTCGCATACATGCAACAGATGGTGGAGCAATGATCCTGACCGCAAGAGGGGTCCCGGGAGCCCACACACTGGATAAATGCAATTCGCTTCATCTTTTCCCCGTCAGAGATCCGAACAGGCAGTCCGTGCGTGGGACTCGATGTGGAGAGCATCCTTTCAAATTGGATGCTCGACAAGACATTGGTGTATCGACCAAAGCCATATTCCCCTTTCTTCTGGGCCCAGAATGGCTCGAATCCAAACCCTAACAGAATGCTCCCGACCTGGATGGCCTCCTGCTCTTCCTTCATATCGAGATCAATTGCCCCTGGACTACAGACCTTCACACATTCCCCACACCGAGTGCAGGTCTTTGGATCGATCACCAGGCTGTGAGGAATTGCCTGGGGATAGGGAAGATAGATGGCCTTCCGTTTCTCAAGGCCACCTCCAAACTCCCTCTCCACCTCAACGGGACA
>Ga0209427_10008310_pt1 | contig 11691 bp, 12 predicted proteins | sample DeeMarSWOR136_30_FD_187465 | JGI IMG/M metagenome (GOLD analysis project Ga0209427, IMG submission 187465) | Marine sediment microbial communities from White Oak River estuary, North Carolina - WOR-1-36_30 (SPAdes) (version 2) | ecosystem: Environmental > Aquatic > Marine > Intertidal zone >... | reverse complement strand
CCAGGTGCCAGCCCCCATCTGCCCGTGCGAGCACGTCCGCTCTGGCCGCAAAATTATCGATAAGAAAAGCACCCTCAAAGATTGACGATGTAGCTTCATCAGCCAGTGCTTCTTTAGTCTCTCTAAGAGCCACTCCAAAATTAAGAGAGGTCAGCTTTCCACCAGGATAAAGGCTCCTGGCCCGCCGACCAACCTCGGTACCCTGGTCCATCCGAAACCTCTCGCCCAGTGTCAACTCAGCCCCAAAGTCCTCATCACACCGAGATACCCATCCCATCGTGGGACAGGCCAGAGCATTGAGGAATATCTGCTTCGACACGTTCTTCATAGGCTCAGTGTTCAGCGCGTCATTGCTATTTGATTTTTTAATTGTTTCCATTCACGGTAACTAAGTTTGGTCGCTGCACTGTTTGATTAGACTTAGCGCTGGAGCAACGTCTAGGAATTCTCCTGGGGTTATCTTCTTGCTCTTCAACCGTTGAACCATTCCGTCCAGGTAGTCCGGAACCTCGCTGCCGGAGGGTCGCACATCTACATCTTCACCCAACTCGCTGAATACCTCGGTCACGAATTTCTTAAGTTTAGATTTCATGGACTCCGTTAACGCTACCGACTCGTCCACTAGCGTTGCCAGTATGTTATGATCTGGCTCACCATCTTCAAATTGCTCCATTAAACCCACAACGGAACAAGCGACAACGTCACCTCTACGAAGGACGCGATTGGTTAACACAAAGCAGTCCAGATTGCCTCCATCTTCATTGGTTGTGCCGAGAATAAACCCATACGGGAAGGGGTAAGCCCGAGTAACTGGTATACTCCCCTTTAATTCCAATGTTTTCTCATTATGTATGTTTTTAGTCCTCGATCCCGCAGGATTTTCGATGAAAACTTGGATTATGTCACTCATAAATCTAGGTACCTTGATAGAAGGCTTGGACTCACATTAACTTCATCTAACCAATGATTATGTCATCTAAACGCCGCTTGGGCACGTGGTGGACGCTGTCGGCATCACGCCAGTAGCGGAAGTCGGCACCCGGTTCAAGTTCTTCGAGCACCACCTTCTCTTTGGGGCTGCCCAGTGCCAGCACCAGTAGTATCTCATACTGCTCCGGGATATCAAGCAGCCTGCGCAGTTCTTCCCTGTCGACCGAGGCGAGCATGCAGCCACCAAGTCCCTTATCAACGGCACCAAGCATGATACTCTGAGCAGCGATACCGTGGTCGACCCCGAAGGTCTTGCTTATTGCCGTATCGCCGAGGATAATGATATAGGCAGAAGGGCGCTCGCCCTCGGACGGACCGGACCAGTCAGTGAGAGCAGCTGCCCACCTTAATGTAGGGAATATTCTGGCATTCGTTTCCGGAGCGCAGGCAAGGTAATATTTCAGCGGCTGGCGGTTCGACGCCGAGGCCGAGCACCTTGCCAGGTCAACCAGTTCCCGCAGGGTCTCCATTTCAATAGTGACATCTTCGTTGAAACGGCGATAGCTGCGGTTCTTCAATATCAGGTCTTTAATCATCCTTACCCCTTCGATCCTCCCTTATTACTTATATCTCTTCACCTCGAATCGGTAAAGGTTGACATTCTCGCCGGGAGCAATGCCTGCTTTCATACGGCAAATATCAATCTGCTCATCAACGTTATCAACACCTTCGAGGTCAGGAAGAAGGAGGCCCTTTCGCCATCCAGCTTCCACGATGACGCCGTATTTCTTAGCGTCGAGCTGGTCTTCACTTTCGACAGGCTCGGCGGTTGTCAGTACATCGACGCTATACTCGAGGTCGGCCAGTTCGTCACTACTCACGGGCAGAAAACGCGGGTCACGGGTCGCCGAACTGATGGCGTTGGTCACAATTTCCTCAGCAACGTTGCTCTCCACCGGCTCAAAAGTCCCGATGCAGCCACGTAGCTCGTGGTGCTTGTGGAGGGAGACAAAGACGCCGGCCCTAGTCTTCATCTCAGGCACAAGATTCTTCGGCTTGAACCGCTTGCCGTCGCGGACGTAGTTCTCGACAGCCTCCTTGGCCAGCTTAGCAATGGGAGACATACCACCCTTCTTGATAATGATACCCGCATATCCCACCACCGCCGAATAGTCGCCCGTGGTATCACCGCTTGTCTGGTACCTGACGAGTTCCGCCCCCCCAGCACCGAGTTCTTTGGCAGCAGCAATCATAACAGCTGCCGGGGCATAGGCACACATCGATATGCCTTGCCTGCGAACCCTTATTAATAGTTCCACCTCATCCAGACCAAGCATTGCCTCTATCCCCTGCCGGTCCTTTTCGTTGGCAACCTTTTGCGGCTCGTAGTGCGTCATGTCCCCGGAAGCAATTATTACCGCCTCTCTGCCAAGCTCGCCGATTGCCCCGGCTATCGCCTGTCCAATCTCCTGGTAGGCAGCGACATCGGCAGGCATGAGAACGATGGGCACTATTTCCACGTCCGGCTTAAAAAACTGCAAAAAGGGCAGCTGGACCTCGACGGAGTGCTCCTGAAGATGGGCTACGTGGTCTTCCTTTAGGAAGCGTGATAAGGACAGAATCTTTTTACCAAGCTCATCATCAATCGCCACTTCACCCAACGGGGTTCTCCAAACACCTTCAGTCATGATGCTGAAGGGCTCTCCCAGTCCGGTGTGACTCGGTCCCATGATAACAAACGTATCCGTAAACCTGACCCGTGATATAACCGCCCCGGCCACCACTCCAGAGTACTGGTAACCGGCATGCGGCATCAGTGCTCCGACCACATCTTCTTTGGCTACCGCCACATCGACCAGTTGTTCCAGCATTGACCGGAGCTGGTCAGCCTTTCCCGGGTAAAATGACCCTGCGACAACAGGCTCTCTAATCATCACGCCCACCTCCTCAACCGTTTGTCCTGATATTAAGCTCCGCACCACAGAACTGACACTTTGACCCCGCCAGCCCTGTTATCCGGGTCTCATAGCCAGACCTGGCGACATCGAGCTTACCGCAGGAGTAACAGACCGTGTTTTCCGATTCATGTCCCGGTACGTTTCCCAAGTAAACAAACTTGAGACCGGCAGCCCGCCCGATATCATAGGCATGTTCCAGGGTAGCGAGGGGGGTCATCGGCAGGTCCATCATCTGGTACTGTGGATGGAACCTGGTCACATGCCAAGGTGTCAGTTCACCCAGTTTTTCATATATCCAGGCGGCAATACCCTTGAGCTGTTCGTCATCGTCATTCATGGTAGGGATGACGTTGGTGACCACCTCGACATGCATGTTCCACTTGTGCTTTGCCCGCTCGGCCACTTCAAGGACTCCCCGCCAGTGCATAATCTTCGTCAACTTGCGGTACAGGATATCGGAAAAGCCCTTGACATCTACCCGCCAGGCATCCAGATACGGCCCGATTGTGTCCAGCGCATCGGGGGTCAGATATCCGTTGGTCACGTAAACAGTGTACAGACCCCTCTCCTTGGCCAGACGGGCCGAATCCAGGGTGTATTCAAACCAGATACTCGGCTCGTTGTATGTCCAGGAGATGCCCTGGCAGTCATAATTTTGCGCCAGTTGCACCGCCACCTCCGGCAGCACCTCACGGGAGCCGTACCACCGTTCTCTATCACGGACCGCTGAAATCTGCCAGTTCTGGCAGCCTTCGCAGTGGAAGTTACACCCCCAGCCACCAAGTGAAAAGCACAGACTCCCGGGATAGAAGTGAAATAGCGGTTTCTTCTCAATCGGGTCGGCGGCCATTGAGGAGACCTGAGCATAGTTGAGATTGTACAGACTCCCATCCCGGTTCTGGTATATGCGGCAGTAGCCGGATTCACCCGGAGCAATGGTGCAGCGCCATTGACAGGTGCCACATCGGACGAAAGAGGATGGTAGTTTCTCAAAGAGCAGTGCCTCGTGCATCTCCACCCCTGCGGGTTACTCCACGACCCAATTATATCACTCAGGTTCTGCCCTATTATACCCCTAACAGGGGTGAACCAGAAACAACGGGATGCTTCGGCAAGATAGAGATGGTATAATCCAGGGCAAAAGATGAGCATCGATTATACAGATATCTCCCAGACGTACGACGAGTATCGTTCATTCTCAAAACACCGTACCCAAAAACTGGCCGAGTTTGGTGGGATTCGAGAAGGAATGAAGGTCCTCGATGTGGGCTGTGGTACCGGAAGCCTGGCCAGCCAGCTACTCGACCTATTAAATCTGGACATAGTCGGTGTTGATATCTCTTTACCTATGCTGAGGGCAGCCAGAGAGAAATCACTGGAAGTAATATGCACTAACGCAGCAAATAACAGGCTGCCTTTCCGTGACAGCTGCTTCGATATCATCACGGCGACCTATGTTATCCATCAGATAAGCAACCTGGAGCACCTGTTTTCAGAATGCCATCGAGTTTTGAGGGACGGGGCACTGGTCCTTCTGACATCCAGTCACGAGCAAATCGAAAACGAGCATCCCGTCTTTAAACGGTTTTTCCCCGGTGCTATTGATATTGACAAAGCCAGATTCCCTGATGTACCCGTAATATGTGACCTGCTGGTCACTGCCGGCTTCCATGATATCAAACACGAAGCGGTGCTCGGTGAACGCATCTCAATAGACGAAGAATACCTTCGCAAGGTAAAAGGCAAATATGTCTCCACCTATCGCCTTTTACCTCAGACAGAATTCGAGCGTGGTGTTAATAAACTGGAAACCTATATCAGGACCCTGAGCCAGCCCGAATACGCAACCTGGCGGGGTACACTGATATATGGACGGAAGAGAGGCTGAGCAGGGACAAAAATACTACTATGAGTCTTCCACCCTTTCTAAAGTACTAGTTGTTTCCCCATGATACCCGAATCAGCCTCAAGAATACAGCATTATTTCACCAATAGGCGTAATTACGTACCCCGAAATAGAAGCCCCGCTATTGACAAATACGCCTGAAACTGTTAGTATCCAAGTACCGGTAAGAAAACGGCCACCAACCGGGCAGGTGGTGAGCTACCGGGGATTTTTAACAATAGATGGTCGCTTGGATCGGATACGACCGAGACGGCACAATATTGATGCTGAGATGCCCTCTCGGGTGGTGCCTGAGAGGGTATTTTTATTCCGGGCTTTGGAGTGAGGTGCGAAATGCCAAAGCTGGGATTTATAGGGGCTGGAACGGTAGGCACGGCGCTTGCAATCAGGCTAAGCGAGCGCGGGTATCAAGTGGTCGCCGTTGCCAGTCGAAGTCAGGCATCAGCCGACAGGCTGGCGCAGGCCATCAATGGCTGTAGTGCCGTAACAAGCAGCCAGGCTGTCGCCGATTCCGCTGAGCTTGTCTTCATCACCACCCCGGACGACGCTATCTCCACCGTAGTATCCTCAATTAAATGGCACCCTGGCCAGAGCGTCGCTCATTGCAGCGGTGCCGATTCCGTCAATTCGCTTGAGCCAGCCAGAACGCAGGGAGCCAGTGTCGGTGCTATTCATCCCCTGCAGACCTTCGCCAGTGTTGAACAGGCTATAAACAACATCGCTGGCTCGACCTTTGCCCTCGAAGCTGATGAGCCCCTGCTGAGCACGCTCAAAGAAATTGCCACCACTCTTGATGGCACCTGGATAGAGCTGAAATCTGAAGACAAAGTACTCTATCACGCCGCCGCCGTCATTGCCTGCAACTACCTCGTTACCCTAGTCAAGCTGGCCACCGACCTTTGGCAGACCTTCAATGTCCCGCCTGAACAGGCTACTAATGCACTGCTTCCGCTATTACGCGGCACGATTGCCAATATCGAAAGGGTCGGTATCCCGCAATGCCTCACCGGACCGATTGCCCGTGGTGATACCGGCACCATCACGAAACACATTAATGCCCTGGAAAAGGCAGCCCCTGCAGTGCTCCCCACGTACCTCGACCTCGGCCGGCAGACCATTCCGATTGCGTTGGCCAAGGGGCGAATAAATCAGCAGCAGGCTGGTGAACTACAGAGGCTGCTTGAGGATTCTAGAGTAGAAGTAAGATAAAGGGGGAACTCAATCACCATCTAAACACGGAGGTAATAGACAAGCAGGAATGCCGGAGAATACCGGAATGAACCTGATATGAGGGAAGTACTATGAGAATCATGCTGAAGAGTAAAATTCACCGGGCAACCATCACGGACTGCAATATTAACTACGAAGGCAGTATCACCATCGACCGCAAGCTCATGGAGGAAGCCGATATCCTGCCCTTCGAGCAGGTACAGGTGCTGGATATCAACAACGGCTCCCGCTTCACCACCTACGCCATTGAAGGTGGCCCGGGCGAGATTTGCGTCAACGGGGCGGCTGCCAGGCTGGTCTCGCGCGGCGACCTGGTTATTATCCTCTCCTACTGCCATGTTAACGAGGAAGAAGCCCGCACCTTCCGGCCCACAATCGTCCACGTGAATACCAACAATGTCAGCACCTCAGTCCGACGAATCACCGAAACCGCTCCAGTTTAAGGAGGGGAACCATGCGCACCACTATTAACCAGATAAGAGAGATGAAGCAAAACGGTGAGAAAATCGTCATGCTCACCGCTTACGACTACACGACCGCCAAGCTCGTTGACCGGGTAGGCGTACCACTGATTCTCGTCGGCGATAGCCTGGGTATGGTTGTCCTGGGCTACGAGAACACCATCCCGGTAACTATGGAAGTAATGCTGCACCACACCAGGGCAGTCGTCAGAGGCACAGAGCAGGCGCTGGTCGTCGGCGATATGCCTTTCATGACCTACCACGTCACCGTTGAGGACGCCCTGCGCAACGCAGCCCGCTTTATACAGGAAGGTGGTTGCCAGGCCGTCAAGCTGGAGGGTGGCGTTACCGTCGCCGAAAAAGCAAGGAGAATCGTCGAGTGCGGAATCCCGGTGATGGGACACATTGGACTAACACCCCAGTCAATCAACCAGTTCGGCGGGCACCGTGCCCAGGGGAAGACCCCTGAGGCGGCCGTCAGAATACTCGAAGACGCTAAAGCCCTGGAGCAGGCAGGTGTATTTTCCATTGTCCTGGAGACAGTACCTGCCCCGTTGGCAGGCCTGATAACACAAAAGGTCAGTGTCCCTACCATTGGTATTGGTGCCGGTCCTCAATGCGACGGTCAGGTCCAGGTAATCAACGACCTGCTCGGCTCTTTCACCGATTTCGTACCGCGGCATGCCAAGCAGTACGCCAGGCTGGCCGATATCATAACCGGCGCCGTTACGGAGTACTACAACGAGGTCCGTGCCGGCGACTTCCCCACCAAGAAACAAAGCATCGCCATGGACGAAAGCATACTGGCCGGACTGGCCACGAAGTAAGGCGGCAATGCAGGTTGCTGAATCAATAGCCCAGATGAAACGGCTGCGGTCTGAGTTGGCCGAGCCGTTGGGTTTTGTCCCCACCATGGGCTATCTCCACGAAGGCCACATCGCACTGGTGAGGCGCGCCCACGAAGAAAATGCTTCAGTGGCCGCCAGTATTTTCGTCAACCCTACCCAGTTCGGGCCTGCCGAGGACTTCGAGGACTACCCCCGTGATACCAAGAGTGACCTGGCCATGCTTGAGGAGGCCGGTACGGACGTAGTCTTCATGCCGACAGTCGCCGATATGTACCCGCAAGGATTCAGCAGCTGGGTGGAGGTAGGCAAGCTCACGGAACGACTTGAGGGGGCTTCCCGCCCGACCCATTTCCGCGGCGTCACCACCGTCTGCACCAAGCTGTTCAACATCGTCAAGCCGACCCGTGCCTACTTCGGACAGAAGGACGCCCAGCAGGCACTGGTCATAAAGAAGATGGTGGCCGACCTCAACATGAACCTGGAGATAGTCGTCTGCCCCACAGTGCGTGAGCCCGACGGCTTGGCCATGAGCAGTCGCCATGTCTACCTCCGTCCCGAGCAGCGTCAGGCAGCAGTGTCTCTCTACGAGGCAATAAAATTTGCCGAAGAGTTGTGGTCACAGGGCGAAAGAAATGCTGAACACCTGCGGCAGGTAGTAACCGACCACATCCGGCAGCAGCCCCTGGCCGAGATAGAGTACGTCAGCATCGCCGATATCAGGACACTGGAAGAACTGGAAACCATTACCGATTCTGCACTGTTGTCACTGGTGGTCAGGTTCGGTAAGACGAGGCTGCTGGACAACACGATACTTCAATAGAACCACCGGTTATCTCACAAACTCCCTAATCAGCCTCTCCGCTTCCCCCTCGATGTCATATCTTATGTCAAGCCAGCGTATCCGCTCGTCCTTCAGACGAAACCAATTGTACTGCTGCCGCACCAGGCGGTGGGTCTCCACCTTTATCTTTTCTATCGCCTGAGCCAGGTCGAGCTCTCCCCGCAGGTACATGCCGACCTGCCGGTAGCCGATACCGGACATCGCCGGCAGGTCGAACCCGTAGCCCATCTCCACCAAACGCTTCACTTCATCCACAAGACCTCGCTCAATCATATCGTCTACCCTAGCATCGATGCGTCGGTACAACTCCGCCCTGTCCGTTGTGAGACCGATAATCAGATAATCATACGGGGCAGCCCCCTTGCTGCTAAGCTTCGAAACAGGAGAGCCACGCTGGCTCACCTCGAGCGCCCTGATAACACGCCGGACGTTATGCGGGTCAATCCTCTGTGCCGCCACCGGGTCAGCTTTCAGAAGCTCCTGATAAAGTTGCTCACCGCCAACCTCGGCGGCCTGCTTCTCCAATCGGTTCCTGAATTCTGTATCAGGTGGGACCCTGGGAATCTGCCAACCTTCGAGGACCGCCCATACGTACAGACCGCTACCGCCAACCAGTAACGGAAGTTTGCCACGCTGTTGAATAACGGCAATAGCTTCACCGGCAAGCTGTTGATATTGGGCCAGGCTGAAATCCTCGTCGGGGTCGATTATGTCAATAAGATGATGCGGTACCGCAGAAAGTTCTTCTCGAGTAGGCTTGGCAGTACCGATGTCCAGGTAGCGGTACACCTGCCGGCTGTCAGCACTGACAATCTCGGCATTGAGGTTGCGGGCAAGATGAAGGGCCAGGCGACTCTTGCCTGTTCCGGTAGGCCCGACTATGGCCACCAAGCTCTTCATTCTATCATTGATAACGAGAAAGACCCCGCTGTAAATGCAGCAGTATTACTCTTCGTGGGCATTCCACCAGGTCATCTGGTCTTTGCTCTGCAGGTTGTTCGGGAAGTAGATGTACTCCGCTTCCTGTATCATGGTAATGAACTGTCCCGATTTCAGGCTGGCCCCGCCGACAAGAGCACCATCTATCTCGGACTGTTCCAGGAACTCGGCGACGTTCTCGGCGGTAACGCTGCCACCGTAGAGAACACGAATCTCCCCGGCTATCTCTTTACTGGACAGCTTGGCGAGTACGTCCCGAACAAGAGCAGCCGTCTCGTTCACCTGCTTGCCATGGGCTGCCCTGCCCGTTCCAATCGCCCAGACCGGCTCGTAGGCAACCACGAGCTCAGCGGACACATTAATCCCCGCCAGGGAGGTCTGCAACTGCTCGGTGACCACCTCGGCCGTCCGGCCTGCCTCATTGTCCTCCAGCTTCTCACCGATGCACAGGACAGGTTTGAGCCCGGCTTTCAATGCGGCACCCATCTTTTTATTAACAATCTCGCTCGTTTCACCAAATATATGTCGCCGCTCGGAGTGACCGATTATGACATATTCGCACAGGCCGGCAAGCATCAGCGGTGATACCTCTCCAGTGAACGCCCCCTTTTCCTCATAGTGCAGGTTCTGCGCACCCAGCTTTATGGCAGAACCCTGTAGCGCCTCTTTTACTGCGGTCAGAGAAACGAAAGGCGGACAGACCAGAATCTCAACATCGAAGGCGCCTCCGATACCCTTACGGATCTGGCTTACCAGCTCAACGGCTTCATTCACCGTGGTATTCATCTTCCAGTTACCGGCAATCAAAGGCAAACGCATTTTATTTCCCCCGCTATGCTATTAAGCAATCATATTATGAGTAACTACGCACCGAACTTGTTCAGCTTAAGGGCGTGGGCCATCGCCAGCGGCATAATCTCGGTCGCCGGGAACCTACCCAGACCCCCGTGGATGCAGGCAGATTCAGAGAACCCGGTAACACCATCGGGGCGGCACCAGGGAGAGGATATCAAAAGTGGCACCGGGTGCCAGCTGTGCCCCTTCAACAGTGCTGGTGTCGAGTGGTCCCCGGTAACTACAACCACATCGGGATTCAGATCAATCAGCGCTGGCAGTGCCCTATCAACCTCCTCAATTACACCCACTTTGCGGTCGAAATCGCCGTCCTCACCGGCAGAATCGATTGCCTTGACATGCACGAAAAAGAAGTCGAACCTGTCGTAGTTCTCACGAAGTGTCTTAAGTTCATCCTCGAAGGTAATTCCTGTCTCCAGGGCTTCCATGCCGACCAGCCGGGCCAGACCCCGGTACATAGGGTATACAGTGATAGAAGCCGGCGTCAGTTTGTATATCTCGTTCATTGTCTGGAACTGGGGTCGCTTCGAGAATCCCCGAAGGAGAATCATATTGGCCGGATAATGGGTTTCGAGGGCTTTCCTCGCCCGGTCAACAAACCAGTTAGCCACTGACGCCATCTTGGCTGCCGCCGGTGATAGAGCCTCAATCGCCAGAGGAGTCACTCCCAGTTGTTGCGGGTCGGATTCGGAGACACGCTCAACCAGACCAGCGCCACGGAATACTGCCACGAACCGGTGTTCTCGCACGGGTCTCACCAGAATGGTGACATTATTTATTATCATGCCGTCGAGTAACCGGCAGAGTTCAGTACACCTTTTCGTGGAAATCCGGCCAGCCCGGCGGTTAGTGATTTTACCTTCGCCATCCACGGTGCAGAAGTTTCCGCGGGCAGCAATATCACCCGACTGCAAATCAAAGTCTATCCCGACGGCTTCGAGGACGCCACGCCCGATTTCGGAATGCAGCGGGTCATAGCCGAACAACGCCGCATGACCGGGAGCACTGCCAGGCGTAATCCCCTGTCCTACGGGGTCGACAAGGCCACATATGCCCTTCACTGCCAGCGAATCCAGATTCGGCGTACGGGCTGTCTCCAGCTCCGTCTTACCCGTCTCCGGTCGGGGTAGCCCGCCCAGACCATCCAGTATCAGCAAGACTATCTTGCTCGGTGAAGACATGGAGAGCAGTTTCATCAATTCTATATCAGCCATTGCTGACTATTACCTCCGAAAACCTGACCCCGACGTGAAAGGCAATGGTTTATTATATCACCAACGGCAGGATATGGCAGGTATTATCGTCAGCCCCTGCAGGGTTATGCTTTATCAAGCAGAACAGCCACGCCGGGCAGTGTTTCACCGCTGAGGAATCGTAGCGAGGCCCCGCCGCCGGTAGACACGAAGGTCATTTTTTCAGATAGCCCCATGCCAGCTACCGCTTCGGCAGTAGACCCTCCACCGATGATAGTTTTTGCCTGGCTACCAGCCAGCAACCTGACTATCGCCTGCGTTCCTTCGGCAAACCGGGGTATCTCGTAGACACCCATCGGGCCGTTCCAGAAGATAGTCTTACACCTCAGCAGTTCTTCCTCGAAGATTTTTATTGTCTGCGGGCCGATATCGGCAATTCTCATATCGGGCGGTATGTCCTCGACAGATACCACATCGACCTTAGTGCCGGCTTTAATCTCGTCGGCGACCACTACATCTACGGGCAGCAG
>Ga0209427_10008308_pt1 | contig 11692 bp, 10 predicted proteins | sample DeeMarSWOR136_30_FD_187465 | JGI IMG/M metagenome (GOLD analysis project Ga0209427, IMG submission 187465) | Marine sediment microbial communities from White Oak River estuary, North Carolina - WOR-1-36_30 (SPAdes) (version 2) | ecosystem: Environmental > Aquatic > Marine > Intertidal zone >... | reverse complement strand
AGCTAACAAAATGCTCTAAATATGGTAGGTCTTAACAGAACTCTCACGTATCTATGCTGCAACTGTGGAAGACGTATCCGTTCTAATGGTATGATTGACTCGACTACTATTTGTTCAGTCTGGAAAGATAACTAAGAGTATAATCTGTGCATACTAACGGAAAGAGTAGAGAAATATACGTGTGCACAGGTGGTCCGATAACTTCCCCGCTACCAAAATCCTTTCGAATGAGCTTATTTTATGGAAATAAATCCATTTGAGTCTATTTCGTTGAAATTTAGAAGAATTATTTTCAACACACATCGTTTGTAGCCGAACATCAATGCAGTTTATTTTCTAAACACCTTGTGCCTTTTCTCTCTATATAAGGTAAATAAACCAGTATTCTCTTACTTAGTATTGGGGTTCGTGTTGGTTTCATTAAGCCAACTCCGAGAAGTTCCGCCTAGAAACCTGATCCTTGTAGTGGGGCCTCCCGGTTCAGGGAAAACGACGTTTTCCCAACAAGTCGTCCTCCAAAACTTAGCGGAGGACAAGCCTATACTTTATCTAACGACCGAGTATGGGTCGTCTGAGGCCGAGAAAGCCTTGAGAGAGAAGGGATTGGGAGATACTGAGTCTAATAGACTGAACTTTATTGATGCCTATAACGAGACAGTGGGAGTTTCCGTTTTAGATAGACCTGACACGATAGGTGCTGACTGTAACGACCTTTCCAGCATCGATATTGCGATCATGAAGCAATGGGAGAAAATAAAAAACAAAGGCGTCCTATTGGTCTTTGATTCCTTAACTTCTCCTTATCTCTTCAACGGATCAGAAATCCTAAGGTTTATGACACAAACTTTGTCGAAATTTGTCGCCAAAGGAAATGCCGTGCTGGCGTGCGTTGATGAAGGCTGTGGCAAGGAAGAAGATCTCGGGGCGATGATGAGCATCGCCCACGGCATCATCAAGATGGAAATTAGAGAGAACTTAAGAATCGTAAATGTAGTGAAGCATCCCCAAGTCGCACCGACCACGATTGAGACCCCTCTGACGTGGAGTAGACTGATCCCCTTTAATTATGATCCCAAGATGCATGGGCGCTTAATGGAAGATGTCTTCGCGGGAGGGGGAAAGACCTTCAGAACAGAAGTGGGAGACTTTGTAAATATGTTTTGGAGAACCCTCGTTTCTTGGAGTGGTATGTTGTGGGACCCTAAACGGTTCCCCACAATGGCATACGAGTTTGATAAGGAGATGGAATGTACAGGAATACGAAGAGGATTAAACCGTCTTCCTTGGCGCATGAAACTTCTCTTCAAAGCTATGCCCAAGAACTTTAGCGAAGCCAAAAACGTGAAAAGGTTCCTTTCATTCCAGAAAAAACCTCAAGAAAATAGGGGGATGCGAGTCATCGAATACATGGATGACGCTTCCAAGAGAGAAGAGCATCACATCAAGATACAGGAAGGCTATAACTGCTGGGGCTTGGAAAACGTGGGAGCTCGACTGGCCTTCCAAGATTGTGGATTACTAGCAGGAGCGTTCAAAGCATTAGAGAAAGAAGACCGGGACTGGAATGCCGTTGAGACAAAGTGCACAGGTAACGGGGATCCTTACTGTGAACTCAAACTAGTACCTGGGGAAATCCCTGAGATGAAAGGATTCCTAGAAGGTCTAGACAGCTCCATTGTTGAAACGGTACATGACCGTATGATGGATCAGATTGTCTCGTTTCTAATCCACAATCAACCCCTAGGAGACCGACCACGACTGGGAGGTAACCTCGTATTCTACCTCATCTACCACGTGACGTACCCCGGCCTCTTCAGTGAGAGATATCGTATGGCGTTACGGATGGGAGGAGCAAAGGCTGGAAAAGAGGTCGGCGAACATCTATTGGATGAAGGCATCGCGGAGGATCAAGCAGTGAAGCGTTTCATCGACTTCCTGAACTACTGCAAAGTTGGCAAGACCACACTAGATGAGACCATAAGGATGAGAGAGAACTGTGAGAGCTTCGGAATAGAGACCGGCGAACCCACCTGCCATTTCACCACGGGCTTCCTCAACGGCTTCTTTTCCACGATCAAGAACCAGCATGTCAAGGAGACGAGGTGCATTGCGATGGGGGACCCGTACTGCGAGTGGGAGTTCAGGTAATGCCGATTGATCCTCAGTTCCAGAAGAACAGGAAGAAAGTCGGACACGAGAAGAATATTGCTCTTTGGGGGCCCGTGGACCCGCCTGAGAAACTCGGTATTCGGGGAACCTACGTAGCGGTGGACTGGGACCTCTGCACAGGTTGTGGCACATGTCTAAAGGTGTGTCCACAGCAGTTATACGAGTGGATGGAAACCACAGGTCATCCAACTTCGGAGAAGAAGGCGTTTCCTACCAGAGAACCAGAGTGCGTCCAATGCTACAAGTGTGAAACGCAGTGCCCTACGCAAGCGATAAGAATCGTTTTCTATCCATCTAGTGGCCAGGGGCCAACTGGCTGGTTGTTCTCTCTCGTCGCTTATCTATCGTTATTGCTACCCATAGTGGGCATTAGCTACGGGGTCTGGTTTGGGCCATGTCTTGGTCTCCAGCCCCTCTTCTATGTAGGATGGGTGCTCTTACCTGTTGCCTTGTTCTTCTTGCTCTCCTTTACGATATACCTTAAACGAGATGGTAAGCCGGGAGCGGGAAAAAGCCTTATGGATACTACCCTCCTAGTGGACAGCGGAACCTACGCCATCGTTCGACACCCACAGGCTCTAGGGGTTATACTGCTGATGCTTGCCTCTATTCTCATTTCCCAACACTGGCTAGTGGCCATCGTTGGCGTCATAGTGTCAGCATCGGGTTACAGAACCCAAGTAAACCTAGAAAAAGGGCTTCTCGTGAAGTTTGGGGATAACTATACGCATTATATGGAAAAAGTGCCGAGACTGAATTTCTTGCTGGGGATTATTAGGTTGCTAAGACGAAGGAGTAAGGAACGGATTTAATATTATGTCGCTTGTACCCGCATTTGAGTTAGGCGTCTGGAACGCGTGGATGTTCATGGTTCCTACTCTGTTGATGTCTCTTCTCTCTATTCTCTTAATGACAACAAAAGGGGCACCAAGTCCCGAAAGTACCCGTCTGTCCACGACGACGCTGGTGTTTTGCCTTGTTACCAAGTTCATTTATTTTCCATCGGTACTCTACTCGGTGTTTCTGCCCCTACAATTAGGGACGATCTGGTTCTACGTCGGTCTTCCCATTACACTCCTGGGCTTCGTTGGGAGCATACTCGTGTTGGTGGTCTGGGCGAACGCTCCAGCAGGTGAACCCGTGACCAGAGGACTCTATCGGTATTCACGACATCCCATGTATGTTACGGAAATTGTGCTTCTTTTGGGTGTGAGCCTACTGTCGGCTTCCTGGGTGTTCTTGGTGTTTTCCATCATAATTGGAGTTGGAGCCGTACATTTCATCAAGATGGAAGAAGCCCAGACCCTTGGACATTATGGTGCTCCCTATGGAGAATACATGAAAAGAACTCCACGTTGGATAGGAATCCCAAAATCACGGAAACAATGAAAGCCTAATATTAACATACCGAAGTCATTAACACCAACATAGCTAAACTGACTTGCTAGTGAGAACGCTAGTATGGCCCTCCTCCCCGCTACCAAGCTCCAGACTTCAATCTCTTGTTTCGTTTCGCGTTGAGACTCGTCTATGATGGCTTGTTGTAGGGCTTGATTGAGCGCGTTGAGTTGGCTCGCTCGTGGCTGTGAACGCTGGACGGGGGGTATCGCGGAACATTAGCTCGCGACTTCGTTTTGTGTGTCTCGTTTACTGCGGGTGTATCGGTATACGCCTATGGTGGTGAGGAGATTCGTGATAATGATGATGATGAAGGCAATTTGCTGAAACATGTCGGAGTAGGGAAGATTATACGATAAGAAGACGACGGACAGGACGGCTTCGTTCAGGCCTCGCGCGAGCACACTGGAAATGAGCGATCTTTCCGATTGTATTGAGCTTCGGATCGTGGCGAGGAAGATGGCTAACAGCCGCATCACGAGCAGAATTGTTGAGAGTATTGCGCCATAGAGGACCCATAAGGGGTTCGAAACGTTGATGGTGACGCCGATGTACACGAAGAAGAAGGTCCGAACTAAAAACGCGAGCTCGGATTCAAAGCGGACCATGTACGCATCCAACACGGGGCTTTCTCGTTCAACATTGATAATTCTAGAAAATATGTGTTCATTGCCCAGCGTTATGCCAAAAAGGAGCGCTGAGAGCGCTCCATCGCCTCCTAAATACTCGGAAACGTAATACGAGACAAACAGAACGGCTATCGTCAACATCGATGCAAAGGCCTCTTGTTTTATCGTTGACAGGATTTTGAGCCAAAAGAGCCCAAACAGAAACCCGATGACGCCGCCCACACAAAACCGTGCCGCGATATCTTGGGCGATTGCAAATACGTCTACCGAGCCGGAAGCCACGATCCCTAATAACGCTAAAAACGAGACGACCTGAAAGACATTGTTCAGTGTTGACTCTAACGTTATCGCAGTCGCTACCTCTTCCTTGAGCTTGATGGAGCGAATGATGGGGATCAGAACCGCGGCACTGTTCCCGGAAATCATGATTCCGAAGAGGGCGCCGTATAGCGAAGGCACGTTCACGGACGTGAAGAAAACAGTGACCGCGAGGGTACAAAAACACAAGTGGAGCAGCGTTATCAATAGAGCTCGCGGGGTCTCGCGAAACGTCTTCTGAAGATTCATGGCGAGTCCCGCTTCGAACAGAATGAGAATGGTTGCTAACGTGGCCAAATACGGGGCGTATTCCGAAACATCTCCTGGTTTAACGAGGTTGAATAGCGGGCCAAACAGAAACCCGAGGAGAATTAAGAACAGAATTCCGGGAACCCCTGTTCGAATAAACTGATAGTTGCTAAGAAACCCGATAATGATTATGAGGCTGACCAACAGTAACCCAATGGCAACAACTTCGCTCATGAAATCGCCTGTCACGTTTTTCTAAATATTTAACCTTTACCTTTTTTTGCTAGCTAGCTAATAATGTTATTATGTTCCACAGTTATAACCACATGTCCCTTTTTGTGCCCTTTGTCGACATACCGGTGGGCCTCGACAATTTGTTCCCAAGGATACGTTCGGTCAATAACCTGTTTAATTTTCCCGCCTCAACAAGGTCTTTAAGAATAACTAAATTTTCAATAGCTAGCTAACTAGCTAGTCTACCTCTTTGAACTGAAGAACTTCTGGTGGTCCGTATTTTTCATAGACAATCGCCTTCATTTTCATATTTAATAATACTTACGTTTATGGCTCATAATCCTTTACCTTAAACGTAAATCAGAAATTTTGGCGTAGACTCTAGCTAAACAGCTCATATTTTAATGGACCTAAATACCTTGAACTTGCTAGGGTGAACGTGATTGACGCCCTCCTCCCCGCGACCATAAACCTTCGTAATAAGCGCGTTTTCGTAAAAAACCGTCATGTTAAGCCTATTATGTTAAAAGTTAGAAGAGCGCCGTCAAAACAGATCATTTATAGCCAAACATCAAGGGAGTTTATTTTCTAAACACATTTTACCTCATCTCTCTATAAGGTAAATAAACCAGTATTCCTTTACCTATTGTTGGGGTTCGTGTTGGTCTCATTAAGCCAACTCCAAGAAGTACCTTCGAAACAAATGTTTTTATTGGTTGGGCCTCCCGGCTCGGGGAAGTCCACGTTCTGCCAGGAAACAGCGCTCCAGAGCATCATCTTTAAACCCGTCATCTACGTGATCACCGAGGCTACGTCCTTGGAAATCGCCGACTCGTTCAAGCAGCGGGGGCTGGGTGCGGACTTGCCTCATCCGTTAGGCTTTGTTGACGCGTTTCGCGAGACCGTGGGGCTTCCGAGCCTGACCCGGCCCGACACTGTTTACGCCTCATGCGAGGATTTGACCAGTCTCAGCATCGCCATCTTAACTATGCGGGAGCGGGTCGGTGAAGACGCGTTGGTAGTCTTCGACTCGCTTACCTCGCCTTACCTGATGAATGGCTCCGAGGTGTTACGGTTCATACGGACCACGCTGTTGCGGTTAGTCGTCGAGGGCAACGCGGTGTTAGCTTGCTTTGATGAGGGCTGTGGGAAAGCCGAGGACCTGGTGGCGATGATGAGCCTCGCCAACGGCATCATCAAGATCGAGATAGAAAAGGATGAACGCCTCTTGAACGTTGTGAAGCATCCGACATTGAGGCCGACACGGATTGAAGTCTCCATGACTCCCTCGATTGATCTGGGCATCGATTGGGCGGGACCCGCCACATATGATCTGGATGGGACAAGACAGTGGTTTCAAGCACAGATGGTGCGAAAAGATGAAGCGTTTTTACGAAAGGAGCTGGGCGACTTCGTGAACCTCTTCTGGCCCAACCTCGCCCACTGGAGCGGGATGCTCTGGGACCCCCAGCGGTTTCCCACGATGATCTATGAGACGAACAAGGAGGAACCCTACAATGCGATTCAGGAGTACTGGTCTCTCTTCCCCAGGAAGATGCGGCTGGCCTTCAAATTGTTCATGCCTCAGAGCTTCAGCAAGGTGAAAGACATGAAAAGATCGTTTCAGTTTCTTGGCGAGGGCGGGAAACCCTTCGAGCGCACGTGGATCGGGGAATACCTCGAAGACGCCTCCAAGACGGACGAACACTACGTGAGAATACACGAGAGTTATGAATGCTGGGGCTTCCAGAACATCGGCGCGAAGATCGCGTCCCATTTCGGTCCCGAGAACGCAGGTATCCTCAAGGGCTTTGAAGCCCAAAAGGGCTTGGACCGAGACTGGAATGCCATTGAGACCAAGTGCGTTGGCCTCGGGGATCCCTACTGTGAATTTAAATTTGTCCCTGGAGAGATCGATGGGCTAAAGGCTTCTCTACATAAAGACAGCGCGGTGATCGAAAAGATCCATGAACGGTTGATGCACCGTCTCATGGGATTCCTGCTTGACGGGAAGCCCCTTGTGGAGCGGCCGAGATTGGGGAGTGACATCTACATCCATCCGGTCATGCACGCCATGGGGTTTCCTGCCATAGCCGGCGAGCGATATCGGATGGCGTTGCGGATGGGCGGCGCACGGAGCGGTAAGGAGGTCGGCGAACGCCTCATGGATGCGGGGATACGGGAGGACGCGGCGGTGCAGCGCATGCTCCATCTCCTCGAACACTGCAAGGTGGGAACGGTTACGGCGGACGAAACCATACGGATGGAGGGGAGCTGCGAGAGTATCGGGATGCTCCTGGCGACGAAGCGGAAGGAGCCCTGTTGCCTCTTCACCACCGGCTTCTTCAACGGCTTCTTCGCTACAGTGAAGAACCAGCATATGAAGGAGATCAAGTGTATCGCGATGGAGGATCCGTACTGCGAGTGGGAATTCAGATAGGGTGGTTAGGTCGTCAAACCATCGACGCGGTTTAGGTGCTGAACACCGTCATTGCGATGTAACTCAGAACGGAATGTTGATCCTGTTTTTTGTGGTGTGGGGGCTGGACGCGTTCATCCTAAATTACTCAACGGTCTTCGTCGATTGTATTCCTTTTTTCCCTCGTTTGTTTCTTGCAATTCTTACAATCAGCATAGGCGGGTATGTAGCAATGAAGGCACATAGGGTTGTCTTCAATGACCAACCTACCCTGCTTGACATCGGCGTATACGCTTGGGTCAGGCACCCCCTGTATTTGGGAATACTGCTGGTTTGTCTTGGATTCTTGTTGGCTGTTCCCTCAATATTTGCCCTCACGATTTGGATTACCTTCTTTCTCATCTACGATAAGATGGCAACATATGAGGAAACTGACCTTAAACGTATACTGGGTGCGGACTATGCTGCCTACCAACAACGCGTGCCCAAATGGCTTCCCCGACTCGTGCGGCAAAGCTAACTGCGCCCTCAAATGAACGTGCTCATTTATTGTTTCAGAAAAACGTTAAAAAAATAGAACTTGCTAGTGGAACGCGAGTGACAACCTACTAGCTAGATAGAAGATTATGGAGCAATTTCAGATTTCCCAGTCATCCAGTTTATTTTCCAAACCCATTTTCTCTGTTCGCCATATAAGGTAAATAAACCGGTATTTCGTTACTTATTCTTGAGGGTTCGTGTTGGTTTCTCTAAGCCAACTCCAAGACGTGCCATCGAAGAATCTTATTCTGTTGGTTGGCCCCACAGGGGCCGGCAAGTCAACGTTTTGCCACCAGGTGGCCCTCCGCAGCATGACGGTGGATCGACCCATCATCTTCGTGACGACCGAGTACGGCTCATCTGACGCCGAGAGAGCCTTGAGGGAGAAGGGGTTAGGGGAGGCTGAGCCGGGCCTGCTGAACTTTATTGACGCGTATCACGAAACCGTGGGGCTCTCCGTCCCCGACCGGCCAGACACCCTCCACGCGCACTGTGAGGATCTCTCTAGCATTGGCATCGCCATCTCAAAACTTCAGGAGCAGGCGGGAAAGAGCGGTGTTCTCCTCATCCTCGACTCGTTAACGTCCCCCTATCTCTTCAGCGGTCCCGAAATCTTGAGGTTCATGAGGATGACGCTGTCGCGGTTTGCGACTGAAGGAAACGCGGTGCTGGCCTGCATGGACGAGGGCTGCGGGAAGTCAGAGGATCTTGCCGCCATGATGAGCCTCGCCAACGGCGTCATCAAGATGGAGATAGCGGCGGATAAGCAGCTCTTCACTATCGTGAAGCACCCGAAGGTTAGGCCGACACGCCTTGAAATCCCGATAGATCCTGAACGGATGGGCCTCGAAGCCCGCACCTTCGATCCGAATGTGCTAAGAGAGTTTTCGCAAGCGATGGTGCTTGGAGGCAGAGCGGTGATGCGACGGGAGGTGGGGGATTACGTGAATCTGTTCTGGCCCAACTTCGCCCACTGGAGTGGAATGCTCTGGGACCCGCAACGGTTCCCTAGGATGACGTATGAGTTTAACCGGGAGGACGCTCCCTCTATGTTCAAGTTATGCAGAGAGAATGAAGCGGTGAGACGCGCGTTTCTTACTATGCGCATGCGACTTGCCTTGAAATTCATGCCTAAGAGCTTCAGTAAGGTAAAAGACATGAAAAAAGTGGGGAACAGTATCGGACAGAATATCATGGGCCCGGAGCACAGTGGCATCATCGAATACCTTGAAGACGCCTCCAAGACCGATGAACACTACTTCAGATTATCCGAGTGTTCCGACTGCTGGGGCTTTGAGAACGTCGGCACTACAATGGCGTCGTATATCCCTCCCACGTTTGCAGGGATGTGTCAAGGCTTTGAGTACTGGAAGGGGCTTGAGCGGGAGTGGAACGCGGTGGAGACGAAGTGCATCGGTCTCGGCGACCCCTACTGCGAATTTAAAGTGGTGCCTGGAGCAATCAGTGAGCTGAAGGACTCTCTAGAGAAAAATATCTCGGTGATCGAAAGGATCCATGAACGGTTGATGCACCGCCTCATGGGATTCATGCTCGACGGAAAGCCCCTTGTGGAGACAAGGCCTAAGCTGGGGAGTGATATCCAACTCCATGCGGTCTTTCACGCCATGGCGTTTCCCGCTATGGCTGGTGAGAGATACCAGATGGCGTTGCGGATGGGCGGCGCCAAGGCGGGAAAGGAGGTCGGTGAACATCTGCTGGACGCGGGGATGGGAGAAGATGAAGCTGTCCAGCAGGTTCTCAGTCTTTTGGAACACTGTAAGGTGGGAAAGGTTTCGATGGATGAGACGATACGGATGAGGGAGAACTGTGAGAGCTCCCAAACGAAGTTGTTTACGATGAAGGTTAAGGAGCCCTCCTGCTTCTTCACTACCGGCTTCCTCAACGGGTTCTTCTCCGTCGTTAGGAACCAGCACGTCAAAGAAACCCGGTGCATCGCGATGGGGGATCCGTACTGTGAGTGGGAGTTCAGGTAGCTAGCTAGCTCGTAATCCTACAATCAAGAGAAATAATGAAGGTCTGAGATTGGAATAACTAGCTAGCTATGTTAGAGGAGGAGAAAGATAAACCTGTCAACAGCTGCTAACCCTACCGGTCTTTTTGGCAGACTATTAGCAAGGGGGTGGGCTTGGGGTCATAAAGGGTTTTATCAAAATACTGCCAAGGTTCTTGATCTTAAGCCTGATGATACATATCTTGAGATCGGCTTTGGTTCGGGAGTATTCATTAAAAAATATGCTTCCCATGTTGCACGCATAGCTGGATTAGATTATTCTGCAGACATGGTCAAATTAGCAAGTCGTATTAATAGCGATCTTATTAACTCGGGAAAAGCTGAATTTAAGCAGGGAACTGTAGCCGCTCTACCTTGGACTGACAATGAATTTTCTGTAGTTGTAGGTATTGAGACCTTTTTCTTCTGGTCCGAACCCGAAACAGCCCTTAAGGAAATCTTCAGAGTATTAGCACCTGAAGGGAGGTTAGTCCTCGAAATGGCTTATAATAAAGATGACGGAAGAGACCACACAAAACAGATAAAAAAATATGGTTTGAAATTATATAGCGGCGAAGAAATGAAGACCTTACTACAGGAATCTGGATTCAGCGACATTGCTATTAATTATTATCAAAGCCTATGGCTTCCCTTCAAAGGCTATGTTGTTCCTAAAGGTATGATTACAAAAGCAATAAAAAAGAAAGGCTGACATACTGCTTATAACCGCTAGCTAGCGAATACCGAAGTAAGCTAGCTAGCTAGAGGCCCTTTCACCATAAAGATAGTCTCTCCATCGTCCCACACCCTTGTATTGCAGAACCATGTTGACAGCAAATACGTTGACCATGAAGACGGAGGTATCTGATAATCACGTCACCAGCTAGTCAAAAACGTTAAAACCAGGAATATTTTTGGTTCGAAGAAAAACCTATTAATATACCTTTTTTCACCTCACCAAACTAAGAAACTATGATAGAATCAACATTATAGAAACATAAAAAATAAATATGGCTATTCATATCTCCGTGAGACCTAAACGAATAGTTGCGTGGTTGGAATGATATCTGCCCCGTCTGCCCTTTTGAAGTGGCTAAACGTTATCGCTTTTATTCTTACCGTCCTTGTCAATGGCTTAGCTGGCAGTACCACACTTATTGGTGGACAGAATACCGCGCAGATTTCTGATAATAACCCGACGCTGATAACGCCTGCGGGCTATGTGTTTTCTATCTGGGGCATCATTTACGTTTTACTTGGCCTTTTCGTTATCTTTCAAGCCTTACCTCGTGAGACGGGACGGAGCTATCAGACGAGAATCGGCCCCCTATTTGCCCTAAGCAGTCTCATTAACATTGTATGGCTGTTTCTATGGCAGTACGAATTTCTTGGGGTGTCTCTTGTCCTCATGTTTCTACTCCTCGCAACGCTAATTACGATTTACTTACGCTTAGATGTCGGAAAATCTTTCGTTTCTCTGCGGGAACGACTCGCAGTTCATTTACCGTTCAGCGTCTATCTGGGCTGGATCACGATTGCGACTATAGCAAACGTGGCTGTCACCCTGGTTTCCGCGAACTGGAACGGCCTCGGGATCGCCCCCGAGACGTGGGCCACGCTCATCCTGATAACCGCCCTCGTGATTGCTCTCCTCGTCCTAGCCACCAGAAGAGACGTGGCGTATGGCCTGGTAATCATCTGGGCGCTCGTCGGTATTGCCGTCAA
>Ga0209427_10008304_pt1 | contig 11697 bp, 10 predicted proteins | sample DeeMarSWOR136_30_FD_187465 | JGI IMG/M metagenome (GOLD analysis project Ga0209427, IMG submission 187465) | Marine sediment microbial communities from White Oak River estuary, North Carolina - WOR-1-36_30 (SPAdes) (version 2) | ecosystem: Environmental > Aquatic > Marine > Intertidal zone >... | reverse complement strand
AGAGAACCCTGGATTGTGAAATAGGAAATCTAAGTTAAAAAACTGGCAGCGGATGTTGCTAGTGCTTTTACATCACTCTATACAATATAATGTAAATATCAGGCCGTATTTTAAGAGTTGTTCTAATGATATGCGGTAAAAAAGTCCTTTGGTTGTATTTGATGATCGTAGGCTTACTAGCTTGTCTAATATCCCCTACTATAATACTTGCGCAGGAAGCAAAGATTGACCTGTCCTTGCGAATGCTCCCCGATTATTATTACAAAGAAGTAATCCCTGGGGAGGAGAACACCTTATTTATGGAAGTAAGGAATAACGGCAATGTAGGCATTTCCAATATCAAGTTTGATTCCGATAGACCGAAAGGATGGATCGTTAACTTTGAACCAAAAAACATAGACTACCTTAGTGCTGGAAGTTCTCAAACGGTCGATGTAAAGGTTATCCCCAGCAGCGATACTACCAGAGAGGAATATAACTTAACTATTCTTGCAGAGGCCACCGAAACACGCGCAGCAACTAGTACAATACTGAGAGTTGAATCTGGCCCTTCATTTTGGTTTTGGGTCGGGTTGGGAATTGTTGCTCTTGTCACTGCAGCGTTTATCATCATTTATTTACGCTTCGGTAGGCAATAAACAGCAATCGTCACAATGCCTTCAGGGTAAGGGAGGGTAAGAATATGATAGAGAGAGTTCACGAGCACATAATTGGAGAACTGGGAACGAACACCCGCACTGACACTATTTTTGTAATCACAGCTATTATCTTGAATCTGATAACACTGGGGATCAACTCTGGCCTCGCCTCTTCAAGAGAAGACAACACTCAGACAATTGTGATGTTTACTTTTGTTGCCCTCATTATCGTGGTTAACTTTGTCGCCGAAATAGGACTAATACGCGGCAGGCTAATGAGAAAGAAATTGTTGGATGGGCTTTTAAAAATGTATAAAGACCAAGAAGTAGAAGGTTACTATGACCCATCTCTTTTAGGTGATTATGCATTGAGATACAATCTGTTCATGCTTACGGTCCTGTTTACCGGTCTTGTAGCCATAATCATCCCGTTTATAATACGATAAATTAAAAAGGCCCATCTTACTGATGCATAAGTGAGTGTGATTTAAAAAAGGATACGATCTTATTGACAGAATAGAGCCTTAACCGAATTAGGTAGTAGTGGCAATGGTAACAGAAGAATACTAACTACCGGTAATCAAGCCTAAAAACTAACTGGCAGCCGGTGGATTCGAACCGCCGATTTACTGGTTAACCTCAGGCGGATAGACATAAATTCAATGCTAGTCTGCGCGGACTAGTAATCAGCAGAATGTCAAGTAATAGATAAAACCAGACTTGACTGACTAAAGTAGACTCTTGTGTACATAGTATTACCTGCTCAGTGGTTCTTTCTTTAGCATTACAACTACATTCCGCACGAGCAAATTACTATTTCTCATTTGGTTTACTGATAAACATGCTTAAGAATATTTAAATGCGTTAAAAATTTCAGATTAAAGCTGCTTTTTCACACTAAAGTACTAACTAAATTAGGAACAAAGATGGATATATTTAATATTATGGGCAATTATAATTGCTCTTAGAAGGTGTATACCCACAATGGAAACAAATTCTAGCTACCAAGAACACGATATTGCGTTACAAGCAAGGATTAGATATATATCCAGATTACTGACCAAAAAAGAGATAGCCAACATCGCTCGTGTTACCGAGGAAGATGTTGATTTATTCGAGCGGAATCAGGTAATGAATCCTATTGCAAAGCGCAGGCTACTTAACGCATATATCTTAAAAAATACCCTCAATCAGTATTTATTTGACCGTTTTTATCAATCTTAAATCCCTCTAAATTGTAATAAGCATATTCCACATATATAGAAGTCAAAAACCAACTGGCAGCAGGTGGACTTGAACCGCCGACCGAAAAAACTTTCGCCTTTTGCTATTGACACTTCGGCTAATTCACATATAATTTAAGTTACCAAATTCATGTACTATAAGGAGGTCAGCTATGTTGTTACGAGACTCTATTCTACGAAATAAAATCACCATACTACTTTTATCCATATTTCTGACTTCGACAATCTTATTGCTAGCATGTACTGAAATACCTTCACTGACTCCTACTGAATCAGCAGAACCAGCAGCATCCGAAGAAGCACCCGTAATACCAAAAGAGCCTGTAACACCAATGCAACCTCCTATTAATCCAGAAGCAGCGCCTTCGCCTGCACCTTCACCTTCACCAGCGCCTTTCCCAATACCACCTAAACCATCACCAATTCCATCGACCGCTCCTGCTGAAGACAAAACAATCAGTAATGGTTTAGTTGAACCGCAAGCGACTAGTGTTAGTACAAATGGTGGTTTTAACAAGATATTCCTAAATATTGATGGTATTGCGGGGGAATCTTTGGACTCTAAGCATGATGAGTGGATTGACGTTATATCATATAACCACGGAATTTCTCAATCGCCCACCACCACGACAACGCGTACTACTGGACGAAGCGCACATGAGGATTTCACAATTATTAAAGAATTAGATAAAGCTTCACCAAAGCTTGCTCTTGCGTGCTGCAAAGGAGAGTATATAACTGAAGTCATAATTGAGGTATGTCGAGCAGATACTTTAGACAGATATATGAGATACACGCTTACGGATGTTATAGTGGCGTCAATTTCACAGAATGGGTCTTCTCAAGGTGAAGATGCTAGACCTGTCGAAGAAATATCATTAAGATACGGCAGGATTGACTGGTCCTACACGGAAATAGATCCCATGACAAGCAAAGCTAAAGGTAATGTTGAGGCTTATTGGGATTTGGAAACCGATAAGGGGGGTTAATTATCCAAATTAACAAATAGTATGGTATTTATTAATCCACTAGAGTGAAAAATTAGGCTCACATACCGTAAACCGAGAGATTAAGATAAGATACTACACCTCTAAGTTATCCAGTGGGCTATACTTCCTGTGAGCATTCATAGCATCCTCAGCATTTAGACTCTGAAAATATCTCTGTGTCATTTGAAGAGTGCTATGCCCTAGTAGATACTGGAGGGAAAAGACATCTCCCCCTGATCTTAAATAGCTGATGGCAAAGGTGTGCCGTAGTTTGTGAGGATGCACCTTTACCTTTGCCCTATCTCCAAGGCGTTTAATCAACATCTTAATACCCAATACGTCGAGAGGTTCACCATATCTATTTATAAATAGGTGGTTACTTGTGCTTCTACGGTATAGAGTTAGGTATTTCCACAGTATCTTCTGAGCTTTGTTACCAATTCGGACTACTCTCTGTTTCCCTCCTTTACCTTGCCTAATAAGCATAGAGCCATCGTCAGTATTGACATCTTGAAGAGTTAGACTAGCCAATTCTGATATTCGAAAACCGCAGTCGAGGAAAACAGAGAGGATAGCTTTGTTCCTTACATCATGAGCAGTTTTGGCAGAGCATGTTTGAAGCAGACGATTAATCTCTTTGGGTGTAAGAGCTTGAATCACCTTACCCTCTGGTTCAGGTGTCTTTAAGTGGTCGAATGGATTAGTTGGTATGAGTTCTTCTTTATACAACCAATTAAAGAACGAGTGTAATGCTCGGTAGTAGCAATTAACAGTGGTCTTATTTACAGGTCTATTAGCTCTAGGGCTATGACTGTTCCATCTATGTGTTTCGGTAGTTAAGTATTCTAGGAAGCCTCTAATGTGTGCAGCGGTGAATTTCTGTGGTGGAGGGTATTCATTAAGACAACAATACCAGGAGAACTTCTTAAGTAGCATCTGATACCCTGATATTGTGGTGGGAGACTTACCATCTGCTTCGCAATTGAGCATGTAACCTTTAATTAAAGAGTCTAGATTCGTAGTAGATATAAGTGGATCATAAAGCACATTCTCTATGGATTGGTTCTGCATGTCTGTTAGCATAGAATCGGAACTTCAGTAGGGGGAAAAGTCAGCAGAGAGAGTTACCTTTACAATACCGGGCTTTTGCTTTAAAATAACGGGTTAGGCGGGTGTAACTCAGTGGCAGAGTATTTGCTTCCCAAGCAAAGAGTCGTGGGTTCGAATCCCATCACCCGCTCCATAAGCTCTTCAGCTTTGCTTGACTCTTTTCACTATTCTGCGCCTGTAAAACTTCAGGCTATCCCGAGACTTAAGTGACCTAATATATCGCTAAACAGTCTCAGGTGATTCCCGTAAACTCGCGCGCTTAAACAGCCCCGCTCATTCTACACTTTGCTTTATCTTTTGCAGCTTTTCGGTAATGCTGGTTGCCCGTTTCCCGTATCTTTCATCAAGGAAAGAGCTTCGAAAACCCAGTTCGGTTGAAACCCTGACGATTTGGTTCAATAAGTGTATTTCAGAGTAAAGATGCTCCAGTTGCTCCCGTAGATTAGCGGGTAATTCCTGCGCCGAGTTTCTGAGTGCATCCCATACATCACTTTTGAGAGTCACCTGATTGCTTCCTGAAGACTCGGCGATTATTCTAAGGTTATGTTCAATCTCTAAAAATAAGTCGGATATAAAGAAATTTGCCGGTTCATGGACTTCTGGAGGGGCGCTTGGTGTATTGATAAATTGTTGAGCCGAATCACCGAAAGCGTGTACTTCAGGTTTTTTGCTAAAAAATAAATAGAAAAACTTAAAAAACGAGAGCCGTTTTTTTAAAATAAAACGCATAACCAGGTAGTAAATACATACACTTATTAATATTCCTATTAATATAGTGGCGACTAAAATCAAAGATATTTGCCACCATGCCAGGGCGTCTAAGAGATATTCAAACTCTAGCTGCCATTCCATATCAGTCCTCAGCTCTCAACCAAAGCTTAATATATTTAACGCCGCAGTTCAATACGGCGGACTGATAGCGTTTTGGCCTGTTCTACCGGCATATCAATTGTAATATGTGTACCTGTCCACAGGATACTAATATCTCTGCAAAGTCTGTATACTCTCCCCATGGCCTAGGCCTGCAGGTTTTGGCGGTATTAACCCCTTGATGGTTTCAGGTCGTGCAACCTTTTAGCTTTGGCGGCAATATGTTCGGCGGACACCTCAAATTCTTTCACCAGTTCCCATGGCGACCCTGAATCGCCAAAGCGGTCCTGCACTCCAATCATGCCCATGATAACTGGCGTGCCGTAAACCTTTTCGGAACGTCCGATGGCAGCGGCAACTAAATTGCCCAGCCCACCGACCTGGTGCTCTTCCGCGGTAACCACCACACGGCAGTCCTTGGCTGCCTGTGCAATGGCCTTTTCATCGAGAGGTTTTACCGTGTGCATATTGATAACCCTTGTCTCCAGATTATACTCCTGTTTCAATATCCAGGCTGCTCTCATTGCCTCGACCACGGAAGGCCCGCAGGCGATTATAGCCACGTCCTCACCCTCGTCTTTATATTCTGAGGCAAGGCGGTGCTCGAAAGCATCTTTAAAAGCGTCTTTTTCTCCTCGGAAGCGGATTACGTTTGCCTCGCCCCATTTATAAGGGGTGCTATTGTCAGTGACGACCGGGGTAGCCTCCCGGGCGAACCTTATGTATTTGGGGCCAACTACATTAAAGAGCATATACTCGGTAGCCCGTTTGGTTTCTACGGAATCGCAGGGAACTTCAACGTGCATATTGGGTAGACCGCACATCTGAAAAAGCTCTTCCAGTGCCTGGTGAGTAGCCCCGTCAGGCCCCACGGAAACGCCTCCATGAGCTCCGGCAATCATGACATTGAAGTTACCGTAGCAGACGGTGGTGCGTAACTGGTCAAGATTCCTCCCCGAAGCAAAGACGCCATAGGTGCCAAAGACGGGCAGCTTGCCCTCTTTGGCCAGGCCGGCGGCCACGCATGTTCCCGACTGCTCCGCGATGCCTACGGAGAGCCAGCGTTCACTGCGGTGGGGATGTTCCTTATAAAACTGGCTGATGGTTATGGAGTCGGAAATATCCGCTCCCAGGCAGACCACTCTGGGGTCATCGCCATGTTCAGCTAGCGCGTTGCCGAATCCCATTCTGGTGGGAACCATCTCCGTTTTCATCTTCTCCGTAGTATTCCAGAAGTAATTCTGCGAAAATTTCGGCTGCTTTGCTTCAAGTTCCCGGGTAACTTTGGCCTGATAATCAGACGCTTTCTCAAGAAGTTTCTCCACCGGCAACTTTTTATCAAGGCCCAGCTGTTTTAACGCGTTCCACATCTGCTCGATGCTTGGCGCTTTGCCATGCCAGCCACATACGTCCTCCATGAAGTCAACCCCTCTGCCCTTGGTGGTATGGGCGATGATTAAGGATGGCTTTCCTCTGGTCTCTCTCGCTTCCTTGAAAGCACCGAGTATTGCCTTCATATCATGGCCATCTATTTCAATGACATGCCAGCCAAAGGCGCGGTATTTATCCGCCAGAGGGTCAACGCTCATAACGTCATCGACACCGCCGTCTATCTGGAGTCTATTCTTATCAACCACACCGCACAGATTGTCCAGTTTATAATGGCCGGCCTCCATGGCTGCTTCCCATATCTGACCTTCCTGCTGTTCTCCGTCACCCATGAGACAGTATACGCGGTAATTTTTCTTATCCAGTCTGGCAGCAAGCGCGTCTCCGACGGAAATCGATAAACCCTGGCCAAGCGAACCACTGGACGATTCTATACCTTCGAGTTTGAGCCAGTGCGGATGACCTTGGAACGGCGAATGAAGTTTGCGTAGCGTAACCACCTCGTCGATATTAAAAAAACCTGCCATACCCAGACTAACATATAGAATTGGTGCCTTGTGACCGGCTGACCAGAAAATGCGGTCGCGGTCAGGCCAGAACGGATTTTTGGGGTCCAGGTTCGCCTCGTACAAATAAAGGGCGGCGGCAACATCCATGAGTGACAGCGTGCCTCCCGAATGCCCTGAGCCGGCAGCACCTAGAGCTACCAGGCTATAGCCTCTCATGAGTTTGGCGGCTGCTTCCAGTTCTTCAACGGAATAATTTTTATAGGTTTTCCCTATCTTTGAATTCATCAGCGACATAATTATAATTTCCTCCTTCTATGATTATACTAGACTAGTCAAGCGATGGGTACCGGCTTATTAATTCATATTAAGTGCAGGCATATATAGCATTGGTAATTAGATAAAATACCTTAAAGCATGAAGCTCAGGGTGGCAGATAAAAAAGCGATTATTATTTGGATTGAACAAAATAACAAGTTTTGCAATTAAACATTTCTAAGATGGCACATAGAGGGTGAAGAGCATTAATAATTTTGGCAAGCAGTATATAAAAGCCGGAGGAATGCAATTAATATATGGCCAGTTTTAATCAGGTCAGCTTCTTACAATCGGTTAACTGAGTGCTGGATTAAAATTAGCTCTTCCCGAGAAGTCTTTCCACTCGCTTAAGCAGCTCGTCTGGGCTTATGGGCTTGTCGGCGTAATCTTCTGCCTCAAGGCCAAAACCAGCGCTGGTGGGAATGTTGGTCTCTTTCCCTTTCTCGGAGAAGCTGGTCATGATTAATATCGGTATGTCAGAAAGTTCCGGGTCCTTTTTAAGCTGTTCACAGGCGCTGAAACCATCCTGCATGGGCATGATGATATCTAGAATAATCAGGTCAGGTTTTATTTCTTTGGCTTTTCGGCAACCTTCTTCTCCATTAGAGGCGGAACTTACCTGATATTTCTTGCTTTCCAGCACTGCCTGAGTTGCTTTTACATATATCGGGTCGTCATCAATTATTAGGATTTTGGCTTCCTTGTTCAATCTCTTTCCTCCTCTTGTACTTTTTACTTGCGGTTGCTCTGCAATACCTTTTCCACTCTCTGTAAAAGAACGGGTGGGGAGATTGGTTTTTCCAGATAATCATCTATGGGAAGGGGGCTACTGGTTTCCAGCTCATAGCGCTGTCGGCTGCTGCCTTCCTTTACCGCGCTCAATATGATGATGGATATTTTTTTACCATGGATATTTTTGCGCCTGCTGAGCTGCTTCAGTACTTCAAATCCGTCCATCACTGGCATCAGCATGTCCAGTACAATCATGTCCGGTATTACTCCCGCCAGTTTATCCAGTGCCTCCTGCCCGTTCCGGGCGGCGAGTACTTTATAGCCTCTTGATTCCAGTAGCAGGGAAGTCACGTTGAGCATCTGAGGGTCGTCATCAACTACCATGATGATGGCTTTTTCCTTCGCTTCTGGCTTCCCTTCGTCGACTGTTTCCCGGGCCACCTTGTGCAGTGAGAAACTGGCCTTGGTCCCCAGTCCGGTTTTTGGGTCTGGACTTTCTGCCCAGATGCGCCCGCCATGGGCTTCGATTATTTTTTTGCTCACCGAAAGCCCGATGCCGGCGCCGGTGGACTCTTCTGCCATCATCCCCCGGTAGAAATCGTCGAATATCCGGGGAAGTTCATCTGGTGGAATGCCGATTCCCGTATCCGTTACCGATATTGTGATGGTGTCCTCTTTCTCCTTCGAGACAACGCTCACCGTTCCATGGCTGGGGGTGAATTTGATGGCATTGCTTAGCAGATTGGTCAGTACCTGGCGCAGGCGGTTAGAGTGGCCAAGGATGGTGGGGAGGTCGTGGGCGGTATGATTTTCCAGCGCCACTTTTTTCTGTATGGCAATTCCCTGCACATCGCCCAGTGAGCTTTCGATGACTTCGGACAGACGTACATTTTTGAAATCAATCTCGCTGATTTCAATGTGGGAGATATCCAGAATGTTGTCGATCATATTAAGTAAATCGTTAATACGCTGTTTGCTCCCCACCAGGAGTTCCTCTTGCCGGCTATTGATTTCTCCCACAAATCCGCCCAGCACTACGTCCAGCGAGCTTATCACCGTCGCCAGAGGGGCCCGCAGGTCGTGCGAAGTTACGGATAGAACGTGTGCTAGGGTCTTGGTGGCTTGAGAGAGCCGGTCGGACACCAGGTTTACCAGTTCGTGCATAACGTGGCGACACATCGCTACATCTTCGTTGCACAGCGACTGAAAACTGTCTCCATCCAGGGTAATAAGCCTGGTATCCTCGGTAGCGATGGCTGACATGGTATAAGCGGTCTTTTCCGGGAATAAGGCTGGCCAACCGAACACCTGACCTGGCGTGATGACATCGATGGTAGCCTGTTTTCTGGTCCGCGTTCCCAGGCGTATCTCCATCTCCAGGGATACTTTACCTTTTTCTACGATGTAGAGATAATTGGCACTATCACCGGCACGGTAAACGCGGTCACCGGTGCTGAATGTCAATTCCTGGGCTAGTACGGCGATATTGTCTATCTGCTGGTCGGATAGCTTCCAAAAAAGCTGAGGTTGCTTGAGAATATCCCTGATTTTTTCCCCGGTTTGTTTATCCTTCATTCGCTTCCACTGGCCTCATTGAATATATTAATCTTAACTTATTAGGCAGTCAAGGCTGAAGAAACTGAATCATCAGGATAACTGTGCTATACTATTAAGCGGTTTTGAGCAATTCACAGCTATTTATTGTGGTAAAGGAGAAGTACTCAGTATGCCGATAAGTTCCGAAGCGGAAAAGATTCTGGTTGTAAGTAGCCAGGCTGAGCTGGCAGAGATAGTGCAGCAGGCTATGGAAGCGTCTTTTGAGGTGGTCTGGGCACAGAACCAGGAGGAGGGGTTGGAGAAAGCGCGTAAGGAGTTCCCGGAAGTGGTTATCCTGGGCCATCTGGAACCTCAGGGCACCACCTTTAAACTGCATCGCCGCCTGCGGGAGGGCTGGATAACCAGAAACATTCCGCTGCTGGTGGTGGATATTGACACTGCTAACGGGTCTACAAGGGCGTTGACCATGGAAGAGGGCCTGCAGATGGAGGCGGACCAATATATTTCCCTTGTTGGTGCGGATGGGCAGGCGCTTTCCCGTTTGATGGAGCCGATTATCAGGTTGCGGGAGCGGGTGGGGAAACATCTGAAAGAGCGTATAAATACGTTTAAGGAGGCTGTGCTGGACCCGGACACCTTTTGCGTTACCTGGGAGCAGGTGGCCGGGAGGGGCGCCTTTGAAATGCAGCAGGAAGAAATCATAGAGAATGCGATGAAGGCGGCCAGAAGGAAAAAGGTGCATGCGGTGAGCGTCACTGATAATCCGGGCGGCAACCCCGCCATCTCAACGGAGATGCTGTGCACCGAAATCAGGAAGCTTGGCATTGAGCCGCTGGTGCACCTTGCCTTCCGGGACAAGAACCGGAACGAATGTGAGAGTCTTCTCTTTGGACTGGCGGCGCTGGGGGTAAGGAATATCCTGATGCTGACTGGAGATTATCCCTCCAGCGCTGGATTCAAGGGGCAGCCCAGGCCGGTATTTGACCTGGATTCGGTGCAGGGGCTGCAGCTTGTCGACCTGATGAACCGCGGCATTGACTACGAAATGGCTGGCCGCCATGTGACGCTGGCTCCCACTGATTTCTTTGCCGGAGGCTGTGTCTCTCCTTTCAAACAGTATGAGTCGGAACTGATGGGGCAGTATAACAAGTTGCGGAAGAAAATAGAGGCAGGGGCGCAGTTCATTATCACTCAGCTCGGTTATGATATGAGGAAATTTCACGAGGTTCTTATGTGGCTGAAGTCCACTGGAAATAATGTCCCGGTGCTGGCCAATATCTACGTGCTGCCATATGGGGCGGCCAAGGTCATGCACGCGAACCAGATTCCGGGGGCGGTGGTCACCGATAAACTCCTCCAGGATATTGACGCGGAGCGGAAGGCGGAAGACAAAGGAAGGGAGGCCAGGTATCTGCGCGCAGCCAAAATGTATGCCGTGGCCAAGGGTATGGGTTTCGCTGGGGCGCACATAGGCGGGCATGGTTTAGCCTATGAGACGCTTGAATACATCATTGAAAAAGGGGAAGAACTGAGTGCTAGGTGGCGGGAGTTTGTCCCTGAGTTTGACTATCCCCAGAAGAACGGCTTTTATATCTTCAAGAAGGATGAAAAGACTGGTTTGAACATCAAAGAAGAGGCACCGCGTCAGGAAAAGCCCTCCCGGCCAGGGATTGTGCTGCTGTCGCGAATTGCCCACTCTCTGATATTCGAGCCCAAGAGCCCGCTGTTCAAGTGTCTCAAGCCGATGGCCGCGTTGATTGACCGTTCGCCACGGTTGAAATCGGCTTTCACCTATTTTGAGCACCTGGCCAAGGTCATTCTGTTCAGCTGTATGAATTGTGGCGACTGCGCCCTGTTTGACGTTGGCTACCTGTGCCCGGTGTCTCAGTGCCCCAAGAACCAGAGGAACGGCCCCTGTGGTGGCAGCTACCAGGGGTGGTGTGAAGTTTACCCTGATGAACGTCTGTGCATCTGGGTCAAGGCATATCGGAGGTTGAAGGCAATGGGAAAGGAAGGGGATATTGAGAAAAATATGGTGCCTCCCTGCAACTGGGAACTGTGGGAATCCTCTTCCTGGCTTAATTTCTATATGGGAAGAGACCACCTGGCGGCCAAGGCAGGCGTCGCCGCCGAGTCATCTGTGGAGAAGGAGCAGGGTAAATAAACCGGCTTGATTGGTAAGATTATTGTTTGGAGGGCAGTAAAGTGCACATTACCGAGCTGATAAAACAGGGCAAGTTCGTTGTCACCTGTGAGATAGACTCTCCCAAAGGAGTGAACCAGGAAGATTTCCTGGATAAAGTGGACATGGTCAAAGAGAGCGTGAATGCCGTGTGTGTGGGAG
>Ga0209427_10008302_pt1 | contig 11698 bp, 8 predicted proteins | sample DeeMarSWOR136_30_FD_187465 | JGI IMG/M metagenome (GOLD analysis project Ga0209427, IMG submission 187465) | Marine sediment microbial communities from White Oak River estuary, North Carolina - WOR-1-36_30 (SPAdes) (version 2) | ecosystem: Environmental > Aquatic > Marine > Intertidal zone >... | reverse complement strand
CAGGCCGGGAGCCTCGGAACGTAAGAAAAGCCCCATGACCCGTGGAAATGCAAACAATATTTTGCTCTCCTCAATAACAATGCCAAGACAGAGACGGGGCATCTTTTGTTCCTCGCTGCCGGAACGGAGATCCCACTGACAATTTCGAGAACGATTTGAACTGGTTGTCTGACCTCCTCCTCAACCACGCCTCGCCAGGCCTATTTGATTCCTAGGGGCCCTTAACCAGGAAGGCAAAGGCGAGGAAATGCTTTACGGATTCGACCAAGAATGCCCGAAGGGCATGCGAAACGGGCTATGCAGAGTGAGAGCATCTGCGATCTTCCTTTTGCATTGACGATTTTGATCATTTTTGCAAATCCTTAGACAGAAATGCTGCGGCCATACAACGGAGCTGAACAGGGATTCAAAATGAAGGAACTGCCTGAAAAAACCTGGGCTCACCCTTGGGAGGAAACGACTAAGGCGCTCGACGTTTCTTTAGAAGACGGTCTCAATTCTGCTGAGGTCAAAAAGCGGATCAAGCTGTACGGCCCGAACCGTCTCCGGGAAGTGGAGGCCCAAAGCGCCTGGTCCATTCTGTTCAACCAGATCAAGAACCTCATTGTCGTGTTTCTTTTAGCTGCTTCAGGTCTGTCTTTTGCCTTTGGAGAAGTTGTAGAGGGTGTGGCCATTGCTGCGGTCATCGTCATCAACACCGTTATTGGCTTCGTCACCGAACTGAAAGGAGCCCGCTCCATCGAGGCTCTGAGGAAACTGGGAGACGTCCTTTCAAGGGTTCGGCGCAATGGGGCGGCGCAGGAGATTCCTGCCAGCGGTCTCGTTCCAGGGGATATTGTGGTGGTTGAGGGCGGCGATATTGTGACCGCCGACCTGCGTATCGTCAACGCATCCAGGCTTCAAGCCGACGAGTCCGTCCTGACAGGAGAGTCGGTGCCGGTTGGTAAGGGCGTTGATCCGGTGGCGAAAGACACCCCTCTCGCTGAACGAACCAACATGCTCTTTAAGGGGACCGTGGTGACACGGGGTTCGGGAGAAGCGGTGGTTGTCGGAACGGGAATGGACACAGAGCTTGGTCAGATCTCTTCCCTGGTTGAAAAGACGGAAGATGAAATCACGCCTTTAGAAAAACGCTTGAATCAGCTGGGGCACCGGTTGATTTGGTTGTGCCTGATCATTGCCGCCTTCGTGGCGGTGGTGGGCATTGCCGTCGGCAAGGAGACCTTCCTCATGATCGAGACGGCGATCGCTCTAGCTGTTGCCGCCATTCCAGAGGGTCTTCCCATTGTGGCCACCATCGCGCTGGCGCGGGGGGTGTGGCGCATGGCTCGCCGCCACGCTTTGATCAAGCGGCTTTCCGCAGTCGAGACCCTTGGGGCAACCAGTGTTATCTTTACCGATAAAACGGGCACCCTCACTGAGAATCGCCTCACCGTGACCCATCTGTCTCTCGCTTCGGGGGATATGGAGATGGGCGGCGCCTCCGGTGGCGGGAAAGAGCCCTCCACACAAGACAGCATATGGCTCCATTCGTCAAAGGAGAGAATGTTCCGGGAAGCCCTGGAGGTCTCGGCGCTATGCAACAACGCATCTCTTGAGGGAAAAGGCCCTGACGGCGCTATTAAAGCAACGGGGGATCCCCTGGAGGTGGCGCTACTGGTTGCTGCCGAAAAAGCGGGGATCTATAGAAAAGACCTTGTGGAGGAAATGCCGGAAGTTCAGGAAGAAGCCTTTGATTCGGAAACCAAGATGATGGCCACCTTTCACAAGAGGGTCGATAATTACCGTGTGGCGGTGAAGGGCGCTCCGGAATCGGTGCTTGCGGCCTGCTCAAACGTCCTTATGGATGACGGGGAACAGGAAATGTCTGAGACAGATCGCAACCAGTGGCTGGAAAAAAACGATGAACTGGCCGCCAATGGACTTCGTGTGCTGGCGCTGGCAACAAAAGGGGTCGATCGCCTGAACGGAAACCCTTATGAAAACCTTGGATTCATAGGCCTCGTGGGCCTTCTTGATCCGCCCCGAATCGAGGTGAAAGGAGCCCTCGATCTGTGTCACAAGGCAGGGATACGGGTCATTATGGCGACAGGGGACCAGGCTGTTACAGCACGCAATATTGCTCTAACCGTAGGGCTGGTGGACGACCATGACGCAAAAGTGATCCAGGGAAAAGACCTTGCGAGAACAGAGGGCTTCTCTGAGGAAGCCAGGCGTAGGTTGTTAAAGGCCTCCATTTTCGCGCGGGTGACCCCGAAACAGAAGCTCGATCTGGTCGATGTTCATCAACAGGACGGTTCCATCGTGGCCATGACAGGTGACGGCGTGAACGATGCACCTGCCCTTAAAAAGGCGGATATCGGCATCGCCATGGGCCAGAGAGGCACCCAGGTGGCCAGGGAAGCGTCCGACATGATCCTCACCGATGATGCCTTTCCTTCCATCGTTCATGCTGTCGAGCAGGGGCGAATTATTTTCGGCAATATCAGGAAATTTGTGCTCTATCTCCTTTCATGCAACATCAGCGAAATCATGGCCGTGACAATGGCATCTGTCGTGAACGCACCCCTCCCGATTCTTCCCCTCCAGATTCTCTTTCTGAACGTGGTGACCGATGTGTTCCCTGCCCTTGCTCTGGCGGCTGGCGAGGGGGCCCCTGGCATCATGGAGCAACCGCCCCGGGACAGCAAAGAACCCATCATGACCCGTTCTCACTGGCTGGCTGTCATGGGATATGGCACGCTGATCACCATGTCGGTTCTCGGAGCCCTTGCGCTGGCCGTCTTTTGGCTCAACATGGAGCAAAGCCGGGCGGTGACCGTCTCCTTTTTGACGCTCGCTTTTGCTCAGCTCTGGCACGTTTTCAATATGCGGGACAGTCAGTCGGGATTCCTGAGAAATGACATCACGCGAAACCGTCTTGTTTGGGGAGCGCTGCTTCTCTGCACGGCGCTGCTCCTCATGACCGTGTATGTTCCAGGTCTTTCCCATGTGCTGAAGGTGGCCAACCCCGGTCTCGCTGGCTGGATCGTGGTGCTCGTCATGAGCCTGCTGCCGGTTGTGATCTCCGGAATATATCAGCTTCTCGCTGCCAGGCGTACAACGGTATCCTAGTACTTAGTACCACTTTTCACAATTACGTTCACAAACCTTCGTTCACCACAGAGCCACCAGGGCACGGAGAGGAGAGTTTTTGCCCATTCGCCTTCGGCGGAGACGGCTCCATCTCGTCCCACGGTCCATTTGCCGTATAATGGATTCCTGTTCTCCAATGTTTTCATTCAAAATCTGTCGCGCTAGGCAGAGACACACCTTTCATTTGCCCCGATGCTTCATCGGGACAAATGAAAGATTTGAATTTCTCTGTGTCCTCTGTGGCTCTGTGGTGAATATCTACTTGCAAGTTATTTGAGCCCGGCCTCCATAGCTTGGTACGAGCAATTTACGTCAGCGCATTAAGGCGCCTCTTCCTTCTTCTTAACGGCATTGCCCAATTTTTCAAGGGCCTTCCCGGTTTCATCCCGCAACTTGTCTATCTGTTTCGAGCTATCCTGTTTCATCCTTTCCATACTTGTTTGCATCTCTTTGATTCTGGCGTTGAGTTCGTCCTCCCGCATGGTCGAGGTATAAGCCACAATAGAGAGTACGAGGGCAATGATGGAGATAACCAGCGCCAGAGTTGCCCTGAAACCCCCTTTGACGATCTTTGTGTCTTTAGCCATGGTTTTGTTCACCTCCTTATTACGATGAATTAGGCTTAAGGCGAAAGGCGTAAGGCATAAGGCAAAAACAGGGAACAATACATGGTCCTTAGGCCTTTCGCCTAGTTGACACTCCATTCCATAATCTAAACGGAGACCAAATTTTCGGGCTCGTCCCGCCTGGGAGGAGGCAAATCCTTCTTGTAAACCAGAGTCCGGTAAGGAAAGGGAATCTCCACGCCCTCTTTATCGAAGCGTTTCTTGATATTTTCCAGGAGTGTGAATCGAGCCAGCCAGGCGTTGTCCACATCGGGCACCCAAAGATACAACCTCACGCCGATGGAAAAATCGCCGTGGGAGATCACCCTCACCCACGGCTCCTCAGCGTTTTCGTCACGGTACGGGCACGCCTTGGCCTCTTCTATGATCAGACGCCTGGCAAGATCAATGTCCGTGTCATAGCTCACGCCCATTTCTATCCTGCACAGGATTCGTGGATCCACGATGCTGTAATTTATCAGGCTCATGTTATCCAGCTTTTCATTCGGGATGACGAGCCTTTTGTGTTCCCACGTCCTCACAACAGTGTGGCGCAAAGTAATGTCCTCAATCTTCCCGTATTCCCCCTCAATATCCACCATGTCCCCGATTCGAAAGGGACGGTAAACAGCCAGGGACAAACCCGAAATCAAATTCGCCAGGGTTGATTTGGCGGCAAAGCCGATGACCAGAGCGGTGATACCGGCGCCGGCCATCATGGTGCTCACCAGCGCTCTCAAGCCGGGCACAAGGCTGGCGTAAAAGAAACCCGCCACGATGAAAATGATGAGGTTCTTGAATCGCAAAATGTAGCGCATGACCGTTTCATCCACCTTCTGTTCCAACTTGCCTATCACCCACCGCGGCCGCTTAATCAGCCGCGTGGTAATGGAGCATGCGACCCCTGAAAGGACAAGGATGACCACCAGAAGGGTCAAAGCCCCCAGTCTGGTCCCCGGGTCCACAAGTCTCTCCAATGAAAACCAGCTCATCTCCATGGCAACCTCCGATACATTTAGGTAAGAAGTTCAAGCACAGGCCGAAATGACTCTTCGGAAAAACCCATGGGAGCCGTTCTGCAAATAAGCGGAGGGATCAACAAAACCAGCCGGACAACAAGGGCCCGAAGAATGATGCTTCTTACGATTCCCCTGCTCCTCACCTCGTACACCGCAAGATAAATCTCGCAATGCAAAATATGCAGCCTTACCCCCCTGCTCACGCCTTGTTCCCAACTTTCACGTCCAAGACAGGTGTCTCAACAAGATGAATCTCTGTTGATGTGGAAGCCATAGCGACCCGGCCCTCGGCTTTTTCAAATTCCTCTAGAATCCGGCTAAAGATTTGATCCTTTTTGATTCGACGCTCTTTATAGTCCACGACATATCGGATGGTGAACTCCATCCAATTATCGTTGACCACAAGGCTAACCGCCGGTTCTACTTTCGCATCCTCTATTTTGTATTTCTTAACAATTCCCTCCCATGCCACTCTCGCATGGGCTGCGTATTCACCGACCACTTCATCGGCAATCTTCAAAAGGAGATCCCTTGCCATATTCTGATCGCTCCCGTACTTGACCGGGACCGTAATTTCATCCCACAAGAAGGGAAAATCCGCCGAATAGTTGAACACCGGCTCTTTAAACACAGAACTGTTCGCGACGCGTACAATGCGGCCGTTGTAAAGATCTCCGTGAACCCATCCCCCGCATTCCATCAAGGTCGTCCGCAGAAAACCGATATCGATCACATCGCCCGTTATTCCCCCAAGTTGGATACGGTCACCCGGTCGGTAGAAGTGGCCGAAGGAGACAGCGACCCAGCCCGCGATGCTCGCAATGACCTCCTGAAGGGCAAAGGCAACGCCTGCACCCGCAACGCCGATCGCCACTGTGAACCCACCCAGTCGATCGCTGAATATGATGGCCAGGAGAAGAACGCCAGCAAAGTAGCCGACAAACCCAATGAATTTTCTTGCGCGGTAGCGAATGTCGGGGTCTTTGATATAGCGGGTAAGGGAGCGTTGAAGGAAACGGATGACATAGATGATAATCAAGAGGCCGATGATTGCGCCAAGAATCTTCTCCACCGTTGGATTAAAGATCCAGCTTTTAAGAAAGTCGTCCATCACGTACTCCTTTCTCTGCCGGTATCTGATCGGTTTCGCTCCGCCCTTCTATGAACCCATTGATAAGCTCAGGGGCATGAGCAATGTCGAATGGCTCAGGGCCATAAGCCGTGTCGAATGACCCTTCGGTGTTCTCAGGGCCGTGAGCACTGTCGAACGGCTCAACCCATCCTATGTCTTAGCGTAAAGGACCACAACGATGAGAACGGTCAATAGGAACGCCCACAACACAATGGCGTAATGCGTCGCTTTCTTGGCCTTCGCCGCCTCCCACCAGGACAACGGTCTGATACCCTGGAAAAGGAAGGTGGCCACGCCGGCAAGGTTTACGCATATGATGTTGGTGAGAAAGAGAAGCATGGCCCCCAAGGCCATCCTAAATTCCCCAGCACCCACCAGAAGACCTAATGTCACTAAAGGGGGCAACAAGGCCACGGCCACCATGACGCCGATGAGGGCTGCTGAGAGCCCGGACGTGAAAGCAAGCGCTCCTGCCGCTCCTGAGGCCAAAGCCAGCACGATGTCTGAAAGACCCACCTCCGTCCTCGAGAAAATCTCAGGAGTCTGAGGATTCACTTCCAAAGTCAATCCCAAGCTTACCGAAAGCGCCAAAGCTATGGCGAGGCCAAGGAGGGTGGTTTTCAATGCGCTGCGGCCTAAAGAAAAGTCGCCGAGGGTGGTAGCAAGCGATAGAGCAACCTGCGGTCCCAAAATGGGTGCGATGACCATCGCCCCGATGAGAACGGCAACATTATCCCTCAACAGACCGACAGCAGCGACAATGGATGAAAGCACGACCATGGCAACATACACCCTTGAAATCCTGGCTCTGTCAACAACATCCGAATACAATTCCTCTCGGCTGATCCGCAAAGAGCCGCTCTCTGTCTCTTTCTCGGCGCCTGAATCGACCGCCTCCTCTCGCCCCTCCTCCTCCGCTGACGGCCTGGGAATGCTGGCTTCCACCGGAAGGAGGACCAGCCTAAAGTTGCTCTCGTGGGAAAACCTTTTCTCCAGGACATCCATAATAAATTCTGTCTTTTCAGGCGGAAGCAGCACTTTCACCGCCAATTGATTGTCTGAAGCCTCGTGTTGCCAGTAACCCAGATGCATTTCCCTTTCCAGCAACTCTCTGGCCTCCTCGCCCCTGTTCTCAGGAATGATCATTTCTATGAAGCGCAGGTGCATGGGTCTATCCTCAGCTGGACGAAGGCGTATTATTTTGATTCGTCAAAATACTTACCCGTGTTCCGGAGTCCAAGGGCTAAGGCATCTCAGCGGATACTTCTTTTGGGGCCTCGCTCTCAAACTGCTTGAAATTGTCCTTGAAGTCTCTTGCCAGTTTCTTGGCCCTATTTTCATATTCTTCCTTGTTGCCACTGGCCAGCGCAGGATTCAAAAGTTCTTGAGGTACCCCTTCACAGGTCTTGGGGATTTCAAATCCGAATAAAGGGTCTTTCACAAATTCCCCTTTGTCTATAGCACCGTTGAGTATGTTTCTAACAACCGCCCTGGAGTGAGCGATTCTAATTCGATCTCCCTCACCATAGGGCTTCCCCACCCAGCCGGTGTTCACCAGCCAGCATTTGGCGCTGTGGGTTTGGATTTTGTTCATGAAGAGCGTTGCATAAACCGTGGGGGGCAGCGCCATGAAAGGGGCTCCGAAGCAGGCGCTGAAAGTGGCCTGGGGCTCTTTGACGCCCAGTTCCGTTCCTGCCACTTTAGCCGTGTACCCGCTGAGAAATTGGAAAACCGCCTGTTCCGGCGTTAGCTTTGCGACGGGAGGCATAACACCGAAAGCATCGCAGGTCAGCATGATCACATTCTTCGGATGCCCACATGTGCCCCCGCGAAATGCGCTCGGGATATGGGAAATGGGATAGGCCGCCCGGGTGTTTTCTGTCAGGGCGTCATCATCAAGATCCAATCGCCTTGAGTTGTTATCAAGCGTCACGTTTTCTAAAATGGTCCCAAACCGCCTGGTACACTCATAAATCTCAGGCTCGGCCTCTGGAGAAAGTTTGATCACCTTGGCATAGCAGCCCCCTTCGAAGTTGAAGATACCCTTTTCGCTCCACCCGTGTTCATCGTCCCCGATGAGGGTCCGATCAGGGTCTGCTGAGAGTGTGGTCTTCCCCGTGCCGGAAAGCCCGAAGAATATGGCGGGGTCGTCCCGGTCCCCAAAATTGGCGGAACAATGCATGGAAAGGACCGACTCCTGCGGATAAAAATAGTTCAACATGGTAAACACAGACTTTTTGATTTCACCTGCATAACTGGTTCCGCCGATCAGGACGATCTTCTTGCCAAGATGGATTAGGACAAACGCTTCGGAGTGAATACCATCCAATTCGGGAATCGCGTGAAATCTGGGCACATTGATCACCGTAAATTCCGGTTCATGATCATCAGCCTCTTTTTTCGATTTCATCTGAATGAACATGTTCCGCGCAAAAAGGCTGTGCCAGGCCCTTTCTGTTATAATCCGGATCGGAATGCGGTGCTCAGGTTCAGCCCCGGCATAACTGTCCTGAATGAACATGTCTTTATTTTGGAAATAGGCCATGAGCCGGTAATAGAGGTTTGTGAAGTGCGCCTCCTCAATACCCAGATTAACGGTCCCCCACCAAATCTTGTCCATGCTTGTGGGTTCTTTCACGATAAACCTGTCTTTCGGGGATCGGCCCACGTGATGCCCTGTCCTGACAACCACAGGACCTAGGTGGGCGATATTCCCCTCCCGCCTCCTGATGATCTGCTCATAGAGATGGGGCGTTGCTGCGTTCCAGTATATGGTGGCCAGGTTCCTGAATCCCATCCCTTCCAATTCCGGCCTGACGTTTTTGTAATTCAGCATAGGGGCCTCCGTTTTTTGGTTTTATTGTTTGATGGATTTCGCTCTGCCCTTCGATGAACTCAGGGCCATGAGCGCAGTGTCCAATGGCTCAGGGCCGTGAGCACTGTCGAACGGCTCAACCCATCCTCCGGTTCCTCTGTGAAATACCGCTCAAAGAATAAAGTCAGTAGCAAGAAAATTGGACTTACGCTCCCTCACGATCTTTGTAATGATAGCTTTATTTATGTCGATGGCCTTCGCAGCCACGAGGGTCCTGATGGAAAACACACGGAGGGCGTCCGAAACAGAAAGCGTTCCTTCAGCAGAGTCTTTTCTCCCGGTGAACGGGAACGTATCCGGGCCTCGTTGACATTGGCTGTTTAGGTTCAGCCGACACACCTGGTTGACCAAAGGATCAACCAGGTGTGCAATGACATCCGGATCGCTTCCAAATATGCTGAGTTGTTGGCCATAGTTTGACTGAACCACATAATGGATAGGTTCCTCAACATCATCAAAGGACACGACCGGAATGATCGGCCCAAACTGCTCCTCACTATAAACTCTCATCTTTTCACTAACCGGATGCAAAAGAGCAGGATAAAAGAAACTTTCGCATGTTGTTGCGCCCCCTTCATTGACAATATCAGCCCCGTGACGCCTGGCGTCCTCCACCAGTTCCGCGAGATAGTCTGGCTTTCCCGGTTCGGGTAGAGGCGTGACAAACACATCTTGTTCCCAAGGCATGCCGCATTTGAGTTTGCCGATGTCCCCCGCCAACCGCCCGACAAATTCGTCGGCGATACAACGTTCCACAAAGACGATCTTCAGGGCTGTGCAGCGCTGACCGTTAAAGGACAGCGTTCCAAGGATGCATTCCTCGATCGCCAGGTCAAGGTCTGCATCCCGCAGGATAATGGCGGGGTTCTTGGCTTCCAACCCCAAAACACAGCGAAGTCTGTGGGGCTTGGGGTGCTGTTTTTTTAAGAAATCAGCGACCTTGCTCGTGCCGATGAAGGCAAGAACATCGATCCTACCGGAGCTCATCAGGGGAGGTATGATCGTTCTCCCTTCTCCACAGATCACGTTGACGACTCCCTTGGGAAATGCGTCACGGAAGGCCTGCAAAAGGGGGCCGTAAAGCAAAACGCCATGTTTTGGGGGTTTGACAATGACGCTGTTTCCCATGATCAAAGCCGGGATCAGCGTGGTTAAGGTCTCATTCAGCGGGTAGTTGAAAGGCCCCATACAGAGAACAACCCCCAGCGGTGCCCGCCGTATCTGGCCAATGATCCCTTTCTCAATAACAAATCGAGAAGAGATCCGATCCAGCTCTTTGAGCGCGTCAATCGTCTCTGTGATGTAATCAACGGTTCTGTCAAATTCTTTCTCGGAATCCTGAAGAGACTTTCCAACCTCCCACATGAGAAGGTTGACAACCTCCTGTCGCTTCTCCTTCATGACGAAGGCGAAAGCCTCAACATGCTTTATCCGCTCGCTTACGGACATGGTGGGCCACCGTCCCCGGCCGTGGGCGTAAGCAGCGACCGCCGATTCAAGGGCTTCCAGGGACTCTTGTTCCGTCAAAAGCGGGAATCGACCAATCAGCCTTGGTTCCAGCCCTGAAGCGGTTTTGATGCGCACCGGGGAAAGGACATCCTCCATCGGGCCGCTCCACTGCCTCAGTTCCCCATTGACGAGAAACTCGTGCTGCTCGATAGGATTCGTAAGCAGGTGGCGCTTTGGTATTTCTCTTTCTGCTGGGAATATGGCCTCGATTCTTTCACCGAGATTCATGGATTTAACTCCCCTCTCCAGTGTCTCGCAAAGCCTTGCTGTAAAATTTTTGAATATATTCCTTCACCATCCGCCGTGCAGAGAATTTCGCAGCGTTGGTTTTTATGGAGTTCTTCATCATCCTGACCCAGTCATGAGGCACCCCCTCTTCCGAGCTTCTATAGTAGAGGGGGATGATCTTTTCCTCCAGGGTCCGATAGATTGCCTCAGCCTCTTGTTGGTCCCGATTTTCCTGAGCTTCTCCTCCAAAAGACCAGCCATTGGTCCCATCGTATCCTTCAAGCCACCACCCATCCATGATACTCAGATGGGGCACCCCGTTCAGGGCAGCCTTCATGCCGCTGGTTCCGCTGGCTTCCATGGGTGGCAGGGGATTGTTTAACCAGACATCCACACCATGGACCATGTATTGCGCGTATTGCTCACCATAGTCCTCGAAAAAAGCGATTCGCCCTCCCATTTGGGGGTCACCGGCCGCTTTGTACACCTTTTGAAGAACCCGTTTGCCTGGATCATCCGCCGGGTGGGCCTTGCCGGCAAAAACAATCTGAATAGGTTGCCACCGATCACTGAGGAGCCTTTTCAGCCGCTCGGTGTCGTAAAAAATCAGGTCCGCCCTCTTATAGGTTGCAAACCGGCGGGCAAAACCGAGCGTCAATATGGAAGGATCCAGCATGGTTCCGCCTGCAATGACAACAGAGGGCCCGGCGCCATCCTCAGTCCACCGTTGACGCGACCGCTCTCTGATGGCATTGATCAATTTGATCTTTAACCAGTAGTGGGTCTCCCATAACTCCTTATCCGGAATATCCTCAACAAGCTCCCAAATCACCGGATTGTCGTGATCATCCAGCCAGTCGGGACCGAGATACCGGTTAAAGAGAAGCTCCATCTTCGGTTCAATCCATGTGGGCACATGAATGCCGTTGGTCACAGAATCGATTGGAACATCGTCCTCTGGCAATTCAGGCCAAAGACCCTGCCACATTCTACGGGTTACTTCGCCATGCTTTTTGCTTACCCCATTGCGATATCCCGACAGCCTGAGGGCAAGGGCTGTCATGTTGAAGCCCGCATCCGGGTCCTTTGGGTTTGAACCCAACCGGAGGAAACCCTCTCGATCCAATCCCAAAGAGGACCAATACGTATGAAAATACTTCTCCATTAATTGGAAGGGAAAGACATCATGACCAGC
>Ga0209427_10008301_pt1 | contig 11698 bp, 11 predicted proteins | sample DeeMarSWOR136_30_FD_187465 | JGI IMG/M metagenome (GOLD analysis project Ga0209427, IMG submission 187465) | Marine sediment microbial communities from White Oak River estuary, North Carolina - WOR-1-36_30 (SPAdes) (version 2) | ecosystem: Environmental > Aquatic > Marine > Intertidal zone >... | reverse complement strand
ATAATTTATTTTCTCTGTGCCTTAACCTTCGTTTGCGCCACAAGCATCCTACTCGCAGCAGTAGGACGTCCTTTGAAGAAATCCTTCAATGTCGATGGAATACAACTCTTTCGCGGTTTCCTTGAGGTTTGGATGGAAGATAAGGCAGATCTCATGGAACAAATTCTAACAGAAATAGGACAAGAAAAAGTACTCCCGTTTTCAGTGTTGAAATTTTCAACAGCCAATAAGAAACCATACTTAGTGAAAGTCATACCGAGTGTGCACCCAGGACCCTTCAAAAACACAGGGAGTAGCAACCTTCCTGAGAGAATCGGTAAGTGGGGGCGGGAAGTTCTGAAGGCAGCTGCCTGCACTCCTCATGGTACAGCCACACATGATTTGAATCTGGTTTCGAAAGACGAAGTTACAGAATTTATGGATATTGTTCAAGAAGCCTATGAACAAACATCACCAGTTAAAGATGTAACTCAATTCGTACGTGCTTCTTCAGGTACAATAAAGGCAGGTTGCCAAATTTTCGGTGATACGGCAGTCCTTCTTTTGACTCGTTCACCTATTGAAATGGATGACATTAGTTTGGCAGTAGGAGCACGAATAACCACAGAAGTTACAAAACATGTGAAGAGAGTTATTCTCATTGATACGCATAATTGCATGAGTACACTCAAAGAATCAGTGCATGAAGATTCAGAATTAGTTTCAGATATGATCAAAGCTGCTGTATCAGCAACCCGTGAAGCCCTGAAAAAGAAACGTAGTCAGCCTAACATCGGCTTGGCAATAAAAAGAAAAACTGGATTTACGGAAGCGGAGGGAATGGGATCAGAAGGCATTACGGTTTTTGTCGTAGAGGTTGCTGGACAAAAGATGGCATATGTCCTTATTGATGGAAATAATATGGTCGTCGGGTTACGCGAAAAAATTGTACATGCACTGGTTCCCCGTTTTGTTGATGCAGCGGAGGTAATGACGACTGATACGCACCAAACTGCCGTGGTATCTTCTCAAAATGGATATAGCCCCATTGGAGAGCAAATTCCGCATTCTGATTTAATCTCAATAATTACAGAACTCGCCGAGAAAGCAAGCTCCCACCTTGAACCAGGAACGGTCGAAATTTTTCAAGGCGAAACTCAACCACTGAGGATTATGGGAGAAGGAACTGTAGAAAAACTCACTAGTCTTATTCCAGTTTCAGCAAATGTTGCAAAAAGAGTAGGAGTTGGGATTTATACGATTGCCTTTCTCATCTCCCTTGTCCTGCTCCTCTTCGTTCTTCCAATACCACTTTTTCCCTAGCCGTTCATAATCCTTTTAGGAAGTATGCTTTAACCAGCCCGAAACCCATTAGAAATGATGAAAATATCATAAACCAGCCCGAAAACTAGCGTTAATGATACATGCTAGAAGAAAACAGAAAAGGAGATCAGCACCTCAAAAAGTCGCAAATCAAATGAAAATTCTGCGTGATCAAGGAGAGTCATTTAGAGAAATCGCTGAAATCATTTTTGATCACCATGGTCTTTCTCACACAGTAGATAAGGTGATTAAAACTATTAAGAAAATAAGAATTGCTAGTACATGAAAAACATAATAAACCAAAACTCTTGATGATGTGAAGTATGCCTTCACTTTTTGAGATTCGTTTTCACGGTCGTGGTGGTCAAGGTGCTGTCACCGGTGCCAAAATTTTAGGTGATGCCACTCGAATGGAAAACAAACACTTTCAAGCTTTTGCACATTATGGTGCTGAAAGAAGAGGAGCCCCCGTCATGGCTTTCACACGAATTGCAGATGAAGCCATCCGAATCCACAGTTATATCTACGAACCAGAAACCATAGTAATTCTTGATGAAACACTCCTTGAGATTCCTAGCGTTCAGGAAGGGATGAACGAAGACACCTTTGTCGTCATAAACACTACTCAATCCCCTAAAGACATCAAGATCAAGGGTAAAATTTCTACTGTGGACGCGACGAAAATTGCTCTTGAGGTGGGGATTTTGGTTGCGGGTATTGCTGTGGTTAACACAATTATGTTAGGGGCGGTAGCACGAGCCACGAATATTGTTGCAATTGAAAGTGTGAAGGATGCCATTCGTAAAGGTTTAGCAGGTCTTCCAGAGAAGGTAATCGAGACGAACGTTGAATCCGCTCAACGTGCATACGATGAACTCCAAATGGGGTATTAGTTATGACGCCACTTAAACGAGAACCACCCAATAAACGGTTTACCTGTATTACCTATCCTGAAGCAGGAGCAATGGGCCTGACTGGTGATTGGCGAATATTTCGTCCAGTTGTAGACAAGGAAAAATGTACTGGCTGTCAAATCTGTTGGATGTATTGTCCGGATGCCGCAATTACGATGGACGAAGATAACATACCCGTCTTTAACCTCGAATACTGTAAGGGATGCATGATTTGTGAAACTAATTGCCCTGTGAAAGCCATAAGCCGTGTGCGCGAAACTGAGGCCGAAGCCGCCGTGGAGAAATAATCAAGGTTAGAAAAATGTCTAAAATCGTATCAGTTACAGGTAATCATTCTGCTTCGTGGGCAGCGCGAACAGCGATTCCCGCAGTAATTGCAGCTTATCCGATTACACCGCAAACTACTATTGTTGAGAAGATCGCAGAATTTGTGGAAAATGGTGACCTAAAATCCGAATATGTGCGTGTCGAATCCGAACATAGCGCCATGGCTGCTTGTATTGGAGCCTCCGCTTTAGGGCTTCGAACCTTCACAGCCACATCGTCCCATGGGTTAGCTTTAATGCATGAGATGCTTCATTGGGCAGGTCGCGCACGACTGCCCGTAGTCATGCCAGTAGTCAACCGATCACTAGGACCTCCCTGGAATATCTGGGTTGACCATACAGATACTATGTCACAGCGTGACACGGGATGGATTCAATTCTACGCCTCCAATAATCAAGAAGTCTATGATACGGTCCTCATGCTATTCCGTTTATGTGAAGACCCTAAGGTCCTACTTCCAGGAATGGTGGCGTTGGATGCGTATATCCTTAGTCATACCTTCACTTCTATTGAAGTCTACGATTATGAAGAAATCATCGATTTTCTCCCCACCTATGAAGCAGGACATTGGAAGCTCAATCCAAAAGATCCTATGGCAATAGGAAATATTGCTGGACCTGAATATTACTACGAACTAAGTTACGCTGTTCATGAAGGCTTTGAAGCTGCCCGAAAAATGATTCCCAAAGTTGAAGCTGACTTCAAGAAGCATTTTGGACGAGCACATGGCGGTTTCATCGACACCTATCAGTGTGACAATGCTGAAGTCATCTTCATCGCCTTAGGAACAATGGGAGAAGAAGCCCAGCTAGCCGTTGAGGAACTTCGAAATGAAGGAATTCGTGCTGGATCTGCGCGGATTCGTGTATTCCGTCCCTTTCCTGCTGAACAAATACAAACCCTTGCACAGAAGGCTAAAGCCTTTGTTGTGGTTGATCGGAGTCTTTCCTATGGACACCTTGGTGGTGCCGTCACAGAAATCCGTTCTGCCCTCTATCGTAGTGGTCACACTATACCTGTCCAAGGAGTCATTGCTGGACTTGGTGGTCGTGACGTTCGTCACACCGACATTAGAAAACTGATTCAACTCGGTTTTGATGTCGCTGATAAAGGTGAAGCGAGACCCGATATCTTCTATGGATTAAAAAGGTGAAGAAAATGGTAGCAATCAAAGAACTGCCCCGGGATGAATACATTGAACTTGGTCATGCGGCTTGTGCAGGCTGTGGTGCAACTATCGCAATTCGTCATGCACTAAAAGCGCTCGGAGGCAACACAATTCTCACTGTTCCTGCCTGCTGTATGTCCGTTATTCAAGGTCTTTTCCCCAAAAACGCCCTACACCTACCCGTCTTGAACACCGCCTTCGAAACTGCAGGAGCAGCTGCCTCCGGTATTGCTGCGGGTCTTAAATTCATGGGCAAAGATAAAGACATCAACGTTATGGCTTGGGCAGGTGACGGGGGAACCTATGACATAGGCATCCAGGCTCTCAGCGGTGCTGCTGAACGCAAGACTAATTTCATCTATACATGCTACAACAACGAAAGCTATGGCAACACTGGCCAACAACGATCTGGTGCTACTCCTTATGGCGCGTTTAGCACAACAACGCCAATTATTGGAAAACAGGAGCACCGTAAACCAATGGCACGGATTATGGCGGAACACGGGATTCCGTATACCGCGTCAATTTCAGCAGCATACCCCCGATTGGTGTTTGAAACCTATTCCAAAGCAAAGGACATTGTGGGAACACGTTTCATCGAAATTCATGCGATGTGCCCAACGGGATGGCGGTGTGCGACGTGGGATAGTGTCAAGTTTGGTAAATTAGCAGTTGAAACTGGTGTATGGATTATGTGGGAGAAGGAAGGAGAGGAATGGCGGTTTTTGGGTAGGAGTAAACAGATTGCAGAAGGAAAGGTGCAGCGAAAGCCCGTGATGGATTATTTGAAGCCGCAAGGACGATTCCGAACGCTCATTAAGGATTCTAAGAAGGTGAAAGAGTTTGAGCGCGGAATTGAACGCGAATGGGACATATTAAAGCAGAAGGTCTCCTGCTGAAACGTGTGTTATTGAAAAATCATGATGAGAAGGAGTGAGATTCTCCTTTGAGATTACTTTAGGCTAGAGGCGTAAAAAATGTCGTTAGAATTTATGGAAGAACTTGTGGATCTGGGTGAGTTCCAGATTAAGGTAGCAGTTAGTCGGTTGGCGAATGGGACTTTGATGTTGTTTAGTGATGGAGAGCATAAGTTTGGTACGGTAGCTGTAGGTGTTCCGACACCGTTTGGAGAACTTTCTCCGACTGCAACATCGGTCATGATTGGGACGCGGTTTCAAGCAGAGGTGCGTGCAATTGCAGATATTGCGGCCCAGAAGTTAGGTGGAATTGTAGTGGTGAATCTCTTTTTGTCAAAAGAGCATGAGGCAGAGATTTCTGGGATTTTAGCTGCTGTACGACAGATTATTCTGAAATTAGAGCAAGAAGACGAGAAAGGACCTGTTTTAGGCTGATTCGGAGTGGTTATAAGCAGGAAACTTATCTGTTATTAGAGTAGATTGTTCAATTAGCTCGGAGGTTAAGTAATTGGTGTCAGAAAGGTGGGGGTTCATTAAAGACCCCTTGTATGGCTACGTGGCGATAACCCCAATCGAAAAGGATATTATTGATACGCGAGTCGTCCAGCGGTTACGCCGTTTACGGCAGTTAGCTGGTGCGGAATTTGTGTACCCGGGAGCTAATCATACGCGATTTGAACACAGTCTAGGGGCAATGCATCTGGCGGGATTATTAGCAGAAAGTATCACAGAAGATGAAATGGAGATTCAGTCATTACGCTTAGCTGCGCTTTTACATGATGTGGGTCATGGACCATTCAGCCATATTTTCGAGGAAATCTTAGCTAAACAGGATCGGAACCATGAAGACATTAGTACATGGCTCATTCAGGAATCAGAGCTTGCTGACGTTTTAAAGGATGGAGGACTCGACCCTAAGAGTCTAAGCCGACTTGCTATCGGAAAATTAGAAGAAAAAAGTAAATTATATCAAAATCAGGTTATTCGCAGCTCTGTAGATGTAGATAAACTCGATTACATCGTGCGTGATTCCTTTCATACAGGCGCCGAATATGGTAGTGTCGATGTTTTTCGGCTAATTTATACAACTGAGCCCTTCCAAGGAAATTTAGCGGTCAACACAACAGCACTCACAACCCTTGAAGCATTTTTGATTGCCCGGGTATTGAGTTTTCGAAGCATCTATTATCATCGCGTGTGTCGTGGTGTTCAGCGAATGTTAGCTGATGCCCTCGAATTAGCAGATGAAGAACTTGGATTCTCAACATTTACAGAGCCTGGTGAGTACTTGGATATGGACGACTATTCAACGTGGACACACCTTAAACAGTGTAAGGCATCTCGGTCAATAATGGAACGACTTGAACGACGAGAACTACTCAAATGTGCTTACACTGTTGAATCAATTGTTCAAGACTACCCCACCATTGATTTATTAGATAAAGAAAGTGTTCGAAAACAAATCGAAGCAGAAATCGCCAAAAAAGCCAAAGTCGATGTTGAAAAAGTGCAACTGGATTCGCCGCTTCTTCCATCAGTACCCTATCGCCATTCCTCGAAATTGGACCCCATGGAGATACCAGGATTTGCCTATGTTGGTAAAAAGAAGATTGCCGTGGACCTTATTGAGCTATCAAGGGTAATTTCATCTCTTAAGGGCTATCTCGACATTGTTCGTGTTTATACAACAGCACCCCTCAGAAAGCGGGTAGGAAAAGCATCACAAGAAGTATTGGGAGGCACCCCTTACGTTTCAGGAATTTCAATGTGAGTGAAGGATTAAAGAAAATCCGAGAGCTCCAATTGTCGACGCCGTTGGGGGATAATTTGTTTCACGTTTAATTTCTCAAGAACTGCTCCAAATGTAACGGTATCACCACAAGTTAGATAGACAGAACGTGGTTTTGCTATTTCGATATATTGTACTAATTGCTGAAAATCAGCATGCGCAGATAAAATGAAAGCCTTGTCAACTTTTTTCATTGGAAAAAGTTTTGCCCAGCCTGTTGTCACTGCACGACTAAATTGGTGGCCAGAAAGTGATCTTGGTTGATTCATACGTTTAGATGAAAGGTAAACATAACCTCCTTGTCTCATCACTTCACGCCCTTCATCTGTTCGCTCATCAAAAAACTCGAGTGGTATGCCGTGCTGTTGGTACACTTTGCTGACCTTTGCGATTGTTGGGTCCACGACGACCGGTGTGGTTAAAAACGTATTAACAATACGGATTACTTCCTGGGCTTTACCAGTAGCATAGACTTGAAATGCGGGTATCTTTTGAGCTTTCAACTCGTGACTCGTCCATTCGGCAATTTCCGAATAGACCTGTTCCCGTGGAGGAAACACTGCATCAGGTCGTCCATATGTTGCTTCCATTAGTAGAACGTCGCAGGGGAGTGGGTTTGCGCCTTTAGCAGTCATTGAGGAACGGAGGTTGAAGTCCCCAGTGTAAACGAGGCGGGCGCCATTTCTTTCTATTACAAATTGTGCTGCACCAAGCATATGACCCGCAGGGTGAATCTGTATTGACCCCTCTCCCGTAAGTGGGAGGCTTTGGCCAGGTACGATTGGTTGAACTTTTCGTGGTGTTGTTGCAAGAGCTTTGTAGAGTTCTAGGGTTTCCGGAGTTACGATTTTTTGGATGGAACTTCGAAATCCTGCGATGTGATCAGCATGGGCATGAGAAATGCATGCGATTGTGTTTTGCGATACCCAATGACGGTGTATCTTAGTGGGATCAAAAAGTAGTTGTTGTTTACCTGCTCGAATTAGGATATTGCGTGAACTGATGAGTTTGAAATCAGAGGGAGGTCTCTGCATTCGAAAATCCCACGAGTCATTAGGCGTAAAATTTACCTTCGTCAGGAATATGCATATTTTCTATTTTAACTCTGCTAGAGTTCTCGATAGCTGGAGTAATTTGACTATAGAGGTCTAAATCCGAGTAGCGTGAAGATGCCGAAATGCGCCATCAAAATGATGATGATAAGCGATATTGAGATGGTTAAAACAAGAATGGGACCTACTTTGATGCCTTCACTGGAGTCAGCAAAGAAGCGTATCAACCCGGCTCCTGCCGCTGGCATTGGACCCTCTGATTGTCGTTTTCGTTTCGATTTGGGCATACAATCCCTGCCTTCTAGCTTGTATGGAATCCTTAAATCCTAACCGTTTTTAAGGTTTCTTGAAATAACAGTCACTTCCTCCTAAAACCTAATGAGCCCCAATATGAGTTGGAAAAGATGAAACCTAGTGAAGCCCAATCAACATATAATGAAATTTTTAGTCTATTAGAAAAACACCACTCCTGGATGCGAGACACTGTCAATTTAATCGCATCAGAAAATGTACATTCCCCTGCTGTTCGAGAAGCCATGCAGGTGGATTTCAGTGACCGCTATGCAGAAGGTTGGCCAGGTGAACGGGTTTATGCGGGAACAAAATATATTGATGAAGTTGAAATCTTGGGCAACGAACTAACGAAGACTTTGTTCCGCGCTGATTTCGCCGATGTGCGACCAATTAGCGGTGTTTTAGCGAATCTAAGTATTCTTACCGCGTTTACTGAACCAGGAGACCGAATGATGTGTTTATCAATACCCACTGGTGGTCACATTTCATCTGCCCGCCATCGCTTATGGGGTACCGCCGGTCGAGTTAGGGGATTGAAGATTCAATACTTCAAATATGACGAATACGAATTGAATATTGACGTTGACGCTACAATTCGGAAAATTGAACGATTAAAAAAGAAAGGCAAGCACATTGACTTTTACATGTTTGGAGCGTCAGTATTTCCCTTTCCTCACCCCATAACTGAGATCGCAGAAGTTGCTAAGGGATATGGATCGTATGTAAATCATGATGCAGCCCATGTGGCAGGTTTGGTAGCAGCCAATATTTTTCAAGATCCACTTCGTGAGGGAGCAAATAGTCTCACTTTCAGTACTCATAAAACCCTTCCAGGCCCCCAAGGGGGCTGCATTGTTGCCCATGAAGAGTTTGCCGACCGAATTAAACGCGGAGTCTTCCCCGCACTTCATAGCAATCACCATCTCCACCATGTTGCAGCAAAAGCTGTTGCAATGGCAGAAATGATTGCCTTTGGCAAAGAGTATAGTAAACAAATCATCAAGAATGCACAAGCCCTAGGATCAGCCTTAATGGAAGAAGGCTTCAAAGTTCTTGCAGAACATAAAGGATTCACAAAATCTCACGTATTACTTATTGAAGTGGCAAATAGTCCGCTTCAGAATGGTAGGGCTGTAGAAGAAACACTAGAGGAAGCGAACATTATCATTAACCGAAACTTGCTCCCATGGGATAAACGCTTTGGACGGGATTACATTCGTCCGGGAGGCATTCGATTGGGTACCAGTGAGGTTACACGGCTCGGTATGAAAGAGGAAGAAATGTCTCAAATAGCTGAATTCATGCGTAAAATTGTATTCGACCAAAAATCACCAAAACTAGTGGCAAAGGAAGTAGCCCAGTTTCGTAAGAAGTTTCAAAAAGTTCATTATGCATTTGACACAGCACGCGATGCCTATGATTACGTTAAATTACGTTAAACACCTGATGAGCAACCCTTTTTAACAGTCCTTGCCCAGTTAATGCAGGATTTTCGATTTCAAAGCCCTTTTTACAGTTGAGATTGTAACTCCTTGGGAGGCGTTTACTATGAAAGTCAAAGAGGTAATGAAGACAGAATTTGCTCGGGCTTCAGTTCCCGGTAACCGTGACACCGTACTCCAAATCATGTCCGAGCATGGAAAAACCGCCATTCCTTTAGTGAAAAAAGATACCGAAGAATTGGCTGGAATGGTATCACGCCTTGACTTAATGCGAAAACCTGACGAAGGCCAATTAGCACTTTTAATGGATAGAAATCCCCCTGTTATTGCACAAAGTAACGAAATTGAAGATGCAGTGCGAATTCTTCTTGAAAAAGGAATTCGACGATTACCCGTAGTTGATTCGAAACGCCGACTGAAGGGCATGATAACGGTACACCAAATAATACGTAAGGTTGTCAGTGTGCAATACGCTGATGAACTAATCACTCCCTTCGTAGAACGAAAAACCACAGCCATTTGGGAAAAAACACCTCTCAAAGCGGCGTATACAATAATGAGATTGGCATCGACTGATGTCCTACCAGTTATTTCGGAAAAAGGTGATTTGGTCGGTATAATTTCAGTTAGCGATATAATGAATCTCAGTGAAATCGTTCAAGAACGTCGGTCAACATCTGTTTCTGCGGCTAGTGAGGGAACGGATTGGTCTTGGGATGCAACAACGGTACTATACATTACTACGAATGAATTACAGCTTCCAGATAAACCAGTTTCAGATGTAATGGTTGGGAGAATCATCACGACATACGAACATTCCACAATTGGTGAAACCACCAAAAGTATGCGGCGTCATGATATTGATCAGCTTCCAATCACTAGCGCTGAAGGAGAGCTGGGCGGCATGATTCGTGATAAAGACCTTCTGCGCATTCTATTACTCGCAGAAAAATAAGGTATCTAAATTATGGGTTTGAAGGGGTGAACCCCTTCAAAGTCGTTTGGTGAATATCTTCATCAGGAGGAAATAGTGAGTTAATCATTCTTTTTGCGATATCAATTCGCTGTTGGTAATAACGTGGTAAATTATTGTCTTTGATAATTTTGGTTGCTAAATCAATATATTTGGTAATCCCAGCTTTTGTAACTGTTAACACCAGTTTTCCTTCGCATTTTGAACAGCTACCGGATAATGGTGCACGGCGATATTTCTCGTTACATCCTGTGCATCTTAATTTCTGTGTCGAGAAAGCTCGCAAGTTTCCATAAATATCTGGAAGGAAATGAGAGTCCAAAAGCCGCCGAGCCATATCTTGAGCATCAACCGCAGCAATACGTTGCCCTAGTGCTAGCTGTCTTTCCACCTTTTCTTGCATTGTATTCAATTTGGAATAGGTAGTCTCTCGGGGTCCATAATTTACGTCACAGGTTGGATGCGAGTAATGCAACCCATACGATTCGGCGATAGGTTCAATCCGGTGGTCGACAACACGATGGGCTACCAAATCCAGAATGTCCTCAACATCTTTGGGGTCAACAAAATGCAACGCTCGTTCATAAAATTCCAGCGGATAAATCCCACTCCCATCAATGTTATGCGCCTCATCATCAATTTCCTTCGGTGAAATCGTCACACTCAACACTAACGGCGTATCCATCGTCCCACCCCGAGTCGTCGGAAGATACTCACGAGAAAAATTAATCATCGGATCCAACGCAAGCAACACACTATCTTCATCGCCGTCGCAATTCCCAGTTATACAAATAGACGTATGTATATTCTTATAAAGAAGATTATTAGTATTTTCTGGAGTAACGCTTAAGCAATAAGAGGGCATTTCCTTGTTTAGTAACTGAATCTCCCCCACAACATCAAATACAGTTTTTGATATTCCTCCTAATGTGTGCCGCGTTCCATCAGAAGTTCTTATTACACGATCGACCGGAACGCCTTTAGCTAAAATTCTTTGAGCATTTTTCTGTCTAAAGGGATGCATCAAAGTTAATCTTTCAAGAATCAGAAGGTCAGGACCCCTTACTGAAATTCGGCGTACAACCTGCTTTTTCGGTGTTTTACCTAGCTCCTTATACCTGGCTAGAACACGAGGCCCATAACGACCCGGAGGTAGATCTTTTCGGTATCTATAAAATACACCTAACGTGCTAAGTAGAAGCCCAACATCTTCAAGCAATTTTTGCGATACCGAATAGAACAAAATACAGCTATCCGTTGCAGGTATGCTTCCATCACCATCAATATAAGCAGATAGGAACTCTAACCTTAACTTCTCATTTAATGAGTAAATAAAATCAGGAAGCCTCTTAGTATAAGCGTTAGTCCCCATTTTCCATGCGTATGCGAAGAGGTAGGCGTGGATGCGTCCGGTGTGGATGAGTTGGTCGTTGTCTTGGATGTAGTAGGGATCTGTTCCGAGGACGGTTTGGATGAGGTGTCGTAGGTGTGTTCGAAGGGCGGGGTGGGGGAGACTGAAG
>Ga0209427_10008300_pt1 | contig 11699 bp, 10 predicted proteins | sample DeeMarSWOR136_30_FD_187465 | JGI IMG/M metagenome (GOLD analysis project Ga0209427, IMG submission 187465) | Marine sediment microbial communities from White Oak River estuary, North Carolina - WOR-1-36_30 (SPAdes) (version 2) | ecosystem: Environmental > Aquatic > Marine > Intertidal zone >... | reverse complement strand
GCGGAGCGCCACTGCACGTATGGACCAATCTACTCCGCGAAATTGTGCGAAAACGATCTTCTGACGAGAGGCGCAGGCTTTTCTGGAGTAACGCACATCACTTCTACGGCCTTTCGTGAGCTGTCCCTGGCGGTAACTCTGTCCCTGTTTATCTACAGGTCTCATGTACGACCATTGTTCCTCATTGAGGTGATCGTAATCTAAGGAATGTGCGCACCGTGCATTGAACACGTTCACGTCCAAGGCCGCGGCGTGAGGGGCGAGCGAAGCGAGTCCTTTCAATGCCGATGTTAGGCTTGGAATACGGTTTTCCCCAATGTTACCTGCTCGGATTGCCTCAGATCACCATGATAAACAGAGCTGTCAGGGGGGGAAGGACTATTGATAATAAAAGAAGAACGCGCTTCAGAATCAGTAGTCTCGCTGAGTCTCGAAGGAACCATTCGGGGGGGGCTTCTGCTTCCCTTTCGAACCGAAACAGATCCAACATATTGGCCAGCGCCCTTTCAAACTTAATCTCTTCGTGCAACTTTTTCCCCGAAGGATCTTCCTCAAGAAGCTGTCTTGCCCTCTTGATGGCAGCAGCTTTCCTCCTGTAATCTTGGAAACGATGTGCCAGCCAGACTGCGATCGGAGGGGTGGTACAAATCAAGCGGCCGAGTTCCCACCCGAAGGCCGAATCATTCCAACACAATAGCATGCAAATCGTCAGTGACAAGAACACCGCTCCCCAGATGAAGCTCCAGCGAAGACTCCTTACGATCTCATGCCATCCCCAAGATGCCCACCCGAGGCGGACGTCGGTCCGAAATAGGCCTGGGCCGCCCTCCGCGTCACGAATGAACGCGGCGTTGGCATTTGCAATAACTAAAACCACCGATGTGAGTATGATTTCTGAAGATGTGCTCATCCGAGATTCCAGTCACGTGCTCATGCTTCGAATGAGGACGGCCTAACGTGGCCTTCACCGGCGGCGCGCTAGCAACGTCCGGTGGAAGGCATTGTTCTGCTTCATCGCACTCCACTTGCGGAATACTCGGTCGGTCGTATATGCGACGCCATGATCAGGAATGCCAGGCGTTCTCATTCCCCTATACACGCGATATACCAAATCCAATCGCTCTTGCTAAACAACGATTTGCGGGAAGAACGATGCTACCTATCACGTGCCATTGTATTCTTTTCCCGTTCTCCTGCGATATAAAAGTCTCGCCAATGGGTGATTTGGATTATAGCGCAAACACAATAACAACTCATTGTCCTTCTCCGATTGCGGGCCATCCAAGTAAAGCATTTTGTGAAAATGCGCCTCCGAATTGCAGGGATCGATGGATAGTGCCTTTTCCAATGCCCGACCTGCTTCTTTCTTTCGTCCACGGTTGAAAAGAGAGGCGGATAGCCATACCCACACATCAGAGTTACCGGGATTCAACTCTGTGGCACGCCTAAGATAACGTACACTGTCCTCTACATACGCGCCCGATTCGTCTACTACACCGCCCAGCAGTCGTCCGAGCCAATATAGTGCCTCCCAGTTATCGGGATCCAGAGTGAGGGCTTTCTCATAGCATTCTTGCATTTTTCGAAAATGTTCTGGTCCGATTTGGCCGTGGTGTTTGCTTGCCTCGACTACTAACTCGTTTGCCTTGCGTCGATTCGGTGACAGTCTACTAAACACTTTGCTTAAGAACCACATGACCGCCTCCTCGTAATTATGACAAAGCTTAGCACGTTGCCACACTAAAGCGATAAATTCCTTCATTCCGGTTGCGATATGGCCGCAGGACAATGTACATATGGTTTCCAGATAAGACGCTGGGTTTCTCTGGGTGTCCGTATAACCCCTTTGTATGAAGTCCGTAAATAACGTCTTAGAAAATACTTAGGCCAGTTCTTCTTTTAATTAGGCGTTTTATATGGTTTCCAGATAACACTCCAATGTTGTTGTCGTTCATATCGCAACTGCTGGGCCCAGAATCCCATGAGGCTCACGGTTCAACATGTGTGTGTAAGCAGTCGTCGCCTTGTATTAGACTCCGTCCTCGTCGGCATCACATTCGAGAGGTTTCTACCCGGAAGCAATGCGTTGCCTTGACAGGAAACTTCTATATACGCGTATCAATATGGTGTGTACACCATACGGAAAGGATTTTCAAGCGAAAAATCGTGCCAAGACCTGCCGAACCAAGGCCTGCGGCAGAAATATGTATTTTCCACAATCCGCTGGTTATCCATGGGCAGTACACAAACTATCGAGCAAAATGCCTCGTTCTGAGTAGCGGCTTGATATATAGGGCAACAACTGACGCTCAGGGCTGACGCTGCGACATTATGCCCATGCTAAAGCTCACGAATGCAATACTCTAGCTTGCAATGAGTTCTTGCTTGATAGTCAGCATGTCCAAAGAATGGAGCTGGAGAACCTGTTCAAGCCCAATAGGGACACAAAACAAGTTATGGGAGATGGATTTGATGTTGGTACAGCTGATGGATGCCAAGCGTAGCACGGTCAAATAGTGGTTAGATGAAATAATCAAGACGGCCTGTTGAAAAACTTGGTTTTCTGCCGCCAAATCACGCAGCATCAGCAGATATCTGGGATTCTCCGAGAATCCTACGTATCTGAGGGCAAACAGAATTCTTGTTGTGTGGCGTGCTGCAGTGAAATAGAAGAAATATGCCACTAAATAGACTGAAAATGAGGCTCAGGAGCCGTTTTGTGTGTTGACGTTTTGACTGGGGACGATACCAAAATCGACGCTGCAAACTTTCCGGCCCGCGGGGGCCATGGCAGAAACACGAAGCTCTTCACGATACGATTCACGGCACATGATGCGGTTTGGCGGAGTGCAATCGGTCTATCCTGGGCGACTACTGGGGAAGAGCAAAAACGTGTCAGCCTCGTGAGGCACGAGGATAGCTGGACATTCTCCGCGGTCAGCAGGAAGCTGGTCTTTGATTGGGAGAAGGGGCGAGCGGTTTAGCAATAGTGAGGTCATTCGCTCGTCTTACGGCCATGCTTGTCGCCAGCTATTTCTCACGTTGTTACCCGGTCTAATCGTGTCCAGACCTGCCCTGCGAGGTCTGGCCACTTGCGCCGGAGGAGAGTAGGAAATGTCAAATGCCACCATCCGGACGCTTGTCTTGGGGTATGTAGACAAGAACGGCACCAGCCATATCCATGAAATGCACATCGAGATATTGCAGCACAGGCGCATACAATTCCAGCAAGACTTTCAGAGGCAGTAAGCGATGGGATTCTGAATCGATTAGGTGAAGGGTTTTACGATATTTATGCTGAGGATGAAAGAATGGCGTCAGTGGTGTCATATCCAGTGCGGTGTAATCAGTGCTGTTTATGTTGTATCTAACATAAGCCCCATTGAACTAAACCGCTCCGCGGTAGCGGAATTCTCCTCCTGTGTTTGTCTGACGATCCCCAAGGTCAACAGTTGTCGTAAGGCTCCCTCTAACGACAATTGGTAAAGATTGGTAAGACTGAAATTCTCCTGTCAAATCCAGCGGTGTATAACTTCTTCGTGAGACAAGGCGTTCTTGCCTCGCAGCAACCAACAATTCTATCTCACGAAAGGAGAACCAAAATGACATCATTAAGAAAAAGAATGGTCGAAGACATGTGGATCCGCAACTATTCCCCACACACTATCGATTGCTACATACGGTATGCCGGGATGTATGCGAGGCATTTTGGAAAGTCCCCAAGCCTCCTAGGACCGGAGGAGATTCGGTCCTATCAACTTTATCTCCTTGAGAAAGAGATCTCCTGGGGCATTTTCATTCAAACTGTCTGCGCTCTGCATTTCCTCTATCGCGTGACTCTTGGGAAGGATTGGATTATCCCACACATACCTTATCCCAAGAAAGAGAAAAAGCTTCCTGTGGTTTTGAGCGTAGACGAGGTGGCCACTTTCTTAGGGGCGATACGTAACCTGAAGCACCGTGTGCTGCTCATGACGATGTATTCGACCGAGCTTAGAGTAACCGAGGCCATTCATCTGCTCATCAGCGATATTGACAGCAAGCGCATGGCCATTCGCGTATGCCAGGGAAAAGGAAAGAAGGATCGCTATGTTCCTCTCCTTCCGACCCTTCTGACCGCGTTGAGGCAATACTGGAAAGTGTACAGGCCAAAGGTGTCGCTTTTCCCAAGCAGTCGTACGCAATATCCTCTGACCAGATATACACCTGAACTGGTCTGCACACAAACTCGTAAGAAGCTCAATTTTCCTAAGCATGTGACTCCACACACCTTTCGCCATAGTTTTGCCACCCATATGCTGGAAGCGGGCACGGACTTGAGAACGATCCAACTTATCCTCGGTCACAGAACGCTGAGTACGACGGCCGTCTATCTCCACGTGGCCATCAATGCAAAACAGTTAACCGATAAGGCTCAAGATCTTCTTGCAGCTGCCGCCAAGGTGCAACCATGAGTGGCGAACAGTTTGAAGTAGCCGATGTCTTCCGACTCTATGGAGCAGCGTATCTCGACACCTATGACCATAGAACGTCCAATGAGCAGAGACAGGTATTGAGAAACATTGTCAGCTGCCGAACGTCCGCCTTGGGTGGTCATGTGAAGAAATGCGACAAATGCGGACACCAAGAGGTCTATTTCAACTCCTGTCGTGACCGTCATTGTCCGAAGTGCCAAGCCGCAGCAAGGGCCGAGTGGCTTGAGGCACGGGCTCAGGATCTCCTGCCCGGTGTCGAATACTTCCATATTGTCTTCACCATTCCGGCTATACTGAATTCGGTGACGATCCAAAACAAACGTCTAATCTACACGATTCTTTTCCGTGCTGCCTCTGAAACTCTCCTTACGATTGCGTATGATCCAAAACACCTCGGCGCCCAAATAGGCTTCCTATCCCTCCTGCACACGTGGGGTCAAAATCTTGGGCTTCACCCGCATGTTCACTGCGTTGTGCCTGGCGGAGGAATCTCTCCTGACGGCAAGCAGTGGATATCCAGCCGCAAGGACTTCTTCCTTCCCGTTAGGGTACTCAGCTCCCTCTTTCAGAAGAAGTTCTTGTATTATCTCGCGCAGGCCTTCGGCAAGGGAGAAGTCTCCTTCCGTGGCAATGTGCAGAGCCTCACGGATGAACACAACTGGAAGCAATTTGTCGGAGCGCTCAAGAAGAGCAAATGGGTTGTCTATGCGAAACCACCTTTTGGCTGTGCCGACCGAGTCCTTAAATACCTTGCACGGTACACTCACCGAGTCGCTATAACCAACCAGCGCCTCCTCGACCTTGACAATGGCAAAGTAAAGTTCCACTGGAAAGACTACGCCAATGAGAACGTGCAGCGTATCATGAGTCTTGACGCAGTTGAATTCATACGCAGGTTTCTGCGCCACACATGGCCATCAGGATTCATGCGCATTCGTCACTACGGATTTCTTTCCAACCGAAATCGCAAGGAGAAGCTGGCTCTTTGCAGAGAACTCATCACCCACAGCAAAGAGCCACAGAGCAACAATGTTGAATCACCAGACAGGACCGTATCTGAGCCACAGGAATATGAAGACATAGACCGCTGTCCAACCTGCAAGGAAGGTCGTATGTGCTTGGTGGAGACGATCAAACCGGATCTGGAGCTGGCATGGCAATTTGCCTCCCGTTTTCTCCGAGAAGATACCGGTTAACACAACTGATGCGTACTTATGAGTTGAAATCCAAGACACTTTCAAAAGTGCCTCAAGGAGCGTGCGTCCGCGTGCTCTCAAAACGGGAGCAACAAGACCTGACTGTGCTTTCAGTGGCTGTGCAAGAACGATTTAGAGTCCTTTTGTTTGTACAGATTCTTCAGTCGGCTGACGCCATCAGACCCGTTGCTTCTGTCACCAACTTCACGCCTTCGATACAAATCCCATAGAAACCGCGGAGCGGCTTAGCTCAAGCCGTTCTATCAGGAATGCTCAGGGCTGCGTCCTTCACGTAATCAGGAGCCAAATCTTCTGAACACTCCTGATAGAACACTATACCTTGAACACTATACCTTATGTTGCGCCGACAGTTATGTTACATTGTCCCCTCAAAACATCCCTGGCGGTGCACAAACGTGCTCCACAATGGAGATGGCTAGCTTAAATCTGGTATAACCAGATACAGACAAGACGAAACCACACAGGTTCTTCTGTGGCCACTAATAGAAAGCTGGCCACCGACACTATCAAACACGTAATAAGCATTTGGATATCCTCCCAATTCCTCACATCTTTGATCTTCTTTCAAAAACAGCTCTCTTCTCCTTCACCCACATGGCCATGAATCTTGAGAAGATCCGCCGGTGTATGTCCATTCTTGTCCCTTGCATTTATATCCGCCCCATTGCGCAGCAGCCTCGAGAGCATATTCTTGTTTCCATTCACTGCAGCAATATGGAGCGGGGTCTGCCCTTTCCCGTCCTTCTCCTTTACGTTGAACCCGTTCGATACCAGTGCATTGACTATATCTTCCCTGTTCTCCAGGACCGCCCTGTTGACCAGGCAGGCTGAGCGGGTATCACCCGGGTAGCTCACAGCCCTGATTGCTTTGGCAGCATAGCGCACCGTGCCACGGTATCCCGACGGGCTGAACAGTTTTTCCACAAGAAGCCCGCTGAGCCCAGAATCGCTGTTGTATTCCTTCAGGGTCCTCTTCATTTCGCTCCTGAGCAGATCCGAATCAAAAGACACCAGCCATTCCGCAAGAAACGGGCATGCCTGCCCTCCGCATCCGACCAGGCCGTTCAGCGTTCTGCTTTGGATATCCGAAACCTTCCTGCACTTCCTCATCTCTCTGGTCAAGACCCCCATATTCTTCATTCTTGATGCAGTTCCCACAAGGGCAAGGGTGTAGCCATGCCCGGCATGCTTCAGGGCATAACTGATTAAAACTGGCAAAATGCCCAACGCAATTAAAGGGCCTGCAGTGAGCCTCACAATCCAGCCCCCGAAGATGGAGAGGTCTGTATACTTGACCGTCCAGATGATAGTCAGGTTTCCCAGAAGTGTCCCCAGGAAAACACCGTTAACCGGCCATGATTCCAGCCTGTCGTGTGAATCATCGCACACACGGTCTTCAATCCATGTGAGAACAGATATTAGCAAAATCACCCCTAGAATGAACGGTATGCCTATGCCCGGGAACTCTGAAAGCCAGAAACCCGGGGCGACCCTCCTGGTTGCGGAGAATCTGGAAACCGCCCCTGCCCCCATCTTATTACTGGCATAATACCGGTCATTCAGGGGCTTTGCCGTATCCTTTATTATACCCTTCACATCAATGTCTTTGTCAGGGGAATTCCGCAGCACATTGACTATTATCCCGGCCACCCTCGGCGTCGCCAAAGATGTGCCTATCATGGTTACTCGTCTTCTGACGGTGTTTGAACCCGTGACGTCGTGCACGGTTATAGTATCTGACAGCGTCAGACTCCCCTCTGCCGCGATGTCAATCTCGGGCCCGTAGTTGGAATGGGGGCATTTTCGGCCCTTTTCGGCAGAGGCCACTGCAATGACTTCCCTGAATGCTGCCGGATACATAACCCCTTCCCTGGCATCATTGCCAGCAGCGGCTACCAGTATCACGCCCCTCCTGGCAAGCTTTTCTATGGTTTTCTGCTCGTTCTCATCATGCTTGTATCCCCCGAAGCTGATGTTCACAACCACCTTATGGGAGGGGCATCTTTTCGCATACGCCAGGATGCGCCCCAGGGTTTTGATATACTCCTCGCGATTGATTCCCCCTGAGAAGTCATTCACGCTGTAAAAGTACACGTTATTGGGCTTGCCGTTCTCAAGTAGCACTCTCTCGACTGTTTTTCCGTGGACGCTCATGCTGGACAGTCTGTCCTGGAAGATTTCAGGGTTGAACATACCCTGGAGAGAGTCGATTATGAAGACCACGACCTTTCTCTCATCCTTATTCCGGACCCTTACAAAGCAGAACAGCACAAATATGACCAAAAGGAGACATGATAATTTCGCTCCCTTACTTGTTCCCACATTATCCATCGCCTTTCCTTACAAGAAAACGTTTCTGCCTGTGCTGCCATAAGACACTGCTGAGACACGGACCCACTTTCAAGAAACCCATCCAAGACTTGGCGTATCATCGCATTTTAGGGGTGCTTGACGCAGAGAGTGCTAACGCCAGGGAGATGCAACCTCCGCGCCTTGACCGGCCTTTTCTGCCTGCCAAGACCAGCTTTCCCGCACGCCGCCATACGCTCCGCAAGGCCCACACAGCGCGCCAATACCGTCATCCCCAGGCCCAGTGCCATGACCATAATCCTTACCATCAGTCGATATAGAAGAACTGGAATCACTAGCGACGTTTTCGGCGTTTGGAGTAGCTTCGCCATCGAAGGCAAGAGTTGCTCCCTCGCTGATGTGGACGTCATCGCAAGTGTAGGTTCCTGCCGCCCATGAACTATCCTGGTCAATAACAATGTCTTCAGCAAAAACTCCTCCCACAGAGGCAAGGGAGAGTATTACTATTAACGATATTATTTTCTCGCTCAGCAGCCTCATTGTCCTTCTCCTCTCTTAACCGGTTCTTTCGCACTTAAATGTAATACCCTGCTACATATAGCCACTGTTCAATAATCCTCTTTGGGCAGGCAAAGGTAAATCCGCCAACGTTCTCCATAGCCCCTCATTGGTTCTTGATCTACCCTCAGGCTACTTAATCGGCGAACGAATGTCTGTCGTGATAAATACCGGATTTTGCAAAAAACTTTCAAAGAAGTTCCTGTCGCGTTTCTGTCAGCGTAATAGTCCATCATGTTTGCCGTTGTAAACGAGGGTCTACAATTATTTGCAGAGGCCGACGTCAGACTGAAAATGCGTGTGACGGCCGTATCGCGCCCGCCTGCGCAGGGTTCCCGCGCGGCTAGCGTTCCGTACACTGCTGTTGACTTTGGTCTTGCGAGCCGTTCGGCATTTCCGTCTGGGGCGATGTCACCGTTGCCGGGCGATCCACGAGCATCGACATTTGCCAGGTCAACACTTCTGCCCTATCGGCCAATCGGTCAAGCCGTTGTTGTGAGAGTTGACGTTCGTGCTTGCTCGGCCCCCAGAACTTTCTGCTAAGTCTGCCGTATTGGTCGGCCAAGTCTCGGATATCTTCGGAAAGGTTCAGGCTAGCCCAAAGCTGATACGTGAGCGAGTCGACCGCTTCAGTATGCTTTGCTTGCAGGTTTGTGACGGCATTGTTAAGCGTGGTCGATAACTCATCGAGCCGCGTCTGCAACTCTGCCGTGTGTGTTGAGTAGTTGTTGAGAGAATTGGCATGGTGCTGTTGTTGCAGGCTAACGGCACTCTTGAGCGTATGCACCTCGGCACCGGTACTTCGCAGCGTCTGGGCCATTTGCTCAAAAGCAAGGGAGCGCGCATTCTGGGTTTGCTCAAGACGGTCAGCTAAGGCGGCTAATTGCTGCTCGAGGTCGCCGATTTTGGAGGCAGTTCGCTTATCGGCCTCTGTTGTTGCGAGCTTGAGTGCATCTACCACTTCGGTGGTAAGCCGCTGTTGTTCTCGCTGCGTATCGAAGAACATCTGCAGGGACCGGTCCTGTTTTGCACGCAGCCGAAAGCCCACATAGCCTAGGGCCGCTGAGAGACCTACTATTAGAAGTAGCAGAATTGCATAGTACAGATTTGCTCGCAGGTAGAAGCCGCCTGCTTGGTGTTTTTGCAGCGACTTGGCCATTTGTATTCCTTCCTTTGCCTCTGGATTATTGGGGGCGATACTCAGTACCTTGTCCCACTGGGTGATCGCCTCGTCGTATCGGCCCTGCTGGGCGTAGATTTTCGCCCGGAGCTGCAGCACAGGTAGGACTTGCTGGTCCGGGGCTCTTCGCAGTATTGATAGGGCGGCCTGATATCGGCCCAGGGCTGCCGCTTTTGCTGCTGCCTCTTGTATTCGCTGATTGGTTTGTTCGGTCATGGGCTCATCCTTGGAATATACTATCAGAAGGTCACCTCCCCGGCTTTGCTCAAATCGTCAAAAGGGTTTTGTGGTATCGCACTATCATCTTCGGTGCGCCACTCATTCAGTTCCGGATATGCCTCTTCGATCTTTCGTCGCATACTTATTATGCTGGCCAGATCATCTTCCGTCAACGCCTCGACGCCACCTTTGTCATGCAGGCCTTTCCACAGAGCCAGGGCTTTTTTGAACACCTCATGTTGGTAGTTGGTGACCTTCTTGCCACTGATTGCGCGCAGGTCTACGTACAAATCATATACCGGGCGGCGGCGGACCCTCCAGTCAAGGTTGTCCAGTGATTCGGTGACACGAGCGAATGTAGTATCGTTGTTTGGATCAGCCGAGGCGTAATCGGCTTCGATTGTGTGTAGCTCGTCTTTCTCAAGGCCTTCTTCGGCTAGGCCCCTGAGATCATCAATTCGCTGCTCAATCTCAGTCCAGCGGTGGATGTGCTGGAAGTGGTGTAGTGTGCCACGCAGTTGAAGAATCTGTTTGTACGCCCCATACAGGGCTTCACGGTTGCCCTCTCTTGCACGCTGCAATTCCGTAGCTATGTTCTCCAGACTATCAAGCCTGCGAATGGTCTCAAGAACGACCTTTGCTTCGGGCAGAGGCCTCCGTGTTTGCAGTTGCTCTCCTTTAGCAAGGTCTTTGCGCAATTGCTCGAGCCGGCCAGAGAGCTGTTCGTGGGTGACATTATAGGATGACGTGGTAAAGGTTGCATCGAATACCTCATCCAGCAAAGGGATGAACGCTTTTACGCTGGTCATCCTAGATTCGTCTTGGCGAAGTGTAACGTCAACAGAGGTGCCCTCTGGCAGATCCTGTGTGACGCGTTCGTCTCTGGCTTCTATCTTAAGCGTCCCCACGTGAAAACAGGCATCAGCATGCGCCGTCTCTCTTCCTACCAAATCTATCACAGATTGCACGACAGACACATGCAGGACGTCTCCGGATTCTCCATGTCGCAGGCGTCTCGTAGTCTCAAATGATTGTTTTCCTTCTCCGGGCAGATCAGTGCCGCGTGTTATCAGCGTCTCGGTTCGGTTACCTACGACAGCCACGCGAAGGGACGTGGCCACTTTCAAGGCGCCATCCGTGCCGACATAGGGATGCCAGATATTCGGCTGTTGAGCCGAGGCGAGTTCCTCGCCTGTGCTGTTTCTCACAACCGTGACAAACCCGCGGAGCTTCGGCTCGTCACTTTCTGGCAATTGTACATCACAGTTGAAGGTGCCTTCTTCGGTCACAGAGATCGGTCCGCTTGACCATTTGCCATCCGCGGAGCTAATCTCGACAGTTAGACCGTTGATCTTGGCAGTTGGCCCGGTCACGACTCCAGCTACCGGGCACAGAGGCGACTGGGAGTGGTTCTGATAGACGAGTTGGACACTCCACCGATCAGACGTGATTCCGGCAGTTGGCGCGGGGACACCGAGTAGTTTCTTGATATCCTCCGGAATCTCGTGTGTTTCGGCGTAAAGAGCTGCTCCTTGTGCCACGGCGGTCATAGGATCGATGGAGTCCTCCAACGGGATGCCCAATCGGTCAACGAGCACCTCCTTAATATACGGCGTTTTCGTGGGACCGCCGATCAAGATGAGGCTGTCGATATCGCCGGGCGCCAGGCGGTTTCTTTCCAGCAGCATTTGGCATTGATGGACAGCTCTGTCAACCTGCGAGGCGATCATCTTCTCGTAT